>OJNV01001367.1_pt1 | contig 11599 bp, 9 predicted proteins | sample 1597961 | NCBI WGS metagenome assembly OJNV01 (sample SAMN01915220, study PRJEB22387) | human gut metagenome | isolation source: stool | host: Homo sapiens | place: USA
TTTATGAGAAAAGTAATTTTTAAATTCAATTAAGAATATACAAAATAAAATAAATATAATGTATTTTTCATTAAAAAGTTTATGCTCACCTAAATATTGAATCATCTTATCCTCCACTTTCTGTCATCTACTTCTCATCAACGACCTGGAAGATGAAAAACTTAAGATAATACGACTCCGGTACATTAGCTGAGTTGGCCCACAGTATCGGATGATCCGGTCCCTGTGTGCGGAACTCCACCTGGCGCAGCCTCTTGTGAGTTGCCTTTGCCGCTTCCTTGACCGTTTTTGCAAGCAGCTCCTGCGTCATGAAATGAGAGCATGAGCAGGTAGCCAGAAATCCACCATCCTTAACAAGCTTAAGTCCTTTCATGTTAATCTCGCGGTAGCCCTTTATCGCATTTTTGGTAGCCTCACGCGACTTTGTAAATGCCGGAGGATCCAGAATGACCACATCATATTTTTCACCATCTGCAGCGAGCCGTGGCAGCTCATCCAGCACATTTGCAACGCGAAACTTCACTGTTTCTGAGAGATTATTTCTCTTCGCATTTTCTGTAGCCTGCTTAACCGCATACTCTGATATATCAAGTCCTGTGACCTCACTTGCCCCCGCAATTCCTGCATTGAGAGCAAATGTGCCCATGTGCGTGAAGCAGTCAAGCACTCTTTTCCCCTTGCAGATACGCTGCATAGCAAGCCTGTTATACTTCTGGTCTAAGAAGAAGCCTGTTTTCTGTCCATTTTCCACATCGACCATATAGTGAACTGCGTTTTCTACTATCTCCACATTTGTGTCAAACTCGGCTCCTATAAAGCCTTTTACCTTAGGAAGACCTTCTTTTTTGCGCTCATTTGCATCACTGCGCTCGTATACTCCACGAATATTTATTCCGTCCGCCGCCAGCACTTCCTTTAACAGTTCAACAATTTTCACCTTAAACTGCTCCATTCCAAGTGCAAGGCACTCCACCACTAGCACATCTGCGTATTTGTCCACTGTAATACCCGGCAGGAAATCAGCCTCGCCAAATATCACACGACAGCAGTTTAAATCAGACACATTATCATTGCCTCCTGCCATCACCTGCTTGCGATAATCCCAGGCATTTTGCACTCTCATCCTGAGGAAATTGTCATCAATCAGCTGGTCTGCTTTTCTTGTCATCATTCTGATACGGATTTTTGAATTCTGGTTTATGAAGCCGCGCCCCATCGGATATCCGTCAAAATCGTGCACCACAACAATATCTCCGTTTGTAAAGGTGCCTGTGATTGTGTCTATTTCATTGTCAAAAATCCATGCGCCACCTGCCTTTATAGTGCGTCCTTCGCCTTTTTTCAGTGTTACAATTGTATGATTTTCCATATTTGTTCCTCTTCTAAATTACTTCATTATTCCTTGCTAAAATCTGATTATATAGTTTATCTGAAATTCTATAGCCTTTAGAAATAAGTTCATCTGTCGACATTACATTTCAATTATATGAAATCCCGGCAATATTTACAATACACAAATATTTCTGTAAAACATGCCGATATATATATTATAATATAATCGTAACTATTATAACATCCGACCGGTAAATGGAGATAAATATGATTACAATTAGCTTATGCATGATAGTAAAAAATGAAGAAGAGGTGCTCGAACGATGCCTGAACAGTCTCAAAGGGCTGATGGATGAAATCATCATAGTGGACACCGGCTCGACTGACAGCACAAAGGAGATAGCTGCACGGTATACGGACAAAATCTATGATTTCTCATGGTGCGATGATTTTGCTGCGGCCAGAAATTTTTCGTTTTCCAAGGCTACGCAGGAATACATATATGCACCTGATGCCGACGAGGTGCTCGATGATACCAACCGCAGGCGTTTCATGATGCTTAAGGCTGCGCTGCTGCCGGAAATTGAGATTGTCCAAATGAAATACATTACTCCAAGCAAATTCAACACAGTGCAAAATTCATCCTCAGAGTATCGTCCGAAGCTGTTCAAGAGGCTTCGCACGTTTACATGGATTAACCCGGTGCACGAGACTGTGCGCTTAGAGCCTGTAGTCTATGACAGCGATATCTGTATACAACATCTGCCGCAGGGCACTCACGGCAAACGTGATTTTACCATATTCAAGCGCTCCTTTGAAAGAAACGGCACCCTGCCAAAAAGTATAGCGACTATGTATGCCAAGGAGCTTTTAAAATGCGGAAGCCCCGAGGATTTTACCAATGCCCTGCCATATTTTCAGGGTGAATACCGCAACAGCCCCGACATCGAATCCACCTGCGTGCTATCCCGCTACTATCGCATGAATGGCGACTACGACAAATTTTTTTCTGTTGCCCTAAAAAATGTAGCAGTTGATGGTTGCAGTGAGGTGTGCTGTGAGCTTGGTGCGTACTATTTCGACAAGGCAGACTATGAGGAGGCAAGCCTGTGGTATTACAACGCTGCCTTCGAGACAAAGCCGGTACTCGATGTGGAGTGCGGCGGTGGCAAGGCGCTTCATGCCCTGTCTGAGTGCTACTCAAGATGGGCTGATGAGAAGCAGAAAAAGCTTGATTCGCTTCCTCCTAAATCAAGGAATGTATTTAAAGGCGATAAGGAGCTGATTGATTCACTGCGCAGCCAGGCGGCCGATTACCAGAAGCAGGCTGAGGAATGGATGCTTCCGGAGGGTGACTAGCAAAGGCTGTCATATAAAAGTCTCTACCAGCATTTACCAACTTGTAAAATCCTCTCTAAAGTGATAATATAGAGAGTATAGGGTTTGTTATTTTTTTAACGTAGCTTTTTGCTACTATCATTTTAGGTATCTAAGGAGGATTTTATGAGCTTTTTAGAAGAGTACAAGCAGAAACTTGTCTCAGCAGATGAGGCAGTAAAGATTGTCAAATCAGGCGACTGGGTTGACTACGGCTGGTGCACAGGCACACCTGATGCCCTCGACAAGGCACTTGCCAGAAGAACAGATGAACTTAAGGATGTCAATGTACGTGGTGGTATTTTGCTTAAGCCACTTGCCATTTTCGAGCGTGAGGATGCCGGCGAGCATTTCACATGGAACTCATGGCACATGGGCGGTTATGAGAGAAGGCTTATCAAGAGAGGCTGTTCTTTCTACTCACCAATCCGTTACTCAGAGCTTCCTCGTTACTATAGAGATTCAACAACACCTGACGATGTCGCTATGTTCCAGGTTGCACCGATGGATTCACACGGATACTTCAACTTTGGTCCTAACGCATCTCACCTCGGTGCTGTATGCGAGACTTCAAAGAAAATCATCGTTGAGGTCAATGAAAACATGCCTCGCTGTCACGGCGGTTCAGAGGCCAATGTACATATTTCACAGGTTTCTTACATTGTTGAGGGTGACAACCCTGCAATCGGAGAGCTTGGTGCCGGTGGTCCTGCAACAGATGTAGACAAGAAGGTTGCAGAGCTTATCGTTGACCAGATTCCAAACGGTGCCTGTCTCCAGCTCGGTATCGGCGGAATGCCAAACGCAGTAGGCTCGCTCATCGCTGAGTCAGACCTCAAGGATCTCGGTGTCCACACAGAGATGTACGTTGACGCATTCGTTGACATCGCAAAGGCCGGAAAAATCACAGGAGCAAAGAAAAACATCGACCGTTATCGTCAGGCTTACGGCTTCGGTGCCGGAACCAAGAAGATGTACGATTACCTCGATGAGAATCCTGAGCTCATGAGTGCCCCGGTAAGCTACACAAATGATATCAAGAATATTGCCGCACTTGACAATTTCATCTCAATCAATAACTGTGTAGACCTTGACCTCTTCGGACAGATCAGCTCAGAGAGCTCAGGCACAAAGCACATCAGTGGTGCCGGCGGACAGCTTGATTTCGTTCTCGGTGCTTATATGTCAAACGGTGGAAAGAGCTTTATCTGCTGCTCTTCAACTTTCACCGACAAGCAGGGCGTAGTTCACTCACGTATCCGTCCTACTCTTGTAGAGGGTTCTGTCGTTACTGACACAAGAGCCAACACTCACTATATCGTTACAGAGTATGGTATGGTAAATGTAAAGGGTCTTTCTACATGGCAGAAGGCAGAGGCAATCATCTCAGTTGCTCATCCTGATTTCCGTGATGAGCTCATCAAAGAGGCTGAGAAGATGCACATTTGGAGAAGATCTAACAAATAATTAACTTTGGATATGATTTTTAAAATAAAAGCGGTTTCAGGATACAATGTCCTGAAACCGCTTTTGTGCTCTTAATCCGTCCCACAAACTATATTTTCAAAAAGTTAAAGCACCTCTTTTAGCACTTCCTCAATCTCGCTCTTTGCTGCCTTTACAGAGCCCTGCACCATAACCGGCTTACCACCGCCTCTGGCGCCCAGCTTGTTCCTCAGTGCTGCGGCAACTGTATTGCAGTCTGCATTCTTGCTTCCGATAATAAAGCTATAGCCCACCTCATCATTTCCTGTAAAAAATGCACTAAAGCCACTATATTTCTCCACAAGACCATTGACGCAATTTCTTGCTGTATTCGTATCAATGCCGTCCTCAAACAATACTGCATTGTCCGTATCAGCAGGAAGCTCTGCTACCTTATAATCCAAAAGCGCTGACTTTGCAGTGCCAAGCTCTGACTTAAGTGACTGGTTTACTGCCTTAAGCTTTGTGACGTTATCCACAATAGCCTCCTGATTTGTGGTAAATATCCCCACGAGCTCTGAGATAATGTCGCACTTTTGTCTGAAAGCCTCCAGTGCCCTGAAACCACAAAGGATGCTGATTCTAACGCCGCCTTTATAATTCTGATAATTCATAACCTTAAGCATGCCAATCTCGCCGGTGCGCTTCACATGCGGCGCACAGCATGCACACACATCATACCCCGGCACTGTCACTATTCTGACCTGTCCTTCAATCTCGATTTTGCTTCTGTACTCCAGCTGCGCAAGCTCATCCCTTGACGGATATGTCACCTCTATCGGAATATTTTTTGAAATGGCTACATTTACCTCATGCTCCACCTCTGCTATATCCTCCGGTGAAATCACTCCACTGAAATCCATTGTCACTACAGAATCACTCAGATGAAAGCCCACATTCTCAAAACCAAACCTGCGATGGACAATTCCCGAAAAAATGTGCTCTCCACTGTGTTGCTGCATATTATAAAAACGATGCTGCCAGTCTATTTTGCCATGTACGTGGACGCCTGCTGCAAGCTCTACTTTCTCAGAAGCGCACTCCATACCTGTAATCTGTCCATCAGTCTTCTTTTCTGTCTGAGCCTCTTCTTTGCCCATTATGCAACAATCACTTGCGGAAATATCCACCGTATGAGTAATGACTCCATTCTTAATCTGCACATCAACGACCCTGTAGCCATCAAGTATTCCCATGTCCGGGCTCTGTCCACCCTCCTCAGGGAAAAATAAAGTCTGATTTAATATTATATCAAACTGCTTATCATCTGCCTTGTTCGGCTCGCAGGATATAATATCTGCCTCAAACTCTATGGCATATGCATCCCTGTCGTATAATTTAATTGTTTCTGTCATACTCATACTGCTTGTTCCTCTCGCTCTATATTCTTATGCATCATTGCTATGTCCTATTATAGCGCATTCATAATTCATATGAAACCCCTAAATCTGGTTTCCCACAATCCTGTAGTATGCTCTCGAAGTAATCTTGAAAACAATATAGTATATGACCATAAACACAAAAAGCGTAGCAACCATACAGATCACAATAAGCTTAACATCCGTCAGATTAAACATGACAAGCAGTCTGCGAAGCAGAGGAAATGCTGCTGCAAGATGACACGCTGCAAGGATAATCGGCAGGAAAAATACCATACGCACCTGTGAAGTAATGGATTTCTTCACCTCGTCATTGCTCATGCCTACCTTCTCCATAATCTCATAGCGTGCTTTGTCATCATAGCCCTCTGAAATCTGCTTATAGAAAATAATCATCACAGTAACCATAAGAAACATCGTTCCAAGGAATATTCCGATAAAGAACAGGCCACCATATAATACATAAATCTGTTCTCTGTTTGCATCACGGCTTTCCTCATAGAAGCCTGACACATCTGATTTTACACTATTTTCCTCAAAATGCTTATCCAGAGCCTTTGCCACAGCAAGCTTATCCTCACTGCTGCCATACAGATTATAATCAATTTCATTGTTGAGCATAGTCGGCACACTATCCCCTCCCAGCGAGCTGTTCAGGTTAAATATCTCTGCAAGTGTTGCCTTGCTGTCTACCACTACATAGTACACACCACTATACATAGAGGACATATAGCTGTCTTTACTTACAGCAGTTTTTTCTGCAGCAGCTACTTTTAATTCTTTTCCCAACAGATTAATTATATCGCCATTAAACTTTTCTGTTCCATAAACAGCCACCGAACCGGTATCAAGCTGTGGGATTTTTTTATTCAGACTCTTTTTAAAGCCGGTCTCCATCTTATCAATTTCATCTCCTGTGACAAAATACAACAGGGAAATATCGTTATCGTAACTTAACACCGGCTTAAACTCTGTCCCCTCTCTAAACACTGTCCAGCTAAAATAAGTGTAGCTTTTGCTGTCTTTAACATTACAAGCAGAGTCAGCTATTATTTTATCCGAATCTGCAGCAGCTTCTTTAAGTGCATCATCCAGATTCACATCAGCCGGCACTTCCTTATACCAGCTATATACACTGATATCCGAAGGATATCTCTGCTTAAGTTCTCCCTCCATGCCCGCATACATGCTCACGGTTGTGGAAACAACAACCAGCACCATTGTAGAAAGCACGCATATACTTGCTAGTCCGCCCGCATTCTGCTTCATTCTGTAAATCATCCCTGAAACCGCCGCAAAATGCTTTTTATTATAGTAAAACTTCTTGTTTTTCCTGAGTGCCTTAAGTATTACAATGCTTCCTGAAATAAATAAAAGATACGTTCCGATGATGACAAGCAACACTGCGACAAAGAACAGTGAAAGCACCTGAAGAGGGCTCTTTGTGGTAATCGCAATATAATATCCCCCGGCAAGACAGCCTAGTCCGATTATAGCGATAAGCCATTTGCTCTTCGGCTCTTTCTCACCGACATTGCCCCCGCGAAGCAGCTCTATCGGATTAGCAAGCTTCACCTGCATCAGGTTATAGATGAGAGTAAGAAAATACAGCACTTCAAAAACAAGTATTGTATTTACGACAGCGCTAGTAGATACAGCGAAATTAATCTGCGCTTTAATATTTATAATTCTATAAAGAAACATAATCAACAGCTTAGAAAATAAAATACCGGCTATAATTCCAGATACTATTGCTGCGAGTGCTACGGTAAGTGTCTCAATTATCAAAACTCTCGCGATATGACGTTTTTCCATGCCAAGAATATTGTATATTCCTACCTCTTTCTTGCGCCTTTTGATGATAAAGCTGTTTGTATAAAACAGAAATATATATGAAAAAATCGCTATTATTCCGCATCCAAGCCCCATTATATCCACCAATATCTCCGCACCCGGCACCTTGCCAAGTCCCTTTGAGTTGTTTAAAAACATCATCACATAAAACATGGCTATCATGACCATTCCCGATATAATGTAAGGCATATAGAGAGTCTTATTATTTTTTATATTTGTAAATGCCAGCCTGCTATATATTTTATTCATGCTTCTCACCACCTGTCGTAATCAGCATAAGTGCATCCTGAATCTTCACATAGAGCTCGTCATTTGTAAGATTGCCACGGTAAATCTGATGAAACACCTGACCGTCCTTTATGAAAAGCACCCTGTTGGCATGACTTGCAGCCTTTGTGCTGTGTGTCACCATGAGAATGGTCTGTCCGTCCTCGTTTATCCTGTTGAACAGCCTAAGCAGACTGTCTGTTGCCTTTGAATCCAGTGCTCCTGTTGGCTCATCAGCCAAAATTAATTCGGGATTTGTTATTATCGCACGTGCCACTGCTGCCCTTTGCTTCTGTCCTCCTGACACCTCGTATGGATATTTATTAAGCAGCTTTTCAATTCCAAGCAGCGAAGCTATAGGTGCAAGCCTTTTTTCCATATCCCTATAATCCACACCTGACAGCACAAGCGGTAAAAAGATATTGTCCTTCAGTGAAAAATTGTCAAGCAGATTAAAATCCTGAAATACGAAGCCCAGATGCTCACGTCTGAAGGCAGATATCTCCTTTTCCTTCAATGAGACAAGGTTCTTTCCATTTAAGAGTACCTCTCCCGCTGTCGGCTTATCAAGTGCCGCGAGAATATTTAAAAGTGTCGTCTTTCCTGAGCCGGACTCTCCCATGATTGCCACATACTCACCTTCCTCTACAGAGAAATTGATGTTTTTCAATGCCTGTACCTGGTTGCCACCAAATCTGGTGGTATATATTTTTTTGAGGTTACTTACTTCTAAGATTGCCATTTCAATGCTCCTTTACGATGATTTCAAAATGTTATTTAAACTTCTATTTTTGTTGCATTTATTTTAAATATGACGTCATAATCGGCTTCACAACTTACATTGTTGCTGCTTCATGTAATTATAATAACAAAATGCCGGAATGTATGCTATCGAATCAGCTTACATTTCGACCTTGTATCTTACATTTTTGTAAGAAATGACAAAGAAACTTAATCTGGAGTAGCAAAAAGAGGATTAGCACAGATGTGCTGATCCTCTTTTTATCTACAGATTTTTAATTACCTCGACTCTTGTGACAACGCCCTGCTTCACATTATCAACTCTGAGCGCACAATCCTGGTAATACACACAGGCTCCGATTGACACATTTTTACCCTCATCCTGCAATTTTTCGCTTATCACATCTCTAAGCAGCTTTGTCTTTTCCTCCGGTATATTTGTTCCGGAAATAAAATTCGCCCTCGCTACCGTCTGGCTGCCACGGCATATCATGTGGTCTGCCTCATCAAAGCTGCAGAAAAGGAATTTTCTGATGGCAAAAAGCGCCGCTATCGCACCTATTCCGACAAGTGTCTCATATACATTGAGATGCTCCACGATCATCTGTCTGGCTGTCGCAAACAAAAGCACCTCTATGATCGTGCCCGGCTTATGAGTACAGAGCATTTTCACAAACTCCACGCCGATTGCAAGCGACATGATATATTCCATGTAATACTCCAGTTTAATTTTATCATGCCATATATCGAAAAAGCACTGCCCTATAAGCTTTATAATAAGCACCACTATCACAAACACCAGTACTGCCGACAGAAAAAGTTCCACGTAGGCTGCTACATTTTTCATTGTTTTTCTCAGGAATTGCTTCATTATCATTTATTCCTCTCTTTTTTAGTTACCGGCAATAATCTTTTTTATTGCAGTAATTTATTTTAATATCCTATGGAAATGATTATCATACTATTCTAATTTCATATATCTAAAAGCTCCCACATAATAGTCAAATTATGTGAGAGCCTTTGCGCGAAAAATTATATTTTTTTATGTTTTCTCCCGCATTCTGCGGGTATATATTTTGCCAGAATACTTTCATGGCAATTGGGTTCTAAATAAATTTGATACCAGGCTCCGGCAACTATTTGATGAATCCTACCTGCTTGCAGATTTCCTCTGTTGCTGCATCTTTTTTCTTGTTGAACTCAACTTTCTGCTGCTCGAACCAGTTGTTACCCTCTGCATCTATAGATACGATAAGTGGGCCAAACTCTTTCACACGGCAGTTCCAGAGTGTCTCAGGCATTCCGAGATCTCTCCACTCTGCGCGGACGATTTCCTCAACCTCTGTTGCGGCTACTACTGCATTTCCTGCCGGGAATACGCAGTGAATGGCACCGAACTCTTTACATGCACGCTCTGTATTCTCTTTCATACCACCTTTTCCGATGATAACACGTACGCCGGTCTCTTTTACGAACTCGTACTCGAATTTCTCCATACGCATACTTGTTGTCGGTCCAACAGATACCATCTCAAATTTGTCATTCTCGAGTGGACGGATGATCGGTCCTGCATGGAAAATAGCATTGTTTCTTACGTCTACCGGAAGTTCTCTTCCCTCCTCAACGAGACGTCTGTGTGCTACGTCACGGCATGTTGTCATGCTTCCATTTAAGTATACAATATCTCCTATTTTTATTCCTTTAAGATCCTCTGCTGAGATTGGTGTTGTTAAAATTGTTTTTCCATTAATTCTCTCTACCATTATAATTCCACCCCCGAATGTGTTGTGATTGTATAGTTAAGGTCCTTATCAAAAACAATGTGTCCGCGTCTGTGGCTCCAGCAGCCTACGTTTACGGCTACACCGATTGTAGATGGATGACGGGCTGTGTTCTCGATATTTACACCCATTACTGAGTATTTTCCGCCCATTCCCTGAGGTCCAAGGCCGATAGCATTGATACCATCCTCGAGAAGTTTTTCCATCTTTGCGGCTCTCTCGTTCTCATTGTGAGATCCGATTGGACGCATGAGTGCTTTCTTTGATAAAAGTGCTGCTGTCTCAACAGATGTTGCTACACCTACACCTACCAGGAGAGGTGGGCATGCATTTAAACCATAAGTAGTCATAACATCCATTACGAATTTTGTAACTCCTTCATAGCCCTCTCCAGGCATAAGTACCATAGCTTTTCCCGGAAGTGTACATCCACCTCCTGCCATGTATGTGTAGATCTCGCATTTGTCGCTGTTTGGCACGATATCCCAGAATACTGTAGGTGTTCCTTTTCCAACGTTCTTGCCTGTGTTGTACTCATCGAAAGTCTCAACACTGTTGTGACGAAGAGGAGCCTCAAATGTAGCTTTTACAACTGCCTCTTTTAAAAGTCCCTCAAGCTCATCAATAAGTGGGAATTTTGTTCCACATTTAACCCAGAACTGAAGTACTCCTGTATCCTGGCAGCTTGGGCGGTTAAGTTTTACCGCAAGCTCCTGATTTCTAAACATTGTATCATAGATTGTTTTTGAAAGAGGACTGTCCTCTTTGTCACGGAGTTCTGTCAGTTTTGCAATGACATCATCCGGTAATTTTTTTGCTATATGAGCGATAAAATTTGCCATATAGGTTGTTCATTCTCAAATTTTATTTCTGTTTTTGTCGGATGAATATTCACATCTATGGTAGATGGGTCTACTTGTATATGCAGAAAATAGTGAGGCATCTCGCCGGCAGGCAACAATTGTTCGTAATTGGAGATGACAGCCTTATAAAAATACGGATGCCGCATATATCGACCATTGACAAAAAAGTATTGCCAAGCATTGCGTTTGCGGGCCGAGTCGGGGTGTCCGATATATCCAGTAATAGAAACCAAAGAAGTCTGAACATCAACAGAGAGAAGGTGCTGGTTCAAATTCTTACCGAATAAGGAGACAATACGTTGTCTGAAATTAGACGCCGGGAGATTATATAATTCTACATCATTGTGGACGAGCTTGAAAGCTATATCCGTATTAACCAGTGCCATGCGTTCAAATTCGGACATAATAAATCCGAATTCCACTTGATTCGATTTCAGAAATTTCCTTCGAGCCGGGACATTGAAAAAAATATTCTTTATCATGAAATTCGCACCGGCGGGACATGAGACATATTCTTGTG
>OJNV01001387.1_pt1 | contig 11466 bp, 9 predicted proteins | sample 1597961 | NCBI WGS metagenome assembly OJNV01 (sample SAMN01915220, study PRJEB22387) | human gut metagenome | isolation source: stool | host: Homo sapiens | place: USA
GTTCTGAAATCATTAAATTCTTATTTATGATGGGAAATATGTCAACAATCAATACTGTATTATCGGATGAGGATATTGAATTGATCTGTATGAACTTCAATGTAGAAGTGCATAAGGAAATTATTGTGGATGAAGATGATATCGAAGAACAACTTCAAAATGTAGAAGAAGATGAATCTAAATTAGTACCTCGTCCTCCTGTTGTCACAATCATGGGTCACGTTGACCATGGTAAAACAACATTATTGGATACAATTCGTAAAGCGAATGTTACTGAAAATGAATTTGGTGGTATCACACAACATATTGGTGCTTACCAGGTATCCTTAAAGGGAAGAAAAGTTACATTCTTAGATACACCAGGTCACGAAGCATTTACTGCTATGCGTGCTCGTGGTGCTGAAGTTACAGATATCGTTATTATTGTTGTTGCGGCAGATGATGGTGTAATGCCTCAAACAAAAGAAGCAGTTGACCATGCCAAAGCTGCTGGTGTTCCAATTGTAGTTGCGGTAAACAAAATTGATAAGCCAGGTGCAAATCCAGATCGTATCATGTCAGAAATGAGCGAACTAGGAATTATGCCAGAAGAATGGGGTGGAGATACAATCTTTACTCAAGTATCTGCAAAAAAAGGAACAGGTGTTCCAGAATTATTAGAAACGATGTTGTTAGTGGCCGATATGCAAGAATTAAAGGCGAATCCAGATACAAATGCATCGGGTACTGTAATTGAAGCGAAGTTAGATAAAGGTCGTGGACCAGTAGCTACATTGCTTGTACAACGTGGTACATTGCATACTGGAGATAGTGTTGTAGTTGGTACATCTTATGGTCGTGTTCGTAAAATGACAAATGATCGTGGTATGGAAATCAAACATGCAGAACCTAGTTGTCCAGTTGAAATTATTGGTTTAAATGAGGTTCCTAGAGCTGGAGATGTCTTCATGTCTTATGATAGCTATAAGAAGGCGGCTGAAATTGCGGGTCATCGTTTGGATAAACAAATTGAAAAAGAACGTAATTCAACTAGTGCGATGTCTTTAGAAGATTTGGCAAAGAGAATCGATGAGGGTGATGTTCAAGAAATCAATGTCTTGATCAAAGCCGATGTTCAAGGTTCTGCCGAAGCTTTAAAGGCAAGTATGGAAAAGCTAGAAGTGGATGGAAATGTTCGTATCAATGTCATCCGTTCCACTGTAGGTACTATTACTGAATCAGATATCTTATTGGCAAGTGCTTCAAATGCGATTATTTATGGATTTAACATTCGTCCAAGTGCTGCTATTCGTAAAAAAGCGGAAGAAGAAGGTGTTGAAATTCGTTTGCACAACATCATTTATAAGGCTTTAGAAGAATTACAAGCTGCAATGAAAGGTATGCTTGCACCAGTATATGAAGAAGTTGTCATTGGTCAGGCGGATGTTCGTCAGATTTATAAGGTAAGTAAGGTAGGTACGATTGCCGGATGTATGGTTACAGATGGTAAGATGAAACGTGATTGTAAAGTTCGTTTGATCCGTGAAGGTATTGTTGTTTATACCGGTAAACTTGGATCATTACGTCGTTTTGAAAATGATGTTAAAGAAGTTATAAATGGTTACGAATGTGGTATGACAATTGAAAACTTTAACGATATTAAAGTAGGAGATATTTTAGAAGGCTTCGAAGATCAGGAAGTGGAAGAATAGTATGTCATTAAAAACGGAACGTATGGAGATGACAATTCAAAGAGAGATTTCACGTATTCTTCAATTTGAATTGAAAAATCCAAATTTAGGTTTTTGTACGATAACGGATGTACGATGTACAAATGATTTATCACAAGCGAAAGTTTATGTTACATTCCTTGGAAAACAAGGGCGTAATGATGCGGGTATGCGTGTGTTAAATCAATCAAAGGGTTTCATTCGTTCTCAAGTAGCAAAAAAAATTAAGATTCGTAAAATGCCAGAATTGATTTTTGTACAAGATACAAGTCTTGAACAGGGAAATAAGATCGAAAACATTTTAAAGGAAATCGAAAAATAGAGAAGACTTAGTGGTCTTCTCCTTTTTTGTTTGTCGATAGTATTAAGAAACAGAGTCCTAATGGTAGATAAGTAAAATTCTTTGTTAAGAAGTATGTGAATATAAAACATATCCCTGCGAAAATAAATAATATTCGATTTAAATTTGTGTTCATAGTTATAGTAACTCCTTTAAATTGATTATAACAAAAAAATTGTTGAATTGTAAAAAGTAAGAAAAAAAGAAGAGATTCAGTTTTGTCTGAATCTCTTCTTAGAAGTAGTTTAGTTAGTTATTATATATAAATTAGTCACGTTCTACGATAGTAGCACAACCCATACCACCACCGATGCAAAGTGTTGCTAAACCTTTTTTAGCATCACGTTTTTGCATTTCGTGAAGTAATGTAACTAGGATACGGCATCCACTAGCTCCAACAGGGTGTCCTAATGCAACGGCTCCACCGTTAACGTTAACTTTGCTCATATCGAATCCTAATTCTTTAGCAACAGCTACAGATTGTGCAGCGAATGCTTCGTTTGCTTCGATCAAGTCCATATCATCAACTGTTAATCCAGTTCTTTCCATAACTTTACGAGTAGCAGCCACTGGTCCAATACCCATAATTTCTGGTTCAACACCAGCTAATGCACCTTGTACCCAAGTAGCCATTGGTGTAACACCTAATTCTTTAGCTTTTTCTTCACTCATAACAACGATTGCAGCAGCACCATCGTTAATTCCTGAAGCATTACCAGCAGTTACCATTCCGCCTTCTTTACCAGAGCAGCAACGTAATTTTGCCAATGTTTCAACCGTTGTTCCTGGACGAGGTCCTTCATCCACTTTGAATTCAACGATTTGTTTTTTAACTTTAACTGGAACTGGTACGATTTCATCATCGAATTTGTGTTCAGCCATAGCTTTTTCTGCTTTTTGTTGAGAGTTAGCTGAGAATTCATCTAATTCTTCACGAGTTAAGTGCCAACGATCACAGATGTTTTCTGCAGTAATCATCATGTGATAGTGGTTGAATGCATCAGTTAATGCATCGTTTACCATTGTATCAACGATAGTAGCGTTGTTCATACGGTAACCAAAACGTGCTTTAGTCATAGCATATGGTGCCATTGACATGTTTTCCATACCACCAGCAACAACGATATCAGCTTGACCGGCCATGATCATTGCAGCAGCTTGGTTAACACAGTTCAAACCAGATCCACAAACAACGTTTAATGTTACGGCAGGAACTTCAATTGGTAGACCAGCTTTAATACTAGCTTGACGAGCAACGTTTTGTCCTTGAGCAGCTTGGATAACGCATCCCATTAATACTTCGTCAACTTGTTCAGGTTTAACACCTGCACGGTTCAATGCTTCTTTAATTACGATAGAACCTAAATCAACAACTGGAGTGTTACTTAAAGCTCCACCCATTTTACCAATAGCAGTACGACATGCACCTGCTAAAACTACTTTTTTTGTCATATTAATATTCCTCCATGTAAGACTATTAGTCATTTACCTTTTAAACTTTATCATAGTGAATGATGAAAATCAATCACAAATTAAAAAATTCACAAGTGAATTTAAAGAAATAAGGAGAACATGTCTCCTTATTGATTAATCGCACATTTTTACGATAACAGCGGCACCTTGTCCTCCACCAATACATAGGGAAGCAAGACCGATTTTTGATTTACGTTTTTGCATTTCATATAACAATGAAACTAAGATACGGTTTCCACTAGCACCTACTGGGTGACCTAAAGCAATAGCTCCACCATTTACGTTTGTCTTAGCTAAGAATGCTTCACGATCCATACCTGTAGCTTCTTCTAATTCGTGGATAACACCTAATGATTGAGCAGCAAATGCTTCGTTCAATTCAACTAAGTCAAGATCTTCAATCTTTAGATCTGCATATTTTAATGCATTTAAGATAGCTGGTGTTGGACCAAGTCCCATAACTCGTGGGTCAACTCCACCTTGTCCAAATCCGATAACTTCAGCAATTGGAGTTAAGTTATATTTCTTAACTGCATCTTCACTAGCAACGATAGTAAATGAAGCACCATCATTGATACCAGAAGCATTACCTGCAGTTACAGTTCCATCTGCGTTGAAGGCTGGACGTAATTTAGCTAATTTTTCTAAGCTTGTTTTACGAGGGTGTTCATCTGTATCAAATACTACTTCACCTTTACGAGTCTTATAAGTAATAGGAACGATTTCATCTTTGAATTTACCTGCAGCAATAGCCGCTAAAGCTTTTTCTTGCGAAGCAAATGCGAATTCATCTTGTGCCTCACGAGAAATGTTATATTTTTTAGCGATGTTGTCAGCTGTACATCCCATGTGAATTCCATACATTGCATCTGTTAAACCATCGTGTAACATAGCATCCACTAATTTTTGGTCACCCATCTTAGTTCCTGTACGGTTTTTGTAGCTTAACATAAATGGAGCTCGAGTCATTGATTCAACACCACCAGCAACATATAAGTCACCAAAGTTTGCTTGAATACGAAGTGTAGCTTCCATAACGGCTTTTAAACCTGAACCACATAACATATTGATTGATTGCGCACATACTTCAACAGGAATTCCTGCATCAAAAGCAACGTGACGAGCAATGTTTTGTCCTAAACCTGCAGCAATTACGTTACCGATAATAACTTCATCTAAGTTAGCTGGATCAATATTTGCTTGTTTGATTGTTTCTTTTAAAACAGTTGCTCCAACAGTAGCTAAATCTACATCAGTTAAACTTCCTAAAAAAGTACCAATTGCACTACGTTTAGCAGCAACAATATAAGCTTTTCTCATTTGTATACCTACTTTCTACTCTGAATCGAGATTCACTTTTTACATGCTTAGTCTAGTCCTTAAAATAGGGGATGTCAATAACTTGTTTAATTTTTCACATGTTAATAATGCATAATATATATTAATAAGATAGGGCATTTAACATAATTTGTTAAAATATTAACAAAATCATTGACGAGGTTCAAAAAAGTATGTAGAATATGACTGTGTGAAAAGTTTAACATACTTTCTCATGCTATCGATGTCCTAATTCGAATAGTTCAAGAAACTGGAAAGGAGAACTTCATTTATGGATTTCAATTTAACAGAACAACAATTAATGATGCAAAAGTTGTTCAGAGAAGTTGCGCAAAACGAAGTAAAAGAAAACGCAGCGGATGTTGACGAAAACGAAAGATTCCCTAAGGAATCTGTAGAAGTGATGCGTCAAGCAAAAATGCTTGGTATTCCTTATTCACGTGAATACGGAGGAGCTGGCGCAGATTATTTATGCTATATTTTAGCAATCGAAGAATTGTCTAAAACATGTGCAACAAGTGGTGTAGTTTTATCAGCTCACACTTCATTAGGTACTTGGCCAATCGCTCAATTTGGTACTGAAGAACAAAAACAAAGATTCTTAACAGATTTATGTACAGGTAAGAAATTGGCTGCATTTGGTTTAACTGAACCAAACGCTGGTACAGATGCTGCTGGACAACAAACAACAGCTGTATTAGATGGTGACGAATATGTTATCAATGGTACAAAAATCTTCATTACAAATGCTGGAGAAGCCGATGTATATGTAATTTTTGCCATGACAGACAAAACAAAAGGAACTCGTGGAATTTCTGCTTTCATTCTTGAAAAAGGAACTCCAGGATTCACATTCGGTCTTCACGAAAAGAAATTAGGTATTCGTGGATCTGCTACATGTGAATTAATTTTCAATAATGTACGTATTCCAAAAGAAAACTTATTAGGAAAAGAAGGTATGGGATTCAAGATTGCCATGCAGACACTTGATGGTGGACGTATTGGTATCGCTGCTCAAGCATTAGGAATTGCTCAAGGTGCAATCGATGAAGCCGTTGCTTACGTAAAACAACGTAAACAATTTGGTCGTCCAATTGCTAAATTCCAAAACACTCAATTCCAATTAGCTGATATGCAAACTAAAACAGATGCAGCTCGTTGGTTAGTATATTCTGCAGCTACTGCTAAACAAGAAGGTCGTCCTTATACTCAATTAGCAGCTGAAGCAAAATTATTTGCTGCTGAAACAGCTATGGAAATTACAACAAAAGCTATCCAATTATTAGGTGGATACGGATATACTCGTGATTTACCAGTAGAAAGAATGTTTAGAGATGCTAAGATCACTGAAATCTACGAAGGTACTTCAGAAGTACAACGTATGGTCATCTCTGGCGCTATGTTGAAGTAAGAAAGGAATTGGTGTTGAAAAATGAAAATTGTTGTTTTAGAAAAACAAGTTCCGGATTCAACTGAAATTACAGTTGATAAAAAAACTGGTGCGTTAATTCGTGACGGTGTTCCTGCAATCACAAACCCAGATGATTTAGCTGGTTTGGAAGCTGCATTGGAATTAAAAGACAAAAACCCTGACACTGAAGTTGTTGTAATGACAATGGGATTACCTAAAGCTGCTGAAATGTTAAAAGAAGGTGTAGCTATGGGTGCTGACAAAGGTGTTTTATTAACAGACCGTGTATTAGGTGGATCTGATACATGTGCTACAAGTATCGCTTTAGCCGCTGCTTTGAAAAAAGTAGGATTCGACTTAGTTATCGCTGGTCGTCAAGCTATCGATGGTGATACTGCTCAGGTAGGACCTCAAACTGCAGAACGTTTGGATATTCCTCAAGTTACTTATGTGGATGAAATCTTAGAAGTAAAAGAAGATTCTATCACTGTTAAACGTTCATTAGAAGATGTTGAACAAATCGTAACAGCTAAGTTACCATGTGTTATCACAACATTATCAGGAATGAACAAACCTCGTTACATGCAATGTGACAACATCGTTGACTTATGTAAAGAAGACAAGATTGAAGTTTTAACAAATGCTGAATTGGGAATCGACCCTGAAACAGTTGGTTTCAAAGGTTCTCCTACATCCGTTAAAACTACTTTCACAAAAGATGTTACTGACAAAACAGAAGTATTCACATTGTCTGAGCAGGAAACTGCAGATATGATTGCTAAGACTTTGAAAGAAAAGCAAATCATTACAAAGTAGGGAGGATGAAGTAGAATGGCTCGATTTGAAGAATATAAAGATATCTTCGTTTTCGTTGAACAAGAAAACGGAAACATTGCAGAAGTAAGTTATGAACTTATTTCAGAAGCAAGAAAACTAGTTGCTTCTATCCCTGAATTTGGATACAAAGTAGTTGGTGTATTGCTTGGAGAAAATGTAAAAGAAAAAGCTCAAGAAGTTATTAGTCATGGAGCTGACAAAGTAATTGTTGTTGATGATGCTTTATTAAAAGACTATTCAACTCAATTCTATGCAGATGCTTTAACACAAGTTGTTTTAGCTCACAAACCAGACTCAATGTTAACTGGTGCCACTCCATTAGGACGTGACTTAGCACCACGTGTAGCTGCTCGTTTAAATGTAGGTTTAACTGCAGATGCTACAAAAATTGAAGTTGACTTAGAATATGCTAAAGAAACTGGTGAATCATTATTAGACGTAACTCGTCCAACATTCGGTGGTAACTTATTTGGTACAATCGTATGTAAAGACACTCGTCCACAAATGGCTACAATCAGACCAAAAGTATTCGAATTGGCTCCAACAGATACAACTCGTACTGGTGAAGTTGAAGAATTTACTCCATCATGGACAACTACAGATCCTCAAGTATTTGTAGAAAAAGTAATCGAAAAAGTAAAAGCTGATGTAGATATCACAAAAGCTAATATTTTAGTAGGTGCTGGTCGTGGTGCTGAAAATTGCTTAGATGTACTTCAAAAAGTAGCTGACGAATTAGGTGGTGTAGTTTGCTGTACACGTGCCGTTGTTGAAGATGGATTCTTAGACAAAGATCGTCAAGTAGGTCAAACAGGTAAGACTGTACGTCCTTCATTATATATCGCTTGTGGTATTTCTGGAGCTGTACAACACTGTGCTGGTATGGATAAATCAGATTTGATCATCTCTATCAACCGTGATCCTCAAGCAGAAATCTTCAATATTTCTAACATGGGATTCGTTGGAGATTGTGCAACTGTATTACCTTTATTAGTTGAATCAATTAAAGCTGCAAAAGCTGAATAATAAAAAGGAGCATATTTAAAATGAAAAATGTAGGTGTTATTGGTGCTGGAACAATGGGGCAAGGTATTGCCAATGCATTTGCTACAGCTGGATACAATGTAACTGTATGTGATATTAAAATCGAATGGGCACAAAATGGAATCAACAAAATTGGTGCTAAATTAGATAAATTAGTATCTCGTGAAAAAATTACTGCTGAAAAAGCAGAAGGCATCAAAGCTAACTTAACTGCTGGTGAATACAAAGATTTAGCTGATTGCGATTTAATCGTTGAAGCTGTTCTTGAAAAAATGGAAATCAAAAAAGACTTATTCAAGACTTTAGACGAAATCTGTAAAGAAGACTGCATTTTCGGAACAAACACTTCAAGTTTAAGTGTTACTGAAATTGCTAACGGAATCAAACATAATGTTATCGGTATGCACTTCTTCAACCCAGCTGATCGTATGAAATTAGTTGAAGTTATCTCTGGTGAAAATACGCCAGTTGAAACAAAAGAAGCTATCATCGAATGCTCTAAATCATTAGGAAAAACTCCAGTAGAAGTTGCTGAAGGACCTGGATTCGTAGTTAACCGTATCTTGATTCCAATGATAAATGAAGCTTGTTTCATTTACCAAGAAGGATTGGCAAGTGTTGAAGATATCGATACAGCTATGAAACTTGGAGCTAACCACCCAATGGGACCATTGGCTTTGGGTGACTTAATTGGATTGGATATTGTTTTAGATGTAATGGAAGTATTATATACTGAAACAGGAGATTCTAAATATCGTCCATGTACATTATTAAAGAAAATGGTTCGTGCTGGAAAATTAGGTCAAAAAACTAAACAAGGATTCTACAGCTACAACTAGTGAAATAACTTAAGTGAAACACTCGTTGTTTCACTTTTTATTTAAATATTAGAGGAGAAAAATCATGGAAAACGTATTATTAGAAAAACAAGGTCACGTTTCAATTATCACAATCAATCGTGAAAAAGCATTAAATGCATTATCAACAGCTGTTTTAAATGATTTAGAAGAAGCTGTTAACACTGTTGCAGCTGACAAAGAAACATATTGTGTAGTTATCACAGGTGCTGGAAGCAAATCTTTCGTTGCTGGTGCAGATATTGCAGAAATGAAAGATAAAACAGTTGAAGAAGCAGCTGAATATGGAGCTTATGGAAATAAGATCTTCCGTCAAATTGAAACTTTGCACTGCCCAGTAATTGCAGCTGTAAATGGTTTTGCATTAGGTGGAGGATGCGAATTAAGTATGGCTTGTGATATTCGTATCGCTAGTGAAAATGCTATTTTTGGACAACCAGAAGTAGGTTTAGGAATCACTCCAGGTTTTGGTGGAACTCAACGTTTAGCACGTTTAGTACCTGCTGGAATCGCTAAAGAAATGATCTTTACAGCTCGTAACATCAAAGCAGACAAAGCATTGGCTATCGGATTAGTAAATGCTGTTGTTCCTCAAGAAGAATTAATGGCTACTGCATTAAAAATGGCTAATGGAATCTGCAAAAATGCTCCAATCGCTGTTGCACAATCTAAAAAAGCTATCAATGCTGGACTTCAAACAGATATGGATTCAGCTATCGCTATCGAAGTAAAAGATTTCTCGGATTGCTTCGCAACAGAAGATCAAACTTACGGAATGGAATGCTTCGTAAACAAAGTAAAAGAAAAAGAATTTAAAAACAAATAATTTATTTGAAAGGATGATTTAAATGTCAAAAGTAATGTCAGCCCAAGAAGCTATCAGTTTGATTAAAGATGGCGACAAAATTGGTGTTGGTGGATTTATTGGAATGGGTCACCCTCAAGAACTTAGTGTTGCCATTGAAAATAGTTTCTTAGAAACAGGACATCCTAGAGATTTAACCGTTATGTTCTCTGCCGGTGTAGGAGATGGTACACCTGATCTTGGATTGAACCACATGGGTCATGAAGGATTGTTAAAAAGAATCATTGGTGGACACTGGGGATTGATTCCTACTTTCCAAAAATTAGTTTTTGAAAACAAAGTTGAAGGCTATAACTTACCTTTAGGAACAATCAGTTTGATGTTCCGTGAAATTGCAGGACACCGTCCAGGTGTTATCACAAAAATTGGTTTGAAAACATTTATCGACCCTCGTCTAGAAGGTGCGAAAATGAATGAACGCACTAAAGAAGATTTAGTTGAATTGATCAATATGGATGGTGAAGAATGGTTACGTTATAAATCATTCCCATTAGATATTGCATTGATTCGTGGTACATATGCGGATGAAGATGGAAACTGCTCAATGTGTAAAGAAGCAGCCACTCTAGATTCAATCAGTATTGCGCAAGCTGTTAAAAACAGTGGTGGTAAAGTTATTCTACAGGTTGAAAAAATTGTAGAACGAGGATCATTAAAACCAATGGATGTTAAGATTCCAGGAATTTATGTGGATGCAATCGTTGTTGCACAACCTGAAAACCATTGGCAAACATATTCAGATCCATACAACCCATCATTCTGTGGAGAAATTCGTGTACCAGTTGATTCAATTGAACCAATGCCTTTAAATGCACGTAAAGTTGTTTGTCGTCGTGCTGCTATGGAATTGGATCCAACAGCTGTAATCAACTTAGGAATTGGTATGCCAGAAGGTATCGCCAATGTTGCCAATGAAGAAGGACTTCCAGGACTTAAAATGACAGTTGAAGCTGGAGGAATCGGTGGTGTTCCAATGAATGGTACTGCCTTTGGTGCTTGTACAAACCCAGATGCAATCATTGATCAAACATATCAGTTTGACTTCTATGATGGTGGTGGATTAGATCAAGCCTTCTTAGGACTTGCAGAATGTGATCAAAAAGGTGATATCAACGTTTCTCGTTTTGGACCAAAAATTGCAGGATGTGGTGGATTTATTAATATCACACAAACTTCACCGGTCGTTGTTTATTGTGGAACATTTACAGCTAAAGGTTTAAAAGAAACAGTTGGGAATGGTAAATTGACAATTGATCAAGAAGGTCAAATCAAGAAATTTAAAAATCACATTGAACAAGTTACTTTCTCAGCTGATTATGCGAATGAAACAGGTCAAAAAGTCTTATATATTACTGAGCGTGCCGTATTTAAGTTAATTGATGGTAAATTAACATTGATTGAAATCGCTCCAGGTGTAGATTTACAAAAAGATGTATTAGATCAAATGGAATTCAAACCATATATTGCTGAAGACTTAAAACTTATGGATGCACGTCTATTTACAGACGAAGTTATGGGATTAAAAGAAGAATAAATCGGTAATCCGCAATTAGATAGGGTCGACTAAAAGTTGGCTTCAAAAATTGTAGGGC
>OJNV01001391.1_pt1 | contig 11443 bp, 12 predicted proteins | sample 1597961 | NCBI WGS metagenome assembly OJNV01 (sample SAMN01915220, study PRJEB22387) | human gut metagenome | isolation source: stool | host: Homo sapiens | place: USA
AACGTAGGGGGCGCGAGGTACAGGCCCCGCGCGACAGGAGGGGAGCTCCCGGGCGGCAGATATCATCTGTTGCCCGGGAGCCTTGCTTTGCCTGCAGAAAAACCCCACCGGCCGTGTTCTTACGCAGCCGGTTGGGGTTTACCATAATATATGTTATTGTTAACTTACAGATGCTTTTCCGGGTTCTGCATATCCCTGCTGATCTGCTTGGCGTAGCGGTCCTCTTCGCTGAAGACGCAGCCGCAGTACTTCTGCATATACAGCCCCAGCTCGCGGGCCTCCTGCTGCCCCTGACGGAAGCCGGGGCGGAAGTCGCGGTACAGAAACGTAACACCGTACTGCGCGGACACCTCCTCGGCGGTTTGACGCAGCAACTCATGGTTCTGGTATGGGCTGACAAATAGGGTGCTGGAAAAGCTCTCAAATCCGTGTTCAGCCGCATAGCGGGCGGTCTGCTCCAGCCGCAGGCGATAGCAGTGGCCGCAGCGGTGATCGATGTCCTCTGCCACGGCGCGGCAAAAATCCCGCAGGCCGTAGTCCTCCTGCACGATCAGTTCCACGCCCACAGACGGCGCATAGGCCATCAGTGTGTCGCGGCGGGCCTTGTACTCCTGATAGGGGTGGATGTTGGGGTTATACCAATAGGACACCGGCTCGATACCCTCGGCCTGGAGCAGCTGGATACAGGCCACGGAGCAGGGCGCACAGCAGGTGTGCAGCAGCGTTTTCGTCATTTCTGTTTCCTCTTTCCAAAGGGCAAGCGGACGTTGCCCAGCAGTTCCTTCAGCGGCTTGCCGGCGTGCTCGCGGGGCTGAAGGGCGGACAGGAACCGGGCGCAGACCTGGCGGAAGGGCTCCTGCTCCAGCGCGTCGAAGAACCGGGAGCGATCCACGGATACCGGCGTAGGTGAGCGCAGCGCACGGTCGGCGGCCACGGCCTCGGCCAGGCCGCAGCGCCGGCGGTGAAGCGGCAGACTGTCAAACATCTGGGCGCCCTTAGCGGTATTGATGAGCAGCAGCGATACGCCCAGGCGCTTTTCCTCCGGGGTGATGGCGCCGCTGGTCATGTCGCACAGCGTCAGGTCACCGGTACGGTCCGTGCTGGTATAGCCGCAGGTGTGGCAGGCGGGCCGCAGGAACATACCCCGCGCCAGCCCGCGGCCCACCTCGGACCGCAGCAGCGGCGCGTCGTACTGTCCGCCGTTTTCAAAGGTCACGTGGAAACGGCGCGTGCTTTCACCGTTCAGCTTGCCGCGGAAGTCCACGGACAGGGGCTTCTGCTGCTTGATGTACGCCATGGAGCGCACGAATTTTTCCCACACGCCGGGGCTGCCCACGCCGCTGCAGGCCACGTCACAGGTGATGAGCCGTTCCGGGTGCTCGCCCAGATAGCGGTACAGGCCGTCCACCTGGCAGGGCGTGCCGGAAAACAGCACCTGCCGGCCCTGATCCAGATACAGCCGTACCTGCTGATAGCTCTCGCCCACGTCGCTCTGCACCGGCTTGCTCCCCCGCAGTTGGGGCAGATCGTGCCGGTTTTTCACGGCGATGTGGCTGACCCGCAGGCCGCTGTCCAGTTCCGCGCCGAACACCACGCCGCCGCCCTCCAGCACGTATTCCGCCAGGGCGGAGAACGCGCCGCCGGCGGTGGAGTCACGCCGCACGGCCTCGTCTCCGTTCCAGACGATGAACGCCGCCGGCTCCGTGCGCGGCTCCCGCTGCTTCAGCACCGGGCAGATATGCGTGCAGTGGCCGCACTGGACGCAGCCGTCGGTCACCTGCGGGTACAGAAAGCCCTCCCGATCCGGCACCATGCGGATAGCGCCCTTGGGACAGCCATTGCAGCACGCGGCGCAGCCGGTGCATCGCTCCCGCGGGGCCAGCTGCGGCGCGGTATTCATCTCGGTCATGGCGGCCACCTCCTGGCTCGATTTCTCCCACACATTGTACCACACGTCGGCAAAAAGCACAAGTGCGCCGAAGAACTGTCCGGTTTTTAGGACAGCAAACTTGGTAAGATAGGTACAGTCAAAGGAAGAACACTGAATTCATGATATTGGAGGTGCCGTATGCACAAGTTTTTTGACTATCTCGCGCCCGACCTGCCGGTGAAGACCATCGGCGAGCTGGCGGGCTACATCCGCCGCTTTGCGGCGCTGTTCAGCGGCGGCGTGCCGGTGGAGGGCCATATGGGCGGCGTGGTGTTCTGCGCCACGGAGCAGCCCGGCGGCGGCGTCCGCGTCCATTGGGTGCAGGTGGACCGCCAGCGCATCCCGGTGGACGCCACCGTCTGACGCGCTTTTCTTCGGGGCAGCTGCACAGCAGGGAAACAGGGAGACGCCTATGGCGTCTCCCTGTTTCCCTTGCGTTTCCGACAGCATGGGAGTATAATATATCTAATATGACTTTTTCCGCAAGGAGGTAAGACGGCGTGATCGTGTTGGATCTGGAATGGAACCAGCCCTTTGGCGGGCGGCGCATGGAGGAGATCATTCAGATCGGCGCGGTGCGGCTGGCGCGCCCCGGCGGCCCCGTGGTGGACGCATTCAACGCCCACATCCGGCCGTCCATCTACCGAAAGCTGTCGCCTGTGGCGAAAAAGTTGCCGGAATCCGCCCAGGCGCTGACGTCTGAGCTGGACTTCCCCACGGCGTATCAGGCGTTTCTGGAATGGTGCGGCGAGGATACCTTGTGGGCCGAGTGGGGTGCCCAGGACCACGGCGTGCTGGCTGCCAACGCCGCCTATTGGAAGCTGCCCGCGCCGCCGGTCACGGCGTGCATCGACCTGCAGGCTGCCTTCTGCCGGACGCTGGAGATCGGCCTGGGTAGGCGTATAGCGTTGGAGCAGGCGGCGGAGTACTGCGGCCTGCCGCTGATCTATGAGTTCCACAACGCCCTGCACGATGCGCTGTACGCGGCGCTGATCACCGCGTGGCTGACGGAGAGCTCTCTGCTGCCCACCGTGCCCCGGGCTGAAGCCAAGCATAAGCGCCGCCGCGGCGTTAAGTTCAGCCGTGAGACGTACCCTAAGCAGCCCCGGCAGAAGATCACACCGCTGCCGGAGCGTGAGCAGCTGCTCAACAGCCGTCAGGCGCGTATCGTGCCCTGCCCCCTGTGCCGCCAGCCCGGGGCCGTGGAGTCGTGGTATCCGCAGGGCGACGTGTATTACGGCGTGTTCCGCTGTGAAAATCACGGCCTGTTCCCCGTGCGGATGTCCGTGGTGCACCGCGAGGACGGCAGCTGGCAGGGTCGCCGCGTGGTGCCGCCCCTGACCGACCCGGAGCGAGCCGCCTTTGCCGCCGCCCGGGAGAACGAGCCCTTCCACTGCACCCGCGAAAAAGCCAAGCGCCGCCGCAGGCACAGAAAAGCGAAGTGAACGAGAGAAGCCTTCCCATGTCAGGGAGAAACGCAAAAGAACCGCCGGGCGGCGGTTCTTTTTAATATAATCCCTCGTATACCTCCCGCAGTAGCGGGAGGGTTATATATTTATCCCCTGCCGTCAGGCCAGGGATAATTAAACACAAAAAAAGATACACCCCGCAGAAAAGCAGCATTTACTATACCTCCCGCGACAGCGGGAGGGTTATATATTTATCCCCTGCGGCAGCGGGGGATATTTATTTTGTCCGCGCCGACAGGCCAGAGATAATTAAGCGCAAAAAGAAGCCCCCGCAGAAAAGCAATCTTTACTATTCCTCCCGCGGCAGCGGGAGGGATAATTAAGCGCAAAAAAAGAAGCACCCGGTAGGGTGCTTCTCTTTTTTGAGTTTAATTAGAACTCCTTTTTCTTGCCGATGACGACGGCGGAGCCGGCGACGGAGGTCAGAGCCATACCGACGTACATAGCGATACCAGCGTCAAAGGTCTTGGGGGAGGGCTTGGTGGTGGTGCCAGTGCTGGGAGTGGTGGAACCCTCAGTCCAATAAGCATACAGACCAGCACCAAAGGTTTCAGCGGTACCTGCAACACTGCTGGCACCAACAGGAATAGCGGAGAGCTTGTTGGTCAGAGTAGCGGTCTGAGGGCAGTTCTTGCACTTCAGAGAACCGGTGATGACGCCAGCGGAATCCTTGGCCTGGCTGACAATCTCAAACTGGTGCGCCTTTACGGTGTAGCTATTTTCACCGGCGGCAGCAACCTCAACAACATGACCATCAGCCAGCAGATAAGTGCCAGTGCCGGTCACATAGTACTTGCCATCAGCCAGATAGAGCTTGGCGTTTCCGGTAATCGTCTCGATTTCGCCGCACTTGGCATCTGCGCCCTTGGCCTTAACCTCGGTGCCCTTCAGAGTGTAAGCATTGGTGGTGTCCATAGCCGTAGCCACAGCCAGATACTTGACGGAACCGTCAACAGTCAGCTGGAAGGTAGCATCGTCCTTGGCAACTTCAACATAGTTAGCGGAAGCTTCTCCCTTGATGGTGAAGGTATAGTAGCCCAGCTTTGCGCTGACCAGCTTACCATCAGTGGACTTAGTCTCAACAGGGCTGGTATAGGCGATACCGCCATCCAGTTCCTGCTTCTCCCAACCACCAGCGGCGTTCTGCTTATACAGATCACCATAGGTCGTCGCGAACGCCACGGTGCACAGTGCCAGAGCCATGACCATGGCCAGCACAGTTGCAATGATCTTCTTCATGTTTGTTTCCTCCATAAAAATTTGTTTGTGTCCGGCTCGGCTTTGTCACTCGGACCACCGTTTACAACGTAAACATCATTATGTTGTAAAAATTTTTACGGCGCATTTCTTCCATAATTTACCAAAACCGAAATACGCTCCCCACCCCTGCAGGGGCGGAGAGCGTTCAGCTTTCCGGAAATCTCCCGGTTTTCCTCACCAATTTCGTGTCCGGCAGGGCCACCACATTTCTCGCCTATCCCGTTCGCGATTTGTTTACAATTTATTTCGCTAAAGAGAATTCCTGCATTCTGACGTAAAGTGTCTTCACTTGTTTTTACCCCCGGCGGCCGTATTCTGCGCGTGCTCTTCGGCGGAGGACAGGCCATCCCGGCGCGGAGGAAGCTCACTTCCACATTTTTGCCCAGTATTTTCCAAAAAACGCTTACAAAACAGCGCGCAGGCCTTATAATACACCCATTATATATATTGGAGGCCCGCCATGACCATCACAACCGACCAGCTGACGCAGTTTCGCGCCCTGCTGAAAAACGAGGAGAAATCCGCCGCCACCCTGAACAAATACCTCCGCGACGTCCAGCGCTTCGCCCTGTGGTTGGGCGACACGCCGCTGGAGCGCGACGCCATGCTGGACTACAAGGCCGACCTTATGCGCCACTACGCCGCCGGCAGCGTCAACTCCATCCTGGCCGCGCTGAACCGTTTTCTCCGCATGATCGCCCGCGAGGACTGCCGCGTTCACCGCCTGCGGATCCAGTACCAGGCGTACAGCCCCGAGGAACGCGAGATCACCGCCCAGGAGTACGCCGATCTGGTCCGTACCGCCCGGGAGACAGGCCGCGCCCGCCTGGCGCTGGTGCTGCAGACCATCTGCGCCACCGGCATCCGCGTCAGCGAGCTGCCCGCCATCACCGCCGAGGCCGCCCGCCGCGGCGTAGCCGTGGTGCGGTGCAAGGGCAAATCCCGCCGCGTGCTCATCCCCACCCGCCTGCAAAAGAAGCTTCTGCGCTATATGAAGCAGCACCGCATCGCCTTCGGCCCGGTGTTCGTCACCCGCAGCGGCGCACCCCTGGACCGCAGCAACATCTGGCGCGAGATGAAGGCCCTGTGCCGCGCCGCCGGCGTCTCCGACAAAAAAGTGTTTCCCCACAACTTCCGCCACCTGTTCGCCCGCACGTTCTACCGGCTGAACAAGGACCTGGCCAAGCTGGCCGACCTGCTGGGCCACAGCAGCATCAACACCACCCGTATCTACATCCGCACCACCAGCGCCGAGCACCGCCGCTGTCTCGAGCGTATGCGCCTGGTGCTGTAAACCGCGCCTCCCGCCCTTATTGTCCCCCTTGGCGGAAAAGATGCACCTTGACAACTGAATTTGACAAAAAATCGCCCACCATATATAATACAGCACAAGGACGCTGCATACATAGGCGGGCGGTTAGTCACCTCCTCTCGAAGGGAGGTGGGACAGTATGTTTTGGACGCTGACGTTCCATATCTTAGGCTATTCAGTCTCGATACGGATCCAAAAGCTAAAAAGCAGAAACCGCCACCGGGCAGGGTGACGGTTTCTGTAGGCTACAAAGCCTGTAAGCAAATCTCAACTCACCGGGACTGACCGCCTGTCGCAGCGTCCCCTTTTCATCTCCTATTATACCCTATCCCCGCGATTTGTCAAGCGCCGCCGTTCCCCGAAATTTGACAAACGCCGCCCCGCGGTGTATACTTCGCCACAAGGACGCTGCATACATAGGCGGGCGGTTAGTCACGGCCCCGAAAGGGGGTGACGCAATGTATTTTGTAGTTACGTTCCATATTCTGGGCCATTCGGTCTCGATACGGATACAGAAACTCAAAAGCAGAAACCGCCACTCTGCCAAGTGACGGTTTCTTTGAGTTGCTGAAACTCATCTAAACTTCTCACGCAACGGGGTCAACCGCCTGTCGCAGCGTCCCCTTTTCATCTCTTATTATAACCCCTCTCCGCGATTTGTCAAGCGCCGCAAAACAACCCCAACCCCTTTACATTCTGCAAAACCATGCACACGTCCGCAAAACGCGCACAAATTGTGAACAAATGTCCGCCTTGCGCGCTTTCGCGTCTCAAAGTTTTCCCATTTTTTCCCAGCGTATTTGTGCTGCAACGTACATACACGCCAGCGAAATACCGAATATCGCATACGAAGCGCGTTTTTTCGTGTTTTACGCACCCCCGGAAGCCGAACCTGAACAGTCATAAAAGTTCCTAAAATGTGCTGTTTTTCATGGAAATCGCAACGTTTCGGAAAATGTAAATCTTTTTTAATAATTTTTTACGAGTTTTTTTGCAAATCCCCGGCCAAAACGCCTTGATTTATCTGCGGGATGTGGTATACTTACAACCGTGAAAGGCGAAGCCGAGTTGTTCGGGCCTGCGGTCTACAACATAATGATGTTTACGTTGTAAACGCTGTCTCGGAGGATGAAGCTGAACCGGACGCAAACAAATTTTTATGGAGGAAACAAACATGAAGAAGATCATTGCAACTGTGCTGGCCATGGTCATGGCTCTGGCACTGTGCACCACCGCTTTCGCGGTGGCCGTCGCTGACCTCGATGGTAACGGTTACGCCGGCTACAACAAGGCTGGTAACGAAATTACCGCGGGTACCGTTTACGGCTACGAGGCTGTTGCTGCCACTTTCACCAAGGCTACTGGCGCTGGTAACGTGGCTCACTACAAGGTGTACACCGTGGCTAATGATGTTGCTACCGAATACGGCACCTATGTCAAGGCTGACAAGACCGACTTTGATCTGAAGCTGACCAAGAGTGGCGCTGCTACTCTGTACCTGAAGGAAGTTGTCTCTGCTAACTATGTTGCAAAGGCTGAGGCTTTCACTAAGATCGGCAATAAGTGCGGTATGCTGGATGAGGATACCGATCGCGTGTACTATGTGAGCACCAGCAAGTACACCGTTGGTGGCACCACCAAGGATGCCGGCGAGGTCTACTTCGTTCAGCTTGAGGATGAGGGCCAGACCAATGTGCTGGTGAATGGCAAGCTGGTTTCCGTTGAGGCTCTGGCTAATGCTGAACTGGTTGGCCACACTTGGGTTGCTGTTGAGAAGGACGGCAAGGTCGTTTCTTACAAGTGCTCTGACTGCGGTCAGACTGCTGCTATCTACAAGACTAAGGATGCTGCTAAGGCTTCCGGCCTGAAGAATATTGAGGCCTATGTCGATGATGAAGGCAACAGCATCTTCCTGGCTTGGACTGATGGCACGACTAAGCCCGCTGATTCCACCAACAAGTCCCCCAAGACCTTTGACGCTGGCATCGCTATGTACGTCGGTATGGCTCTGACCTCCGTCGCCGGCTCCGCTGTCGTCATCGGCAAGAAAAAGGAGTTCTAATTAAACTCAAAAAAAAGAAGCACCCTACCGGGTGCTTCTTTTTTTGCCTTTAATTATCCCTCCCGCTGCCGCGGGAGGGATAGTAAATGCTGCTTTCCTACGTGGCTTTTCTTTTTTGTGTTTAATTATCTCTGGCCTAACGGCCAGAGATAATTTAGCCCCTTCCGAGCTTGAATAACAAAAAGGCACCCCTACGGGGTGCCTTTTTTGGGGCCGTCGGGGGCTCCGGCCCCTACAGGTGTTCAGTGGGAACCTCTGCATGCAGGCGGATGTGGGCTTCGGCCCCTACGAGGGAAACAGGCCGTACCCCAAGGGGGAGGCTTTTGTGCCCTCAAAACGGGATGGTGCCGCCGGTCGCCACGGTACACGGGGTAAATATGCCGCCGGCGGGGGGCAAAATGGTCAGCAGGATATAGGCCACACTCAGGGCGGCAGTCAGCAGGTACCAGGGCAGCGCGTCACCGGAGACGCGCCGCCACAGGGCGGCGTACAGGGCCAGCGCCGCCGTGATAGCCAGCACGGCCACCGCCGCCGGCGCAAGCGGCGTCCAGGCCAGCGCCAGGGCCAGCGCCGCGCCGGACAGGGCCATCAGGCACAGTCCGCCCCGGCTGCCGCCCTTTTGCAGCACCCACAGCGTCGGTGCCGCCGCCAGCAGGGGAAAGAACGCGGCTTTGCCCATCTCCCATGGGCTGTTCCATACGGGGGAGAGCGTGTTGGTCAGCGGGCCGGGGAACTTTTCCTGCAGCGCCCAGAGCAGGATCGCCGCGGCCAGGGCGGCGTGGAATGCCAGCACATACGGCAGGAGCTTTTTCATACGATCACCTCGCGGGAGTATATGCGCCGCGCCATAAGAAAATCCGTGGCCTTTCGGCCACGGATTTTATAGTTCGTTCACATATTTCCCTCGGAAATGCTATACAATAGCCCTGTTGATCACGGCTGGGGCGGTGTCTGCTCCGCGGCCAGCACATCCTCGGCATCTGCGCCGCACAGGCGTATCAGCTTCTCCGCCAATATCTTGGAAAACCCGGCGATCAGCGCACTTTCGATGACCAGCAGCTCCACGGCGTTATTGCCGTTCTGTTCGTTGGCGCTGCGGATGCCCTCCGACCCGGACTGCACCTGCTGGTTGAAAAACAGCCCCACCCGGCGGAATTTCAGCGAGTAATCCTCATACACCGCGCGGACGTCCGTCTCGTTGCTGTCAGCGGGCAGGATCTTCTGCACATCGCTGATGCTCAGGCTCTGCTTCATGGTCAGGATCATGATGAGGTACGCGATGTGGATGCGGTGGTATTTCCGCTTCTCCGGCGCGGGCATGATCTTCAGCCGAACGTAGTTGTTGATGGTGGAGGACGTGACAAAGCGCTCCTTGCCGCCCACCGGCGCGGGAATAAAGCTGAGATACTGCTCCAGCAGTACGATGACCTGGTCCATATACAGGCCGAAATCCGGTATCGTCTCCCAGTCCGGCAGATGATAATCCGTGATGAACTTGTCCCACCGCTGCAGCTTGTGGGCAATCAATTCCTTGTCATATTCCATAGCGACACCCCTGTATCCGATTTACTGTATAGTATACCACATACGGGCACATCATGCAAGAAATCCAGCAGAAAAATCTATTGACGCGCGTGTGCTAATATGCTATATTAGATAAAAACCACATGGGGAGGCAGTCCTATGGAACGTGCTTTTATCTACGGTGATTCTCTGCTGAAGGCCACCATGCCCGACGCGGATATGCGCTACCACTTCCATCTGCCGGAGGTGATGGCCCAGTATCCCAGCGACCGGCTGGAGGTGGTGAACCGCGCCAAGATGGGCGCCACAGTGACCAAGGGCCTGGCGTTGGTGGAGCACGATGTGCAGCGGGGCATGGATGCCCGCTGGGCGCTGGTGGCTTACGGCGGCAATGACAGCGACTTCGACTGGGAGGCCGTCGCCGCCGCGCCGGAGCAGGACCACCTGCCCCGCACGACCCTGCCGGAGTTCACTGAGAAGCTGCGCCGCGCCGTCACGGCGCTGAAGTCCGCCGGTGTACAGCCGGTGCTGATGACGCTGCCGCCCATTGACGGACAGCGGTATTTCCGATTTATCTCCCAAAAGACGGACGGCGGCAGCGTGCTGCGCTGGCTAGGAGATGTGGGACGCATTTACCGCCACCAGGAGCTGTACTCCGACGCGGTGGCGGCTCTGGCCTTTGCCGAGGGCGTGCCCCTTATCGACGTGCGGCGGCAGTTCCTGCCCCAGCGCGACCTGTCCGGTCTTATCGCCGCCGACGGCATCCATCTGACCATGTCCGGCTATCGTTGCCTGTTCGACACGCTGGCCGACTGGGTGCGCGCACGGCTGTAATATACGTATCTATCCTCAAAGGAGACGCATTATGATCAAAGTAATGACTGAAAACGCGGCCAATCTGCCGCCGGAGCTGCGGGCGCAGTACGGTATCACGGAGTTGTGCCTGACCTATACCATCGACGGTGAGCCGGTGGACATATCCAAGCCCTTTGATGGCCACGCCTTTTACGAGGCTATGCGTAAGGGTGCGGAGGTGAAGACCTCTATGATCACGCCGCTGGCCGCCCGCGAGGCCATGGAGCCTGTGCTGGACCGGGGCGATGATGTGCTGTATGTAGGGCTGTCCGGCGGTGTCAGCGGCACCTGCTGGGGCGTCAGCGTGGTGGCGCAGGAGCTGCGCGAGCGCTACCCCGACCGTGACATACGCGTGCTGGATAGCCGCGGCGCTTCCCTGGGCGAGGGGCTCATCGTGCTGGAAGCCGCCGATATGGCGCAGAAGGGCGCAGATATGGAGACGATCGTGGCCCGCGCCAACCAGCTTATCGGCAAGATGCGCCAGCACTTCATGGTGGACGATCTGAAATTCCTTCGCAAGGGCGGCCGGCTGTCCGGCGCCGCGGCCTTTGCCGGCACACTGCTGCAGATCAAGCCCATCCTACAGGGTGATCCGGAGGGCAAAATCGTGGTGCTCAGCAAGGAGCGCGGTCGCAAAAAGGCCATGGATACGCTGATCCAGCTGTATGAAGAAATGGTGGAGGATAAGTCCGCGCCGGTGGGTATCTCCCACGCCGCCGCCCCGGCGGAGGCGCTGCACCTGGCCACCGCCCTGCGGCAGGCCGGCTGCACCGGCGAGATACTCTCCGTCTGTCACGAGCCCGTCACCGGCGCCCATGTGGGACCCGGAATGCTGGCCCTGTACTTTTACAGTCAGACCTGGCGATAAGTTAACAATAATATATATTATGGTAAACCCAACAGCCGCGCTTTTAGCGAGGCTGTTGGGTTTTTCCTTTGGGAAAAGCAAGGCTCCCGGGCAACAGATGATATCTATCGCCCGGGAGCTCCCCTCCTGTCGCGCGGGGCCTGTACCTCGCGCCCCCTACGTT
>OJNV01001397.1_pt1 | contig 11420 bp, 8 predicted proteins | sample 1597961 | NCBI WGS metagenome assembly OJNV01 (sample SAMN01915220, study PRJEB22387) | human gut metagenome | isolation source: stool | host: Homo sapiens | place: USA
CAATCGGATTCGCAGACAAGTGAGTGGTATAGTTATTTCGAAAACGATGTACTAGTAATTGGAATTCAGCCCTGCAGTACCTTGTCTAAGATGTCGGCAAATGGTTCCATGGCATTTTTTACTTCCTGAACAGTGTTGGTCTGGGCTCCGGCTTCCAGAAGAAGGGAGCGGGGACGGAGGTGGAGATTGTAGCGGTAACCTGCAAGGTAAATTCCCCGGTAAAATTGAGGATAGTATTGGGCTGCCTGATATTCCAGCTGGAAGGAAAATGCCAGGTTTTGCTGTATGTATGGATTTGGCAGATAATCCAGGGAACCTTTGGATGTCGTATAACTCAGTCCATTGTAGAAGAGGATCTGGGCTGTGGGTTTTCCATTGATTTCCGTTACAAGATGGCGGTCTTCGGGGATGCCGTCCCGGTGCAGGTCTATGATCACCTGGATATCCGGGTTTTCCTGCAGGTAGGGTTCCAGATAGTCGCGGGCATAATCGTAAGCGGCGCTGCGGTCCAGTTCACCACCTGCCATGTCGAACTGCTCTTTGAGATGGACTACCTGATAACCGTAGTTTTCTGTGAGAAGCTGTGTCAGATAATCTCCTACTCCTACAATCGTGTCGGATTCTTCTCCTTCTCTGGAATCTGCGAAGGTTTCCTGAGAATGGCTGTGATAGATCAGGATCTGAGGAGTATCGGTTTCTTTGGTGATTTTTAAGTCCTGTTTCAGAAAATCTTCGGCATTGATCTGTACGGCATCTGCTTCTGTGTTGGAATCTACGATATAGAATTGTCCCAGAAGATAATTATAATCTGCCAGTTTTTCGGGGGACAGGTCAATCATTGGATGAGGAACTGCAGTAGCAATGGTTTCTGTACTGTCCTGAATATTCCGGACATTCTGCGCTGCTGACTTTGGCGGCTTCTGTGATTTGTCCGGTTCAGGATTTTCCGGTGACACAGTTGCCTTTTCCGGCTTATGTGTCTTCTCTGTTTTTTCTGAAGCTTGTTCTGATTCTGATATTTTCGCTGATTTTACTGTTTTTGAGGGGATTGCTGTTTTTTCCGGTACCGGTGTAGATTCTGGTATCTGTAATTCTTCAGATTCACCTTTTTCTGCCAGCAATTGTTCGGACCGTGCACGCTCTCCCAGATATTTTCCGTTTTCTCCTGCTATTTTTTTATAAGTTTCAATATCTTCATAGGAACTCATATGAGCTCTTTTTTCCAGAAAGCGGTACAGGGGCAGATGCCTGTACACATTTTCTCCTGTAAAAAATGTCCCCGGCAATACTGCCAGAGTGGCAAAAAAGCACATGCTAAGCAGAATGCAGAACGCTTTCTGAACGTTTGTCACATGGATCACCTCTTGACTTATCCTATGTCCATGTTTTCCCATTTATACCCTGTTCACACTGACGGAACAATTTTCCGGTCAGCCGCCTATTTCCTCAAACGCCATGTTCAGTCCTTCTGAGATTGTGAAGCTCAGGTATTTTACTGTCTCATCCACATCTTTGGGAGTTACAAACATGGTGTGAAGATGAGGAGATATCATTTCTTCCAGAAATTCTTTCTGTTCTGCCTCTTCCAGTGCTTCCAGAAGATGTGCCATGGAATCATGGACAATAGTTGCCGCATCTACTACGGTGGGTACTCCAATCCCGATCACTTTTACCTGCAGATTTTCTTCTGTAAGCCCCACTCTGTGATTGCCTACACCAGAACCCGGGTTGATTCCTGTGTCTGTAATCTGAATTGTACGGTTCAGGCGTCTGGTGCTTCTTGCTGCCAGCGCATCAATGGCAATCACTATGTCCGGCTTTGTCTCTGCCACGATTCCCTGTATGATTTCAGATGTCTCCATCCCTGTCTGCGCCATTACTCCCGGGATAATTCCGCTGATACGGTGCATTTTTTCTTTTCCAAGACTCTGCAGGCCATACTCTCTTATCATATGTCTCGTTATATGAAGATTTTCTACCACATGAGGCCCCAGGGAATCGGCTGTGATCGCTGAATTTCCCAGACCTACTACCAGAATGGACAGCTCACGCTCCAGATTGATCACATTCTGTAAATGACGGGCGATTTCCAGGGAAATTTCTCTGTGATAATCCTCATCATGTACAGAAAGCCCCGGAGCTTCTATCGTAATATAGCTTCCCTGGGGCCGTCCCATTGTCCGGGCACCGTTTTCTGTGGTGATCTTTACCACAGTGGTACGGATATCTTTCTCTTCATTATAATCTTCGTGGATCTCCACTCCCCGGACTTCTACGTTTTCCTCTGTAAACCGTTCGGTTGCCTCCAGCGCCAGGTCTGTTCTTATTCCGTAATTATCCAACATCTCTTTTCCCTCCGTACTTCATTCAATATTTGTTACTGTTTGCTCCGTTCTTATAACAATCTTTTATATCTATTTTTAGCTTTTTTTATGGAAATATGTATTGACAAGGAAGATTATTTGAGATAATATATATAAGCATGTTCATAGGAGCGCCCGTGTCTGTTTCTATGACAGGAGTATAATAATATTTTATCGAATTAAATTGGAGGTGTACGAATTGGCTAACATTAAATCTGCTAAGAAAAGAATTTTAGTAAACAGAACAAAAGCAGCAAGAAACAAAGCAATCAAATCTGCAGTTAAAACTTCTGTGAAGAAAGTTGAAGCAGCAGTAGCAAATAAAGATAAGGCAGCTGCAGAAGTAGCATTCAAGGATGCTGTTTCCACAATCAGCAAAGCTACATCCAAAGGTGTTTATCATAAAAACAACTGTGCAAGAAAAGTTGCCCGTTTAGCTAAAGCTGTTAACAGCATTGACTAATTATAGATTGAATTTTTAATTATAAGCTTATGATTAAAAAGGACAGCCATCACCGTCATGTGGCTGTCTTTTTTGTTATTATCTTTTGTAACTGCCAGAATATCCGGCAGTTACCGTTTTTCTTATTTTACTTTACTGCTGTACTTAATGATCAGTAATTCTACGCTCAGCTTATCTTCCAGGCGTCCTGTTTTTACTGATTCTTCCGCATCCACAAAATCTTTTACTGCCTGTTCCAGTTCAGATATGGTGTAAGCTCTGGCACATGTTGTAATGTTTCTCACAACAAATCCGGGAACTCCCAGTTTCGAAGTTATTTCTGTCTGCGCAAGTCCTGCTGCCGCAAACTGTTTTGCCAACAGCAGCTGGCGATACTGCTTCGCAAGAAGAAACAGGATCCTCATCGGTGGCTCTTTCAATGTCAGCAGATCATAATAAAGTTCCAGTGCACGCTTCTGATTTTTCTCTGTTACTGCACGCACCATATCAAAAATTCTGTTGGTTGTCTGGGTGGTGCAGATTTCTTCAATATCCTCTGCAGTCACCACATCCCTGCCTTCTGTATAACTGATAAGCTTCTCCATCTCCATCCTGAGATTCCCCATATCAGTTCCTGTTTTGGTCAGCAGAAGTTCCATGTCTCTCTGGGTGATCTTTTTTCCGGCTTTCCCCAGGATCCCTGCTGCCCAGCGCATCAGAGTTTTTTCATCCTGTCTGATAAACTCCGCAATACTTCCGCAGGCTTTTACTGCTTTGTACATGCGGTTTCTCTTGTCTACTTCCGTTTCTGCAAAAACCAGATACAGATAGTCCGGCAGCTCTTTCATATAATCTGCCAGTTCCTCACACTTATTTTTGAAAAAACCTGTATCTTCCAGCAAAACAACTCTGCGCTCTGCGAAAAATGGCATGGTTTCACAGAGGTCGATCAACTGTTTTACATCAATCCCCTTGCCTTCATAGTGATTGAAGTTCATAGTATCCCCATCCGGATTCAGTGCCTTTACCAGATTCTGTTTATACTGTTGTTTCAGATATGCTTCCTCTCCATAGAGAAGATACACCTGTTTAAAATTTCCTGATTTAATGTCTGCCTGTATGTTTTTCAATTTTCTACTCCTGAGGCTGTTTTGTCTGTAACTGTTCAGCAATCTGTTGTTCTATTCACAGATACCAAGATATCAGACTGCAGAGCAGTTACTTTGTTACTGTTCTCAGTAACGTTACTTTTATTGTATCAATTCCATGACATAATAGCCAGCAGAAAATTTCAGATTATTATTCAGCCGCCCAGCTCCACCATTCTGTGAATGCATCTTCCGGCGCCTTCCATGATATTCTCCGGAAGGAAGATTTCTTCCCCGCCCTGTCCTTTCAGACAGTTATAGATGTCCATTAAGGTGGTAACCTTCATATTCATGCATGTAAGCTGTACTGCAACCGGGTAAAATTTCTTATCAGGACATTCAAACTGAAGATGCTCTACAATGCTGTTTTCTGTTCCGATGATAAATTCTTTATGTTCAGATTTCTTTGCAAATTCCATGATTCCTGTGGTGGAGCCTACATAATCAGCCTGCTCTACTACTTCCTGACGGCATTCCGGGTGTACCAGGAAAAGTGCATCCGGATGCGCTGCGCGGGCTTTTTCTACATCTTTTGCACTGACCACGATATGTCTCGGACATCCGCCTTTATAAAATGCAAAAGTTTTCTCCGGAAGCTTTTCCGCCACATAATGTCCCAGGTTCGGATCCGGAATAAATAAAATCTTATCCTGCTCCAGCTTTTTGCAGATTTCAACTGCTGATGAGGACGTAACGCATACGTCACATTCTGTTTTCAGTTCTGAAGTTGTATTAATATAGGCGACAACTGCATAATCCGGATACTGTGCTTTTAATTCGCGCAGACCTTCCAGATCCAACTGCTCTGCCATAGGACATCCGGCTACAGGATTAGCCAGCCAGACTCTCTTCTTCGGGCTTAAAATCTTGCAGGTTTCTGCCATAAAACGCACGCCGCACATGATCACACCGCTGCAGTCTCTTTTGGACGCCTGTACACTCAGGCCATAGGAATCTCCTGTATAGTCTGCTACTTCCAGAATCTCCTGACCCTGATATGCGTGTGCAAGAATACAGATATCCTGTTCTTTTTTCATTCGCAGGATTTCCTGCTGAATTTCTGCTATTGTCATCTTCTGAATCCCTTCTTACTTATATATTATGATGTTTTTCCTTTTCCCATGGCTGAAGTGGTGCAAGGAAACCTGCTTTCTTTAACTGTTCTCCGATCAGATCCAGCCTTTCCTGGCTGGATGCTTCTATCAGATGATAATGATACCCGGAAGTAGCACTGCTTAATACGCTGGAATGGCTGCTATTGATCGCCTGGACAAATTCATTCACATCCTGTCTGGAACGAATATCCATTTCTGCTGTGACACGTCCGTAAACCCTGTGGCTGATGCTGATATTTTTCACTCGCCCGCCACAGTCCACGATCAGATTCAGTTCCTCCGCTGCCTGTTCCTGCCCATGGCGTACTTTAAATTCTCTGGTGCATGCAATATATTTATCCTGCTGCAACACATATCCTCTGGTCGTTGACAGGATTCCCGGTGTAGATGCACGTATCACAGCCATATCCTGCACGATCACCTGTCTGCTTACTCCGAACTGTGATGCCATCGCCCTGGCAGCCACAGGTTTTTCTTCCTGCTGAAGGAGCTTTAAAATTTCAGTTCTTCTCTGAGCAGTATTCATACTTTCCCATCCTTTCTCCACGATATAATCCTATAGCAAATTATCCGCTGCAAAACAGCTTCGCTGCCATGTTATTATATTGCATGAAGATTCTTCATGGAAATGTCAAGGATTGGAGCAGAATGTGTCAGTGCACCGCTGGAAACAAAATCCACACCTGTTTCCAGGATTTTGGCGATATTTTCCTTTGTGATATTTCCGGAGCATTCTGTCTGTGCCCGGCCTGCGATAAGCTCTACTGCTTCTTTCATCATTTCCGGTGTCATATTATCAAGCATAATGATATCTGCTCCTGCTTCTACTGCTTCTTTTACCTGTTCCATAGTCTCTACTTCAATCTCGATCTTACGGACAAATGGTGCATATTCTTTTGCCATGGCTACTGCTTTCGCTACGCTTCCGGCTGCTCCGATATGATTATCCTTAAGCAGTACTCCGTCAGAAAGATTATATCTGTGGTTGCATCCACCGCCTATACGTACAGCATATTTTTCAAAAACACGACAGTTCGGAGTTGTCTTTCTGGTGTCCAGAAGTGTTACCTTACTTCCTTCCAGAAGCTTTGAAACCTGTTTTGTATAAGTAGCGATACCACTCATTCTCTGGAGATAATTCAGAGCAACTCTCTCTCCGGAAAGAAGCACCCGGATATCTCCTGTTACTGTTCCAAGAAGATCGCCCTTCTTTACTGCATCACCGTCTTTAAAGTTAAAACTGATCTCTGTTTTCTCATCCAGGATCTGGAATACTCTCGCATATACATCCAGTCCGGCAATGATCCCGTCTTCCTTTGCGATCAGATCTACGGTTCCTTTTACTGCGCTTCGCATCACTGCATTCGTGGAAACATCCTCACTGGTAATGTCCTCCTGAAGTGCCATACGGATCAGCTTGTCTGCCTGCATTTTCATTGTAATACTATTCATGACTTTTTTTCATCCTTTCGATTTCTTTTAATACGGTTTCGTGGCAGGCATTAAGCAGTTCTTCTCTGCTTTCATACATATTCATATCAATTGCATCTGCCCGCACATATTCCGGTGTCTGTCCAAATATCATATCATCCGCAGCTTTTCTTGCAAAGACCAGAGATTCCAGAAGAGAATTACTTGCCAGACGGTTTCTTCCATGGACACCATTACAGCTTGTCTCTCCGCAGGCATAAAGTCCCTTCATGGAAGTTTTGCTTCCCAGATTTACCTTGATTCCACCCATAAAATAATGCTGTGCCGGAACAACCGGGATTGGCTCTTTTCTCGGATCAAAACCTTCTTCCACGCACTGTTCATAAATATGAGGAAAATGTTCCAGAATTGTTTTCTCTCCCAGAGGACGCATATCTTCCCATACAAACTCTGTTCCATCCTTTTCCATCTGGGCAAAAATCTTCTGGCTCAGCAGATCTCTCGGCTGTAATTCGTTTGTAAAACGCTGTCCGTTCTTATCATACAGAAGTGCACCTTCTCCTCTGACAGATTCAGAAATCAGGAAACGGCGTCCTGGTTTATGAGAATAAAGAGTAGTCGGATGAATCTGTATATAATCCAGATGTTTGAGTACCACCTGATGTTTCATGGCGATTCCAAGTCCATCGCCTGCAATATGCGGGAAGTTGGTGGAGTTTTTGTAAAGACCTCCGAGACCACCACATGCCAGAACAACGTATGGTGCTCTGACCGGATATACTTCATTCTTCTCATCCATGACGATTACCCCGCCACAGACGTTGTCTTTGGAAATGATATCGACCATGGTCATATATTCGCAGATTTCAATATTGTCTCTTGTCAGTGCCTGATTCAGAAGAGTCTGTGTGATCTGTTTACCGGTAATATCTTCATAGAAAAGGATTCTCGGCTGAGAATGTGCTCCTTCTCTGGTGAAATCCAATTCTCCCGTCTCTGTTCGTTCAAATGTAACATTTCTCTGTAAAAGATCTCGAATAATACTGTTAGAGCTACGGATCATCAGCTCGACTGCTTTTGCGTCATTTTCGTAATGGCCCGCGCGCATGGTATCTTCAAAGTAATCATTATAATCTTCTTCTCCTCTGAGCATGCAGATACCGCCCTGTGCCAGAAAGGAGTCGGACTGATCCGCCTGCTGTTTGGTCAGCATCAGTACTTTCATTCTGGAAGGCAGATTCAGTGCACAGTAGAGACCTGCGGCTCCTGTTCCTACGATAATGACGTCATAATTTTCTTTCATGTGTTTATCCTCGTACCGGCTTGTACCGGATTTTCTGTTGAGTTTTATATGTTGCGTGTTTTCTGATTTGTGATTATACTACCCGACATGTTAGGTGTCAAGACACCTATGTATATTGGTGTAAAGAAATTCTTGCACTATCCGTGCCTTCGCCCCTTCCCGGGAGAAAAATTAAATAAAAGCGAAAACAGATGGATAAATATAGTACCCGGAAACATCTGCAATCGTTCGTCGTTGTACTTGAATATGTTCGGGCTGTGTTGGCAAAATCGGAAGCTCTGTCTGAGCGTAGCGAGTTTGCTGACGATTTTGACGTTCTTAACAGCCAGGTTATATTCTAGTACAACCGGACGATGAAGCCGTTTCCGGGTACTATATTTACTCACATCTGTTACACTTTTATCTTTTTCTCTCAGTACTATATTTCACTATCAACAGTTCCACACTCAGCACATCCTGCAGTCTTCCGGTCTTCACTGCCTCCTCCGCATCAACAAAATCCTCTTCTGCCTGTTCAAGCTCCTCAACACTGTAAGCTCTCGCACAGGCCAGTATATTTCTTGCCACAAAAGACGGTACGCCAAGTCTGGTTGCAATTTCGTTCTGAGATGCCCCTTCCCCTGCCATTTTCTTTGCAAGGCACATCTGCCGGAACTGCTTCGACAGCAGGAACAGTATCCTCATCGGCGGCTCACGCAGCGTCAGAAGATCATTATACAGATCCAGTGCTCTCCTCTGATTTCGCTCCGTAACTGCACGAACCATATCAAAGATCTTATTCTCTGTCCGTGTTGTACAGATTTCCTCAATATCTTCTCTCGTTACAATATCCTGTCCCATGGTATATGTGATCAGCTTCTCCAGTTCCATACGGATATTTCCCATATCCGTACCGGTTTTTGTCAGAAAAAGTTCCATATCTCTGGTCGTGATCTTGCGTCCTTCTCTCGCCAGAATACCTGCCGCCCAGCGCATCAGTGTCTTTTCATCCTGCTTTGCAAACTCTACAATGCGGCCGCAGTTTTTCACCGCCTTATACATACGGCTTCGTTTATCTACCTCTTCTTCAACAAAAACCAGCCTCAGGTAATCCGGCAGTGTCTTCATATAATCTGCAAGTTCATCACATTTATTCTTAAAAAATCCGGAGTTTTCCACAAGGACCACACGATGATCTGCAAAGAAAGGCATTGTCTCACAGAGGTCGATCATTTCACGCACCTCAATTCCTTTTCCTTCATATTTGGTAAAATTCATCGTATCATCATCCGGATTTAATGCATGAATCAGCTTTTCTTTGTACTGAATCTTCAGATACGCCTCCTCACCAAACAGAAGATATGCATTTTTGAATTTTCCTGTTTTAATGTCTTCCTGTAAATTTTTCACTTCCTGCGAAACCTCCTGAAAAATACCGTTTTCTGACGGAATGCCATCCACAGACAGCATTAATTATTCATTATCTGTTTAGTATAGACGATTTTGATTTTTTTCTCAATACCGTATCTCTGCTCACGGATGCACAAACGTATCCACCCATACCCCCTTACCATCGGTCTCTGCTGTCACAGCCCCTTCTTTCATTGTGTACCAAATCTTTGCCCCGGAATCTTCCAACCGTTCTATTGTCTCGCCAGACGGATGTCCATATGTATTTGTTGCAGAGCAGGAGACCACCGCAAGTTCCGGTCTCACCACATCCAGAAATTCCTGACAGGTGGAATATCTGGAGCCATGATGTCCCACTTTCAGAAAATCTACATCTTCCAGCTCCGGCAGAAGTTTTTTCTCCGTCTCTGTCCCGATATCACCGGTAAACAGCCCTTCAAAACCGCCATATGTCAGTTCCACGACCATACCGTCTTCATTCGCATCTGTTCCTGCAGTCCCTCTATCCGGTGAAAGGAATCGAAGAGAAGCTTTTCCAAGCGCAATTTGTTCCCCTTTTCTTCCCTTCTGTACATTCACGCCTGCTGCCTGCGCTTTATCCACCAATTGCTGATATGCATCGTCCGGTTGTGTCCATTCCGGTAAGATCAGGTTCTTCACCCTGACAGAAGTAAGATGTGTCCTCATATAATCAAACAGTTCCAGCACACCACTGATATGGTCATTATCCGTATGTGAGATCAAAATAGCATCAATCACCCCAATCCCCCGATTTTTAAGGAATGGCAGAATCTGATAGCGTGCAATATTCTTCTTGTTACTGCTGCCGCCATCGATCAGGAAATTCTGCCCCTGTGGAAGCTGAATAGAAATACAGTCTCCCTGTCCGATATCAAGACAGGTGATCTGCAGATTTCCAGACGGATGATAAATGAGGATTCCCAGTCCAAGTATCAGCATGATTCCTGATATACCTGACAGTAACTGATATTTTCTCAGCCATCCTTTTCCTTCCCCATGATTCTTTCTTTCCTGCATGAATGCATGATTTCCCGCCCTTTTTCCAGTTGCGCCATTCCATGTGACAGTTCCCCGACTCATTCTCAAAATTCCAACTCCCAAAAACAGTAATACATAATATCCGGCACATTGCCACAGCTCCGGACTTCCTGCGATCCATGTACAGAACGGAATTCCTGCTGCCAGTTCGCAGAGTTTCTCATACAGAAAAAGCAGCACTCTTCCAGGTAGCACCACATAAACTGCAGCACTGACCGATGCCATTCCAACCGCAACTGCTGCAATTCCACTGACCAGTACTACACTGACTGTCGGCAGCACCAGCAGGTTCAGAAAAAATCCGGCCAGCGAAATCTCTCCATAGATTCGCAGCATGATCGGAAAAGTCGTCATCTGCACAGCTATCGAAGATACCAGTGTTTTCATAACGGATGCCGCCAGACGATTCTCCACTCTAATGCATCCTGCCAATACCGGTGCCACTACACCAAGTCCGGCAACAGCCCCAAAAGACAGCCAGAATCCACTGTTGTACAGATTTGCAGGTGCATCCAGAAGTAAAAGGACCGCCGACACTGCCAGCGCCGTCAGCAGATCATAGGTTCTTCCTGCGATTCTTGCACCAACCGCCAGCAGAAACATGCCTACCGCCCGCATGGCAGAAACACTTTCCCCGGTAAGGATTCCATATTGCAGAAGAACACTGAGCACCACCATCCCGGCAGACACATTTCCAAATCCGGCTCTTTTCAGCAGATCAAAAAATCCAATCCCCAGTACACTGATGTGAAGTCCGGAAATCGCCAGTATATGAATGATCCCCGCCATCTGGTAACGAATCTTAACTTCATCTTCTAGGTTATCTTTCTCACCAAGCAGCATTGCTTCAAAAATACCGGCATCTTCCTTTGCCGCAATATCCAGCGTCTGCATTATCTTACTTTTCAGATTCTGCATAAACTGACCATATCTGGAATATTTGCTGCTCCATGCCAGAACCACACCGTTTTTCATAAAATAGTAGATTTTCTGACAGGCGTAGAATTGCCTGGAATCAAATTCTCCAGGATTTCGTGGCTCAGGAATTTCTTCCAGTTTTCCCGAAATCTTAACAGTGGTTCCAATCGGGAACTCTTTATTCGATTTTAAAAATACTCTTAAATTTTTTATGGGAATTTGTTCTGATCCGACGATCAGACAGACATGTTT
>OJNV01001400.1_pt1 | contig 11397 bp, 6 predicted proteins | sample 1597961 | NCBI WGS metagenome assembly OJNV01 (sample SAMN01915220, study PRJEB22387) | human gut metagenome | isolation source: stool | host: Homo sapiens | place: USA
ACTATCAGGGATATCATTTCTCCAGACCGGTTTGTCTGGAGGATTTTAAGAAGCTTTTGTGACAGACGACCCGCTTGGTAATATATACATCCGCAATCACACTTGACTTACTGCACTTCGATTGGGTGCTATCTGCATGGTGCTCCGACCGCCAAAAGGGCGTCGGCGGATCTGCGCACCAGCAAGCACCATCGAAGCACAGACATCTGCGCTACCGATTGCCGGATATATATATTACCAAGCGGGTCTTACGTTGTGGCCGGCTTTGAGAATTGTATTTTGAAAAAATTTAAAATTGTGTTCTTTTTGGTGGATTTTGGCTTGTTTGGGAGAAAATTGTATCTAAATGAGTTTTAAAATGGTTAAAAGATACAATTTCTGGGAATTGGTGTTATTTTAGGTGCTTTTTTTCAAAAAAGATAAAATTTTGTGCTATTTGACTTGATTGCTTCAGGTTGACATAGAACATGGGCGTTGATAAGATTGGGGTAATTGTGACAATATAATATGTTGGGTGTATAGTCCCGGAGAATTCCGGCGAATGAGACATACCACACACATTGCGGACTGTGCGTATAAGGAAGCTTATGGTGCCTGGAGGATGTTGTAAACGAGGTGTGCTCAGTAAGAAGAGAAGTGCGGTGAGAATCCGTCGCAACAGCCATTACTGTATGCAGAGCATAGACTCTGGCAAGTCAGATCGCTTGCTATATATCCACTCGGAATAATGTGAAAGGAGACACGATTATGAAGAGAAGAATTTTTGCTGTGTGTATGGCGATGTGCACGATGGCAATGGTTATGTTCACGGAAACAACAGGAAATGCTGTGAACGTGTATGCGGCGGCTGATGTAACGGATTCTACGATATATGCAGAGTCGGATGGTGTAACAGATTCTACGATATACACAGTGCCAGACGATATGACGAATCCAGCAGTATCTACAGCGACGAATGACGAGACGGATCCGGTGACAGGAACTGCGACAGAGGAAACTGCAGATGTGGCTATGGTTGATTACACTCAGGCCCTTGGCAATACTCTTGTATATCTGAGGAAGACTGCGGATGATCCACAGTATGAGGCTGAGTGGAATGTGATGACTCTTGCCAGATGCGGTTATGAGGATGAGGCATGGTATGGAGAATACTATGACAATATTGTGAAATATGTTCAGTCATGTGTTGAGGAGACAGGTTCTCTGAAGCTCGATAAAAAGCAGTATAAGGGTACGGATAATTCCAGGGTAATACTGGCCTTAACTGCGATTGGCGCTGATGCCACAGATGTTGGTGGATACAATCTGCTTGAGCCATTGGCCGATATGAATTATGTAACAACACAGGGAATCAATGGCCCGGTGTTTGCGTTGATTGCATTTGACACGGCAGGTTATGATATTCCGAAGCTTCCGGATGGAAGTGACGGTGTTCAGACGACAAGAGAAGGACTTGTTGAATATATCCTTGGACGGGAGCTTTCTAGTGGTGGTTGGGCATTTTCTGGTAGTAATGCTGACCCGGATATGACAGGTATGACAATTCAGGCACTTGCGCCGTATTACAAGTCTAACACAGAGGTTAAGACGGCGGTTGACAGGGCGCTTGATGTAATGTCGGGGCTGCAGAAGGCTGATGGTGGATTTGCTTCATGGGGAACTGTGAATTCTGAGAGCTGTGCGCAGGTGATATGTGGATTGCTTGATATAGGCAGGGATGCCGGAACAGATGAGGCATTTGTCAAAAATGGACATTCTGTGATGGATGCTTTGATGGAATTCTATGTTGCAAGTGCCGGTGGATTTGCGCATGCGGCAAATCAGAATGGAGAACTGGTTGTAAATGGAATGGCTTCGCAGCAGGCAGGATATGCTCTGGCTGCCTATGACAGATTCAAAAAAGGAAAGAACACACTGTATGATATGTCTGATGCAGAGTCATTATATATCCGATCCGTGGCGACAGCGGATGTGAAACTCAGCACCAGCACGTATGTGTACGACGGCAAGGCCAAGAAGCCGGGCGTGACGGTGAAGCTTGGTGACAGAGTGCTTAAGGATGGCGTGGATTACACCATTTCATATCAGAACAATGTCAATATTGGCAATTCGGCAAAGGTAGTGGTGACCGGCAAGGGAATATTCAAGGGCTCAGCCAGCAAGACATTTGTCATAAAGATGGCTGCGCCGGCTAAGACGAGTGTGTCGGCGGGTAATGGAGCAGCAGGCATAACAGTAAAGTGGAAGAAAGCGGCACGGGCTGACAGATATGTGGTGCTCAGAAAGGTTGGAAATGCAAAGAATTGGACGACTGTGGCCACCACAAAATCTCTGAGCTACACTGACCGGAAGGTCGCAAATGGCAAGAAATATATCTATGCAGTTAAGCCTGTTGGAAGTGGCGGGGAGGCTGCGTATACGACCCAGACAATATACAGGGTCAATCAGGAAAAGATAACAAAGATAAAGTCAACGGTGAAGAAAAAGTGCACTGTGACTTATAAAAAAAATGCGAGTGCTTCGGGTTACAGGGTGATGTATTCCACGGATAAGACATTTAAAAAGAATGTCAAGGTGTACAGGGCATCGGTAAACAAGAAGACAAATGTGACGTTGAGCGGACTCAAGGCGGGAAAGCGGTATTATGTCAGAGTTCAGGGATTCAAGAAGGTTGGAAAGACTTATTATTACGGAGCATGGAGCAAGACTGTAAACGTTGTGATCCGAAAGAAGTAGGCATATGGATAAGATCAAAGAATTTGTAAAAAAATATAAGAAACACATAGGTGGAGCTGTGATTGTTCTGCTGATCCTGATGTGGGCTTTCTGGTACGGGGGAAATGCGCCGGGAGCCAGAGGTTTCAAGCTGGAAAAGACCGAAGAGGGAGTCACAACTGAAGCTGTAGGCGGTGCGGAACTGACGGAGACAACGAAGAGTGCGACAGAGGAAAATACTGATGCAGGGAATGACAGGAAAAAGAAATCAGACAGTTCTGTAACCGATACCTCCTCAGGAACTCATTCGGATTCTGATACATCGGAAACAGAATATCAGACTTCCGCTGAGAGCACATCGGAGAATGTGACGGAGCGAAATACTGAGACAACCACGGAGAAGAAGACGGAGGCTACTACAAAGAAGAATACCACCACGGAGTCTCGCAAACGGTCTTATCGACATCCGGAAAAACAGACGACTACGGAAAAGCGGAAACCGGATAAGACAACTGCTGATTCTTCTGCCACGACAAAGGCAACCACAGAGAATACAACTGAGGCGCCGAAGAAAACCTACAGCTGCACTATATCAATAGGATGTTCCACAATATTTGACAATCTGGAACTGCTAAGACCGGAGAAAAAGGACTATGTACCTGATGATGGTGTCATTCTGGGAACTGTGACTGCCACATTTGAGGAGGGGGACACAGTATTCGAAGTGCTTAAGTCGGTGTGCAGGGATTATGGTATACAGCTTGAATATTCATGGACGCCTATGTATGGAAGTTATTATATAGAAGGAATTCACAATCTGTATGAATTTGACTGTGGTGATGGCTCAGGCTGGATGTACTCGGTAAATGGCTGGTTCCCGAATTATGGCTGTTCAAGCTATGAACTCAAGCAGGGAGATGTGATAAAATGGCTCTATACATGTGACCTGGGAGCAGATGTTGGATCTGAGATGCATTGACAGATTCGCTGAGACATGGGTACTGAACATAGTGATTGATAGGAGATAAAAATATAATTGTGAAAAGGCAGGATTCATTTTCCACATATCACCCTATAGTCAATCTGGTATACTTTATATTCACTATAGGATATGCCCTGGCATTTACCCATCCGGTTTGCCTGGGCATGTCTTTTATAGGGGCATTTGTGTATTCGGTATTGCTTAGGGGATATGATGGCTTCAGGACTAATATAAAATATATGATCCCACTTATATTGCTGACGGCGCTCATCAACCCGGCGTTCAGCCATCAGGGAGTGACGATACTCACATATTTTCCGTCTGGAAATCCGTTGACATTGGAGTCTATAATGTATGGAATCATGGCTGCGTTTATGCTGGTGACAGTGATATGCTGGTTTTCGTGCTTTAACTGCGTTATATCATCGGACAAGATGGTGTATCTGTTCGGCAAGGCGGCGCCAGTGTTGTCACTGATACTTTCCATGACACTGAGGTTTATTCCGGACATATCAGGACAGTTTGGAAAGGTGTACAGAGCTCAGAGGGCATCTGGATACAAACCAAAAGGTTCGCATTTTGTGAGAATTAGAACGGGCTGCCATGTGTTTTCTGCCGTTGTAACCTGGGCTCTTGAACGGGCGCTTGTCACTGCAGACAGTATGAGATCAAGGGGATATGGACTTTCCGGAAGATCTGCATATTCACTGTATAGATTTAGAAAAAGTGATACTAAAGCGCTTGCATTTATACTTGTGTGTGGATTGTATGTGCTGGCCGGCAGTGTGTGCGGAGGATTTGCGTTCTGGTATTATCCGTCTATAAGAGGAAGTATAAGTGGTACACTTACTGTAAGTATGTATGTAGTGTATGTATGTCTTATATGTGTTCCAATATATATGCAGGCAAAAGAAAATTTTAAGATTCGCAAAATGTGACAAAGGAGAAGCGGTGAATATATTAGATATAAAAGAACTGACATTTGCATATCCCGATAGCAATGATGATTCGGGCGAGAGATATTTGCCTGATGCATTGAAAAATGTGACACTATCAGTGGGGCAGGGGGAATTCGTGGTCATATTGGGAAGTTCCGGATGTGGAAAGACCACACTTCTTAGGCAGTTGAAGACAAGTATCGCTCCTCACGGAAGATCGTCCGGGAAGATAGAGTTCAAAGGAAGAAGCCTGGAGGAGATGGATGACCGGACATCAGCAAGGCAGATCGGATTTGTACAGCAGGATGTCGATGCACAGCTTGTCACTGATAAAGTGTGGCATGAGCTGGCATTTGGATTGGAGAGTCTGGGATACGATAATGGATATATCAGACGACGCGTTGCGGAGATGTGTTCATTCTTCGGGTTATCCGGGATATTCCACAGGCGTGTCGCAGAGCTGTCTGGCGGACAGAAGCAGATGGTGAATCTTGCGTCGGTCATGGCTCTGTCTCCGGAGGTGCTGATACTGGATGAACCAACCAGCCAGCTCGATCCGATAGCTGCGAATGAATTCATAGCATGTCTTGTGAGAATCAACAGGGAGCTTGGCACGACCATCATCATGACTGAGCATAGGCTGGAGGAGGTGCTTCCGGTGTGCAGCAGAGCGGTGGTCATGGATGAAGGCACAGTGCTGTGTCAGGGAACTGTCAAGGAGGTAGCTGCCACCCTGAAAAATGAAGGACAGAGGTTAAAGGAAAAAGGTATAAACAGAAATGGATTGTATCTCTCCATGCCGGCGGCTGTCCAGGTGTATCTGGGGCTTGATGGCTCGGATGAATCTCCGGTGACCGTAACGGAGGGGCGAAACTGGTTGTCACAGTTTGACAGTAAGTACAGGGAATCGGGGCATGAGGTTGCGCCTGGGTATGTGCTGGTGGATGAAGGGGATGCCAGGGAGGCAGATGGTCAGAAAACTGACCATGGTGCTGTAGAAACTACAAGAAAAATTGCGAATCGTCAGGACAAGTCCTGGGCAGTCAGGATAGATGAGGTTCACTTCAGATACGACAAGGGTTCGCAGGAAGTACTTCGCGGTCTGGATCTTGACATATACGATAATGAGATACTTATGATAAATGGAAGCAACGGATGCGGCAAGTCGACGTTGCTCTCCCTGATAGCGGGGGTAAATAAGCCGTACCGTGGAAGAATAAAGATAAAACAGGGTAAAAGTGTGGGCATGCTCCCACAGAACCCGGAGCTTCTTTTCACAAGACGTTCTGTACGGGAAGAACTGGTGGACGCAAGTGACAGAAAAAAGCTGGTGGACATAGTGAGGTTCTGTAAGCTGGAGCATTTGATGGACAGACATCCTTACGATCTGTCAGGAGGAGAGAAGCAGAGGCTGGCACTTGCAAAGGTACTTCTGTATGATCCTGATATTCTGCTCATGGATGAGCCGACAAAGGGGCTTGATAATGGGTTCAAGGCAGAACTCAAGTGTATGCTCAGAGATCTGCAGCGGCGTGGCAAGACCATAGTGGTGGTGAGCCATGACGTGGAATTTTGCGCTGTGGCGGGAGACCGTATAGCGCTGCTGTTCGATGGGGAGCTTGCCACAGTGAATGGTGTACAGGAATATCTGGCCGGCAATAATTTCTTCACCACTGCGGCGGCAAGGATCTCCCAGGGAATACTTCATGGTGCTGTTACTGTGACCGACATATTGAGGGCATATGGCGTTTCTGACAGCGAAGCCGGAGGGGAAGGCAGCTCTGGTGGTGACTCACGTGAGTCCAGATGTGAAGATGCAGATGTGGATGATGATAACAGGATTCCTGACGCTGAAATAACCAGAGATATTGTGCTGACGAAGGAGCGGGAGACGGACCCCCTGAAATGGTGGCAGATACTCACGATATCTGTCACGTCGGTGATCATCATATTCTGCTTCTGGCAGACCATGGCCCAGTCCAATCTGGCAGATCTTGTGCAGAGAGGGATGACCATCACGTCAAAGGGATGGAAATATCTGGCTATGTATGGAGTGATGATATGTGCCATAGCGGGGCTGCTCCTTGCTATAAGACCTGTCACCAAAAAGAAGAACGAGGATATCGTCATGGAAGCTGCCGGTCACAGATCCGTCAGGAGAACGATATTAAGTATAGTGGCTATGCTCGTTGTGATTCCACTTACGATATGGTTTGGATGCGAGAGACTTGGAGACAAAAAATATTATTTTATATCTCTGCTGATTATAATAGAGGCAATGATCCCGTTCTTCGTATCATTTGAGGGAAGAAAGCCCAAGGTAAGGGATATAGTCATATTGGCGGTTATGTGTGCTCTGGCCGTCACGGGCAGGGCGGCATTCTTCATGCTCCCGAACTTCAGCCCGACCATGGCCATAGTGATCATATCCGGAGTGGCATTTGGCTGCGAAGGAGGATTTGTGGTCGGCGCAATGTCCATGTTCGTGTCTAATTTCCTGATGGGGCAGGGCCCGTGGACTCCGTGGCAGATGTTTGCCATGGGACTGGTGGGGTTCATGGCGGGACTCTTCTTCTCCAAAAGCGGAGTGCGGACAAAGAACACGACAAAGCTTGGACTGTGCATATTCGGTGCACTTATCTGTATCCTGATATACGGCGGAATAATGAATCCGGCGTCGGTGATAATCTGGCAGCCGGCTGTGAACAGGAGCATGATCATAGCGTCATATGTGACGGGATTCCCATTTGACGTGGTGCATGGAACTGCAACGGTGATATTCCTGTGGCTGCTGGCAAGACCATTTCTTGAGAAGCTTGACAGGGTGCGAATCAAGTATGGTGTTCTGTAGACAAATAATAAAATGATTGAGGATTACTGCTATGATAAGAAATGAGAAACTGGAAGATATCTCAGATGGAAGATTATACGATGCGAATGATATGGTGAAGGCGTACTGCGATGAGTGCAAGGGGTGCCATGCCTGCTGCACAGGGATGGGGAGTTCCATCATCCTTGATCCACTGGACGTGATGAGACTTTGTAAGGAGACCGGAAAGAACTTTACACAGCTGCTTGAAAAGGAGCTTGAGGTCAATGTGGTGGATGGTCTGGTGCTTCCAAATATAAGGATGACGGCGGATAAGTGCCCATTCTTAAACGATGAGGGCAGATGCAGCATCCATAGCGCGAGACCTGGCTTTTGCAGACTCTTTCCACTTGGCAGATATTACACCGATGACGGATTCAGATACATCCTGCAGATACATGAGTGTGAGCGCGCGGGCAGGACTAAGGTCAAGGTGTCGAAATGGATAGATACAGAGGACTTGCCGCGGTACACGAAATATATAAATGACTGGCACAAGTTCCAGAAGGACATGCAGAGAAACCTGATCGAGTATATGCGCGCTGGCGAGGATGAGACAGCGAGAAATCAGACCATGCTGGTGCTGCAGGTTATGTATGTGGGAATGTATGATGCGGAGAAGGATTTCTATGATCAGTTTGATGCCAGACTTGCGCACATTAGGAGTCTGCTGTGTATGACGGAGTAGAAAGGGATGGAATGGAGTATCTGGATGTAACTTTGTTTACCTTGTATCGGAAGTCACTTGATCATACAGAGTTATAAATGTAAAAACAGGGTATAGAGTTTATATGGGAAAAGTTAGAGATATCATAGATAAGACATTTGAATATGGACAGGGCAGAGGTGAACTGCCGGGAGTCAATGAGCTGGGTGAAGCTATAAGAATTTTGTCGGATTCAGAGAACCCTCAGAGCTCTCAGGATGATCTCACTGACTTTGAGTATCTCAGAAGGAAGGCTTACGATCTGGCTCATCAGAGTTTTGGCAACAGGATATATATAAGAGGACTTATCGAGTTTACGAACATTTGCAAGAATGATTGCTACTACTGCGGTATCAGGAAGAGCAACAGCCATGTGGACAGATATCGTCTGACAATGGATCAGATTCTGGCTTGTGCCGATGAGGGATATGTGCTGGGATTTCGCACATTTGTGCTTCAGGGAGGCGAGGACGGAGGCTTTTCGGATGAGGCTATAGCTGACATAGTGAGGTGCATCAAGGAGAGATATCCGGACTGTGCTGTCACGCTGTCATTTGGCGAGCATCCATATGAGACTTACAGGCTGTGGCGGATGGCCGGGGCGGACAGATATCTTCTGAGACATGAGACCGCGGACAGGGTGCATTATGAAAGATTACACCCGGATTCGATGAGCTATGACAACAGAGTCAGATGTCTGTATAATCTTAAAAGTCTTGGGTATCAGGTGGGAAGCGGATTCATGGTGGGATCGCCGTATCAGACGCCGGTGAATCTGGCCGAGGATCTGCATTTCCTTGCGAAGCTGCAACCACAGATGATAGGAATCGGGCCGTATGTTCCTCACAAGGAGACGCCATTTGCGAAGATGAAGCAGGGAACGGTCAGGCAGACGTTGGTGATGATAAGCCTGCTGAGACTGATGTTCCCGAAGGCACTCATACCATCCACCACATCTCTCGGAACGATAGCGGCGGATGGCAGGGAGCGTGGGTTTATGCACGGTGCGAATGTGGTCATGCCGAATCTGTCTCCTGTGTCTGTCCGAAAGAAATACGAGCTCTACGACAACAAGATATGCACGGGGGAGGAATCAGCTCAGTGCCGCGGCTGCCTTGACAGGCGCGCAGAGGCGTTCGGATTCCAGGTAGTTGTCGATAGAGGAGACTACTGATCTGCGTCTGCTCCTTGAGGACTCGCGTAAGCTCATTTTTACTCTCTCTCTTCCTTGATGAACATGAACAGAAAGCTCACGAACAGCAGACAGCAGGAGAACCAGATGGTCCTCATATCAAATATACGGATGAAGTGACCGCCCACAGCGGCACCGATTCCGAATAGCAGGATGATCGCCCAGTAGCATAGGGATTTGAACAGTGTGTTCCTGTCCTTTGTTCTGAAGTATGCACACAGGGCATCTGTGCCGCTTCGGATATTTCCAATGCACATGGTGCTGGCAAATGCGTAGCCGTTGACCTTCCTGAATGCCTGAACCTGCATGGCACATGAAAATGAAACCATGGCATTTGCGAGAAGATTGAGTTTTATGGGAAGAAATCCCACGATAAGAAGCAGAAAAATCTCACACAATACAACGATCTGTCTCCAGTGAAACTGCTGCATATTCTGAAATTTCTGTTTTATACACTCGGCAGCAGCAATTCCAAGCGCAAAAAATAATAGAGGAACGGCATAGTGTACACACATTCTCCAGTTTCGGTCTACAAGATTCTGACCGAGAAGAACTATGTTGCCTGTCTGTGCATTTGCAAATACCTTTCCTCTGAATATATAGGTATATGCATCCTGCAGACCTCCTGATACTGACAGGAAGGCCGCAGTGATGAAAGATTCTGACATTTGTCTATGTGGATAAAACTTCATGGTTCATATACTCCTTGGTTGTAGATTTGACATTCAGGCGCTGATCCCATCTGGGGGACGGAGGTGCCTGTCCCCATTTGGGGATCAGGTGCAGTACCTGAAGGTTTTGTCCGTCAGGATCCTTGCAAATATCAGTCCAAGTGGCAGGGCTATGATGATCATGATGGCAGCTGCAAACCAGGACACGGCATCGGAAAGTGACATGATTCCAAAGTTGTATATTGCCCGGTAAAGATAAAGTCCTGGAACCATGATGACTATAGATGGGACTGTCAGTGAGATTCGCGGATAACCATTGGTGCTTTTGATGAATGAAGCGAGCAGTCCGGCCGTGAGGGCTCCGGCAAATGCGGCGGCAGCTGCAGGAATGCCGGCAAGATCTACCAGTTCAAGACGGAGAGTGTTGGCTATGGCACCGATGGCAGCGGCTGTGGCGGCCATGTGTATGGAGCTGTTGAACATGATGGAGAATCCGAACACACCACAGAAGCTGGCAATCAATCTGAATACCAGATGAAGTCCTGGTGTTATGTCGAGTGCTACAAAATCCTGTGGGTGAAGCTTCAGCAGAAGCGCCATGATCCATGCGAACATCGTTGCCACAAGCACAATGATGATCGAGTATGTAAGTCTCTCAAGTCCGGATCTCAGATCCAGCTTTGCAAGGTCTATACCGCTGGTGATGAATGGAAATCCCGGTATGATGAACAGCATTGAGCAGATATATCCGGCTTCGTGGAAGGCGGGTATATGAAATGCCAGCTCGGCGGCCTTTAGCAGCAGTGCGTACACAAGACAAGCGGCTGACACGGATACAGCTATGTTCATATATAAAGTAAAATGGTGTTTGATAAGCTTTGTCCTTATGAGGTTTCCGATTCCGGCTGCGACAAATGCCAGCATCATTTCTACAGGCCCGCCGCCTAGAAGAAATGTGAAGGCACAGCAAGCGAGGGCAGAGGCAAGTCCGAGGCGGAGAGGAGAATACAAGGTATGTATTTTTTCTATCTCATCAAGTCTCTGATGGATTTCCTCGCCGGTCAAATGCGCCTCTTCATTTGGAAAATTGTCAACAAACTGCTCCATTCTGTATAGCTTTGAGGTGTTCACGCCTGTATTGGCGATGCACAGGGACTGTGATACACAGTCGTGACCGTCAAAACAGTTGAATTCTATGGACATGAGTCCGACATCGACGGTACATGTGACACCCAGTTCTTTGGAAAGCCTGTTCATGGAAGTACGGACACGCCATGCACCTGTTCCGCATGAGAGCATGATAAGACCGACTCTGCCTATGACA
>OJNV01001407.1_pt1 | contig 11373 bp, 9 predicted proteins | sample 1597961 | NCBI WGS metagenome assembly OJNV01 (sample SAMN01915220, study PRJEB22387) | human gut metagenome | isolation source: stool | host: Homo sapiens | place: USA
TAACTGATGCCACGGATACGATATACACATTGGATGAGATCAATATTGGAAAGGATGATGAATCACCAAGGTATATGGATATGAATCTATATGAATGTACATCCTGTGGTGCAAGACTTATGGTGAAATCCACGGAAACTTCCAGTTTCTGTGCGTATTGTGGGCAGCCGATGATATTGGTTGACAGAGTTAAGGATGAACTGGAGCCGGACCTTATTATTCCATTTGGAATTTCTCAGAAGAGAGCAGAACAGCTTATACGTGACAGGTTCTGCAAAGGGTGGTTTGTTCCGGATGAGATAAAGAAATTTGAGATTGATAAGATACGAGGAATATATATACCATATTGGCTGGCATCTTATCATGTTAGAAAAAAGCTCAAGTATGTATTTCAGGAGAATGAAAAAGGCGAGCGCGTTAGTAATTATGAAAAATGCTTTGGTTCTATAGCAGCAGTTGCACAGAAAACTGCAGACAAAACAGTCACACACAATTGTATGAGAGATTGTGAGTGTACAGTTCCAAGGGTACCTGGTGATGCAACAAGAAGATTGAATGATCACATTTCGGCAAGACTGGAGCCTTATGATTTAGAGAAGGCATTGACGTTTTCCCCAGAATATCTGTCCGGATTTTACACGGACAGGTACGATGTACCAGCTGCCGAGGTCGCAGCAGTTGCAAAGAGAAAGAGTAATGATGCGGTGAAGGAAGAGATGATGAGTGATGTTCCGAAAAACGCACGGGTTACTGAGGAAAAAACGGATATAAAGATGACGGATATTGAGTATGCATTGCTGCCAGCGTGGTTCATGACTTTTCGTTATCAGGGAATACTCTATACCGTGGCAGTGAATGGGCAGACCGGCAAGGTCGTGGGAAATGTCCCATCCAACAGATTTAAGGTTGGGGCATCCATAGCGATACTTATGACAGTGATGGTTGTGCTTTGTACATATGTATCTGTATTTGTTGGGGGACTTATGACGGATCTGTATAGGATAAGTGCAGGTGTGGGTGATTCAGGTGGAGCTTTTATGGTATTTTCCGCGTATGTGGCCGGAGTTATATATAGTTTGGTGAGTTTCTGGCGTGCGATCAACAAGCTTCACAGATCTAGAATAGATATTCACAGATTCAGAAGCTATGGCACTATAGAATACGTTAAGGAAAGGCAGGATAAGACATGGGTTCGATAGTATTTTTGTATGTTGCAATAGGTATCGTGTGCGGGATATGCTTAACGTTCTCCCTATGGCGGGCTGCGCTGGTAAGCTCTAACAATATTGGACAGAATGAGGAGAAGAAAGCGGAATACGTTGATTATACTACATTTGTGTATCATGCAAAGTATGACAGCCACAGCCCGATTAACTATTTCGATGGATATTATAAGGATTGAGTCAGATCCTTCGATATCGCACAGAAGTTTATAGAGCAATGATATGATGACAAAACCAGGGGGATTTGGTATCATATTTTTGATATATTTTCACACAGGGAAAGGAATTGGAGGTAACAGGAATGAACGAGAATCAGGATCAGCAGTTTGGTCAGCCACAGGGAGAACAGCAGGTGGCAGATCAGGCACAGACAAATCAGCAGGCGGCGGAGAACAGCCAGCCACAGGCAGATCAGCAGGCAGCGGCTTACAGCCAGCCGCAGATGAGTCAGCAGGGAGTGTACAATCAGCAAGGCTATGGCCAGCAGATGAACCAGCAGGGTGCATACAATCAGCAGGGTTACGGCCAGCAGATGAACCAGCAGGGTGCATACAACCAGCAGGGCTACGGTCAGCAGATGAACCAGCAGATGTATGGTCAGCAGGGCTACGGCCAGCCACAGATGAACCAGCAGATGTACGGCCAGCAGGGCTATGCACAGCCACAGCCGAAGAAGCCATCAGCAGCGGGCAATATGATAAATGATCTTCTCAAGAATGTGATAGGTCTTTTCAAGAGCCCTGCAGATACAGCGGGTGAGATGGTTCAGAGTGACAACATGGTTCCTGGCGGAATACTTGCAGGAGTAAATGCCATCCTCTCACTTATATTTGTAACTGTCGGATTCCTCATAATGGGATTTGACTTTGGCGATTCAATAGCAAAGGGATTCTACATGTTCTTCTTCACTATAATCGCAGCAGTCATCATGACAGCAGCGGTATTTATCGCCGGAGGAATTATATTCAAGGGTGGAATCACATTTGGAAAAGCACTTAACGCCGTTGGTGTATTTGCACTTTATGAGGCAATAGCAATGGTTGTAGGAATCATATTTGAGATCATCTCAGCACTCTTCCACAAGGTTGATTTCCTCAGCGGAATCATCGGAGGCTTTGGATACATACTCTTCCTCGGAATAAGCCTTTGCGGAATCGTGATCGCAGCTCATGCGTTATTCGATAACCTTGAGACAAATGACAACTCAAAGATATTTGCAGTTATCGCTGCTATAGTTATCTCAGTATTCCTCATCACTGTTATAGATAACATCGCAGAAAAGATATTCAGTGACAGCGCAACATGTGCAGAGCAGGTACTCAGCTACTTCAAGAACGCTGCAACAGTATTTGGTTACCGTCACTGGTAAGACATAATTTATAGATATTTTACAGGAAGCAGACAGATCTGAAAATTGACAGGTTTGTCTGCTTTTGTTAAAATATAAAGGTGTTTTGGTGTTAACTTATATAAAAGGGTGGCAAAGATATGGTAAAGGAAAGGACGGGTTATGGTAAGAAAGGTTGGTTTAACTGACAGTGTTGGTTTTGCTTGTCTGGAAGATCTACAGTTGTCGAACTCCTATATGTGGGGTACCGCAATCAGTCTGGACTATTGTGGCAGAGAGGATTGTATAAAAGGCTGGAAGTTTGGTCCATACGTCAGAGAATCATATGTTATCCATATGGTAAAGAAGGGCAAGGGTACATTTACAATTGCAGGGAAGACTTATGAACTGGGACCTGGACAGGCGTTTATCATCAGACCTGGTGAGGAGACTACTTACAGGGCTGACGATGATGATCCATGGAGCTACATGTGGGTTGGATTTCATGGATACAGAGCTGAAGATTTTATTGAGGCGATGGGGTATGTAAAGGGCTCACCTATCATCAAGATAGAGCAGATGGATACGTGTGCAGAATGTATCAACAAGATGCTCGAATATTCCCAGATCACACGTATAAACGAGGTGAAGAGAATGAGTGCACTGATGCTTCTCTTCGCAACCATTATGGAGGATAATGCCTCCGATGCGCAGGAAGATGATAACATTGAGTATCCAAGTAAGATATATGTAAAGGCTGCTGTCGACTTCATAACAGAGAAGTACATGAACAAGATCAAGATCGATGACATTGCGGATTTCATAGGAATCAGCAGAAGTCATCTGACAGGAAGCTTCAAGAAGGAGATGGGTGTATCTCCTCAGGAGTATCTTATCAACTTCAGATTGGAGAAAGCTGCAAGTCTTCTCCGGTCATCAAAGGAACAGATCAATATAATCGCATATCAGTGTGGTTATGAGGATTCTCTTTCTTTCTCCAAAGCATTCAAGCAGAAGTTTGGAATGAGGCCTAAGTCATTCAGGAATCTTGAGGTTGAGCTTGAGACGAAGGATGCCAAGTTTGGACATGAGGCTTCGAAGCTGTAAGATATAATTGAATCAAAAAATTTGAATTAAGCAAAAGGCGGGTGTGCGATTTGTCGCACATCCGCCTTTGCTGTATTTACGATATACGGTAAAAACTACTGTCTGCCATGATATGAATTGTCAACGATAAGCTTCTTGGTCACCTTTGTGGATTCGGGATTATCCTCATCTGATTCAGATGTCTGGTCATCGCTGTGCATCCATGAAGCAGGATCGTCGTCCGTGTACTTCTTTGTGACCTCATCCAGATATGGGGTGAATGCCTTCAAAAACATGAATGATGATACATATGCTATAAGGCCAAAGCCACATACTATGAACACGAATATACCTATCATGAATACCTGAGTGCTGGATAGCAGAACATATGCAGGCAGAGTGTAGAGAACCATGATTACTATTGTAAATATGAAGTTCTTGGCTGCCAGGTAAATGGACTGCAAGAGAAGGTTCTTCAATGTGTTCTTAAAGGCACTTATGACAGGGAACAGGTAAATTGCGATGAAGCATGTCAATATCATAAGCACGACACTGGTGTAGTACATGAGCTTGTTCTCCTGTGGACCACCCTTGCCAAAAAGGTTGAAATCCAGAGTGAATATAAATGATATAAGAAGGAATAGCAGCCATGAAATCGTTGACTGTTTGAAATTATCCTTGAAGCCTTTGAAGAATAATTTCACTACACCTCCATTTTCGCCTGTCCTCTGCTTCTTTAACAGAGTGAAATACATTGCGCTCATGGAAGCTCCCATGGTGACTATGGGAATACTACACAATATAAATAGAATGTTCACTATTATAATATCGCCGAGCGTTCCAAAAAATCTGGAAAACCAGCCGTCACTGCTGAAAATGTTCATAAAATTCCTCCTGATGTAAAAAGTGATAATATCGTTTGTTTAACTATAGCACAAAAATGTATGCCAATATATAGCGAATTTTACAATTTACCATATGTATTCTACATTTTACCATAAAATAGCACAAAAACAGCGAACTTAACTACTTAAAAATATACATTTGTGACAAAAACCCATGATATTTTGACATTTTTCCATGTGAAAATGTTCACCAAAATTTTATAATTCAATCATAGAAAGCACACAGAACGCCGTAAGGCGAACCGGCAGAACAGGACGCAGAATTCAGGGTATGAAAGAGAATGTGGGTGTCGTAAATCCTGCCGGTGATGTAAAAAGGAGGAAGGTTTTATGAGAAGAACATTAAAGAAAACAGTAGCAGTTGGACTTGCAGCAGCAACAGCATTTTCACTTTGCGCATGTGGCGGAAGCGGCGACGGAAGCAAGAGCGGCAGCAAGGATTCACTTGAGGTAGTTATCTGGGATAACAACCAGCAGAAGGGTCTGCAGCAGATATGTGATCTCTTCACAGAAGAGACAGGCATCAAGGTTGATGTACAGGTTAAGGAGTGGGATTCATACTGGACACTTCTTGAGGCTGGAGCATCAGGTGGAGATATGCCGGATGTATTCTGGATGCACTCCAACAACTCACAGATGTACATGAAGAACAACAAGCTCTTAAAGCTCGATGACTACATTGAGAAGAGCGATAAGGTTGATATGAGCAACTACATGTCAGAGATCACAGAGCTCTACACATATGATGGCTCATATTACGCAGTACCAAAGGATTACGATACAATCGCTCTCTGGTACAACAAGAAGATGTTCGATGATGCAGGACTTGAGTATCCAAATGAGAACTGGACATGGGATGACCTCTATGAGGCAGCTAAGAAGCTCACAACTGGCGACAAGTACGGTTTCTGTATGAACACATCAAACGATCAGGACACATACTACAACATGGTTTACTCAATGGGCGGTTACATCGTAAATGATGATCACACAAAGTCAGGATATGACGATGCCAACACTATCAAGGCTATGGATTATGTAGGAAAGCTCCTCAAGGATTGCTGCCCACCGGCAACAACAATGTCAGAGACAGGTACAGACGTTTTGTTCCAGTCAGGTACAGTAGCAATGATCACACAGGGTTCATGGATGACAGCAGGATTCCTTGACAACGAGTATCTCGTTGAGAACTGTGACGTAGCAATTCTTCCATACGACAAGACAACAGGTAAGAGAACTTCTATCTGTAACGGACTTGGATGGGCTGCATCAGCAGACACAAAGAGACCAGATGACTGCTGGAAGCTTATCGAGTGGTTAGGTTCAAAGGAGATGCAGGAGAAGCAGGCTGAGCTCGGTGTAACAATGTCAGCTTACAACAACACATCAGACAAGTGGGTTAACTGCACAGACAAGTTCAACCTCAACGCTTACCTTGACATCACAAAGGATTCAACAGTAGCAGGTGTTACAAATGAGCTCGTGCTCAGACCTTACACATACAACTCAACAGTTTGGTCACAGGCAGCACAGACATTCTTCGCAGATGCATGGGCAGATCCATCAAAGATGGAGCAGTCATGTAAGGACTTCGCAGTTCAGATGAACCAGTACATCGATGAGGAAGACAAGTAATCCTACAGAGCATTTATAAGATAACATAACAGTGGGTAGGATGGAGGTCCTGCCCATTGCTTACCAGAAACAATGGGGTGTTAATTACAGTATAAATGATAAGAGGAGGGATTTTATGTCAGATAACAACAAGAAAGTTGAAGAAAAAGCAGCTGAGATAATCCAGGCTACAGAGACACAGACAGTTAAGCCGGCAGCAGCAGAAGATAAAGAGTTCAAGAAAAAGAAGTCAACAACATGGGAAAGAAACCAGCGCAAATGGGGCTGGGCATTCATCCTCCCAACAATGATAGGAATCATCGTACTTAACTTATGGCCTATAGTACAGACAATATATCAGTCATTCTGCAAGGTCGGTTCATTCGGAGATTCATCATTTGCAGGATTTGCAAATTACAAGAAGATGTTTGCTGACCCTGAGGTATGGCAGTCACTTCTCAATACATTCAAGTATGCAATCATCGAGGTTCCATTCTCAATCGCAATTGCACTTATACTTGCAGTATTCCTGAATCGTAAGATGCATGGAAGAACAATATACAGAGCAATATTTTTCCTGCCAATGGTAGTTGCACCAGCAGCCGTAGCCATGGTATGGAGATGGTTATACAATTCACAGTTCGGTCTGTTAAACCACATCCTTGGTGCAAAGATCGAGTGGATATCCAATCCAAAGATCGCATGGATCTCAGTTGCGATCATCGGTGTTTGGTCGATTATAGGTTACAACATGGTTCTGTTCCTTGCAGGACTTCAGGAGATACCTAAGGATTACTACGAGGCAGCAGATATTGACGGAGCATCAGGAGTAAGAGCATTCTTCAAGATCACTCTTCCACTTCTCTCCCCTACAGTATTCTTCGTACTCGTAACAAGAGTAATCGGAGCACTTCAGGTATTCGACCTTGTATACATGGTAATGGATATTTCCAATCCGGCTCTCAAGAAGACAGAGTCCATCGTATATCTGTTCTACCAGTACTCATTCCAGAATGGTAACAAGGGTTATGGATCAGCAATAGTAGTTCTTCTTCTCGCAGTCATCATGGTACTTACAGTATTCCAGATGATCGGTCAGAAGAAGTGGGTTCATTATAACTAGGAAGGGGGAATCGATATGACAAGAGGCGTACAGTTTAAGAGAAGAATGCAGAGATTATTGATTCACCTCATTCTGATCATATTCTCAATCATTATGATAGTGCCATTTGTATGGATGACACTCACAGCATTTAAGACAGTAACAGAGGCAACTTCGGTAAGTCCATTCGTAATATTCCCATCACAGTGGCGTACAGACGCGTTCACTACTGTTTGGAATAACATGAACTTCCTTGTTCTCTACAAGAACACATTACTGCTCATATTCTTCAGAGTTGTGTGTGCATGTCTCACAGCAACACTCGCAGGATATGCATTTGCAAGACTTAAGTTCAAGGGCAGAGACTTTATGTTCTCCCTGATACTTTTCCAGATGATGATTCCTTCACAGATATTCATCATCCCACAGTTCCTGATGATCAGTAAGATGGGCATGACAAATACAATGTTTGCTCTGGTATTCCCAGGAATTGTAACAGCGTTCGGTACTTTCCTGCTAAAGCAGGCTTACATGGGACTTCCTGGAGATCTCGAGGAGGCAGCGAGACTTGACGGATGTAACATTCCAAAGACATTCGTGTTTGTCATGGCTCCGCTTGCAAGATCATCGATGGTTGCCCTCGGTATATTCACAGCAGTGTTCGCATTCAAGGATCTGATGTGGCCACTGGTTGTAAACAGCAGTGCAAACAAGATGCCGCTCTCAGCAGCTCTTGCAACAATGCAGGGACAGTATCAGTCCAATTATCCACAGCTGATGGCTGCATCTCTTATATCATGTATACCAATGATCGTTATATACCTGATATTCCAGAAGCAGTTCGTAGAAGGTATTGCAACATCAGGTGGAAAGCTCTAAAGAAAGTTAAAGAAGATATTATATATGACCACAGGGTGACGTCAGTTACTGACGCCACCCTTGTGAAATATATCGTAAATACGAAGTATTTACGATGCTGCAGACGCCGCGCGAAGCGCCTCCCATGCGTCTGTTCCAAAATATATCGTAAATACGAAGTATTTATGATGCCGTGGACGCCGCGCGAAGCGCCTCTCATGCGTCCACTCCAAAATATATCGTAAGTGCGAAACAAAAGGAGGACGTCTATGAAAAAGCCGATAATCACGGAAGAAGAAAAACAGAAGATCAAAGAGATGGACTCCACCCGCAAAAAAATAGGATATATCTGGGATTATTACAAGCTTTGGATAATCGGTGCGGTCGTTCTCGTGGGACTTGTAGTGTATTTCACTGTTGTGTTTGCAACGAGGGAGGACAAGCCGATACTGGATGTCGTCCTTGTGAACAACTACGATGATGTTTCAGAGGACTGCAGGCTGACACAGGGGTTTGTGTTGTATGTAGGGGAAGAAAATCTCCCGGGAAGGGTTACATTTGACAACAATGCGTTTTTTAATCTGGCAAATAACTCAGATTATAAGAACAGTTACTATATGAAGGTGCTGGCATACCTTGAGGCGGACACTGCTCAGGCAGTCTTGTGCCAGTATGACAATCTCATAGGTCTGGCGAAGAGCGGCAGACTTGCAGACCTGTCGGATGAGAAGGTCGGCGATATATATGATAAGTATAAGGATAGGATAATTTATTACGAGGATGAAGAGGGGAAGAAGATACCTGTCGGAATAGATATATCTGAAGGATACAAGGCGGCAGGACTTACTGAGTACACAGATGGCAAGGCATATATTGGATTGTCAGCATATGCGGCGGATTATGGATATGTGGAGAAATTTGTGGACTACATGGTGGAACTTGGAATACAATCCGGCGGAGCCGGTTGTAGATAAATTATGAGGAAAGATCAGTCAAATGAAATTTGGCTGTAGAGAAACTGGAGATCACGAAAAGGAGGACTTGGGCATGGCAATATTGATAAATGAAGAGAAAAAGCTTTTCACATTGAACACCAAAAATACTAAATATCAGTTGAAGGTAATCGGCTTTGAGTATCTGGCTCATCTGTATTATGGCAAGAAAATGGACGGGGATATGTCATATGTCATAACTCATTACGATAGAGGATTCTCAGGCAATCCTTATGAAGCACAGGAGCACAGAGAATTCTCTCTGGACAACATTCCACTGGAATATAGCTGCTACGGCAACGGAGATTTCAGGACTCCGGCATTCAACATAAAGGACATAGAGGGAATACATGGATGTGATCTCAGATATGTTTCATATGAGGTGATGGACAGTAAGTATAGTCTCAAGGGACTTCCTGCTGCTTACACAAATGACGGCGAGAAGGGTGAGACCCTTAAGATCGTTCTTCAGGATCCTCAGGTGGGAGTGGAGGTTGATCTTCTGTATGGAATTATAGAGGATAAGGATCTGATCACAAGATCAGCTATAGTCAGAAATATAAGCGATGCGGATATATTTGTGGCAAAGGCATCAAGTATGAGCCTGGATTTTGTGACAGGTGATTATGATCTCATCCACTTCCACGGAAGACATGCTATGGAGCGCATGTATGAGAGAGAAGCTATAAATCATGGTGTGAAGAAGATCGGAAGCACAAGGGGTACATCAAGCCATCAGCACAGCCCATTTGTGGTTATAGCAGGCAAGGATGCGAATGAGGATGCAGGTGACTGCTATGGAATCTCATTTCTCTATAGCGGAAGCTTCAACTGTGAGGTTGAGAAGGATCAGACAGATCAGGTGAGACTCAATATGGGTGTTCAGGATGAGATGTTTGAGTATGTGCTCTATCCTGAGAGCGAGTTTGTGGCACCTGAGGTAGTTATGGTTTATTCACCTGATGGATTTGCTGACATGTCACATAAGATGCATGACGTTGTGAGATACAATATCTGCCGCGGTGAGTACAAGACAAAGAGGAGACCTATTCTCATCAACAGTTGGGAGGCAGTATACTTCGATTTCAATGGTGATGATATAGTTAATATAGCAAAGCAGGCTTCAGAGCTCGGCGTTGAGATGCTGGTTCTGGATGATGGCTGGTTCGGTGTGAGAAATGACGACAAGTCAGGTCTCGGCGACTGGTTTGTAAATGAGGATAAGATGGGCGGCCCTATGGCTGATGTTGTCAAGAGGGTTAAGGATCTCGGCATGAAGTTCGGTATCTGGATCGAGCCTGAGATGGTATCCGAGAAGAGCGAGCTGTTCAAGGAGCATCCGGATTATGCATTTGTGATCCCTGGAAGAAAGCCTGTCATGGGAAGAAGCCAGCTCAATCTGGACTTCTCAAGAAAAGAGGTCGTAAACTGCATATTTGACCAGATGACAGCAGTGCTGGACAAGATAGATGTTGATTACATAAAGATGGATATGAACAGAAGTATACTGAACGTATACTCCATGACCGAAGGAATCCAGAACAATGGAACTATCCTCTACAAGTATGTACTCGGTGTATATGACTTCATGGAGAGACTTCAGGCAAGATATCCAAAGATGTTCATCGAGGGCTGCAGCGGCGGCGGTGGAAGATTTGACGCCGGAATGATGTATTACACACCTCAGATCTGGTGCAGTGATGACACAGATGCCATCTGCAGACTTGACATACAGTATGGAACTTCATTTGGCTATCCTATATCGGTGGTCGGCTCACATGTATCAGCGGTTCCAAATCACCAGACAGGAAGAACAACTCCTTTCAACACCAGAGCGGTCGTTGCCATGGCAGGAAGCTTTGGCTACGAGCTTGATCTGAACAAGGTCAGCGACGAGGAGAAGGAGGAGGTTAAGGTTCAGGTAGAGAACTACAAGAAATACTGGGATCTCCTTCACAATGGACTTTACTACAGACTGACGGATGCGGACAAGAGCAAGGGTGTGGCTGCATGGTCATTTGTGGCAAGGGACAAGTCAGAGACACTTGTAAATATTGTGACAGTGGAGAGCTTCTGCAATTCACCTGTACCATTTGTCAGAGTCAAGGGACTTGATGCGGATGCCACATATGTTGACGAGGAGACCGGCGTGGAGTACATCGGACAGGGACTTGAACAGATAGGACTTCCTGTACCACTCAAGTTCGGCGAGTACAATGCTTACCAGATCCACCTCCTTTGCAATAGATAGTCCCAATCCAGTAGA
>OJNV01001418.1_pt1 | contig 11290 bp, 11 predicted proteins | sample 1597961 | NCBI WGS metagenome assembly OJNV01 (sample SAMN01915220, study PRJEB22387) | human gut metagenome | isolation source: stool | host: Homo sapiens | place: USA
AAGTCGAAGATTTGATTGGTGCAGGAACAACAAAGGCATTCCGATTGCTTAAAGAACTTTGCAAGGTTGATAAACTTGAACAAAAGGGAAGCGGAAAGTTGAGTGCCTACTTTATCAAGTAAATATCAATGCATGAAGAAGTATCTTGGCGATGATCAGGATCCTTTTTCATGCCGTTTTAATCTGGAGAAACAGTAGAAAAGCCAAAAGAAAAATTAGATAATAAAAATCAAGCCTAATTCATAAAATTTTGTGTCTTTCCATGAAGGACACATTTTTTGATGATTTTCCACGACAAAAAGATTGGATTTCTCCAATTTTTTTAAATTTTTGTTTATAATGTATTCAAGACTACCTTTCATATGTGGTCTTGTTTTTGCATATACCGTATATTATTTTTAACAGTTTGGCGGTACATGCGGTTTTGGCAGCTTTCGAATTTAGCGGGTTCGATTGCTGCTTTTTCTTTTGATAGAATCGATTCACTGGATTATCTTTAGCTCCTCTTATAGAACATCCTACAGCCAGAAACAATAGACACCTTAGATATTTATTTCCTTTTTTGGATATCTTTAAATGTTTTCCATCCTGGTCTCCTGACTGATATATATGCGGATCCAATCCTGCATATGCCACAAGTGCTTCTCTTGATTTAAATTCTTCTATATCTCCAATCTCTGCAATGATCCTTGCAGCAAGATTGGTCCCTATTCCATCAATGCTTAAGATATATCTATATTCTTCTAAAGTAGAAGCAACTGTTATCATTTCATTCAATGTTTTTTCACATTCCCTCTGTGTTTCGATTACCTTATCAAGTAATATTTTAAATATTTCAACTTCTACATCATCCTTTTCACACCCGGGATATGTCTTTTTCGCAAATTCTATTATTTTTAATGCATATTCTAAAGATACCTTATGATTATGACATGTATTTTTCTCAAGATATCTGGCAACTGTTTCAGCCTTCTTGTTCTTCAATAAATCCGGATGTGGATATTTTTTTAGGATTGTCATTGGAATATCACTGTATCCATCCTTAAATAAATCAAGATATCCCGGAAAACAGATGCTTAACTGATTTTGAAATGTAACCTTGTATTTTCTAAGATGATTCAACTGATCTTCATACAATCGATTCTTTTTCCTGAGCCAGTTATATGTTTCATCCTTCTTTTTTAGTTCCATCATTTTTTCTTTATCATAATAAACTTTTGAAATAGATATTGGATCAAGCTTATCCGTCTTCTTATTATGTATTTCTTCTTTCCGTTTTCTGGCAGATTCTAAAGGATTGATCATATATGTCTTTATACTGTTCTTACTTAGAAATCTTTCTAAAGGTTTTGTATAAACACCGGTTGCTTCAAATACGGCACATACCTTTTCATTGGTTTCAGCTTCCAGCTTTTGAATATCTTCTAGAAGTCTTTTGAATCCTTCAATATCATGATCAATTTTCTTTACTTTACCAAAACGTTTATTGTTCTTGATAAAACACATGTAATGACTGTTTCCATTGGAAACATCAATGCTTACAATTGGACCTTCCATACAATACTTCCTTTCATTAAACAGTAGAGATAACTTCCAAATTTCTGCTCCATATTGTTTCGTTTTACATACTGACTTGATTCAATTACCGTCTTTTTAGATATAAGCTTATTCATAAACAGAAATAGGAAGAATGACGTTTTTTTTAACTGACTCAAATGGTCTAAAAAGAACCACGTCATTTCTTCTCTAAGACTTTATTCTCATTACATGCCTGCAAAAAGAAAAAGCCAGGAATATTATATCCTGACTTGAATACCATGAATAACTAAACAAACAGTTGATTCTCTTTCAATAGAAATGATTCTTGATCTGTTCATCTACATTATACAATTCTATATTAACCAGAATACTTTTCTTCCTGGTTTCATAATACGAAACAGAACCTGTTGGGGTTCTGCTGTATGTTATTTGTAGTGTACGGTGTCGACTACTGTTGCGTTTACTTTTGAGAGATCGATGGCAAATGCAGGGCGGACATTATTCCAATAAACGGTAACACTATAACCACCAATAGAACGATAATCGTAATTCAAATTTAATGCTTTATTTGGTGTTTTTTTATCCGAATCTCTTAACCATATATGCCCTAAAACATTATTTGTTCCCTTCAAAAAAGAATAGGTTTTATTCGCATTATTCAAATCCACCAAATTCAACAATTCTTCAACACTGGGTAAAAATACATGCCTTGTGATTGTATTATAGATAGTATCATTGTAACCATTAGTATTTTGAGACCAGTATTTGTATGGAGTCAGCCCCGTTTCACCATCGGGTATATTTGCTTTATCAAACGGCACCCATTTGGGATTCTCTGTAGTACCCTCATTATAATGCCATGTTACATAATTACCACCATTGGGGTCAAAACATTTCCATTTAGTATTTGTTTTAAAACCTGTATATGCTTTTTGTTTGATGTTTGTTGTTTTGATGGCGGTTCTTAGTTTTTTTGCTAATTGATTATACCAATCATTTTCTAGATAATTGTCAATATAACTACCTTCATAGGTATTTGAACTTTCTCCGTCAGCTCGTTTCTCGTTTGGAGTAGTCTCTCCTTGTCCAATTAAGTAGTTTCCATCTGAATCCACATTCGGCTGATATTGCATGTTTCCTATACTTTCTCCATCAATGACCAAGTATGTATCATCGTCTGTCTGAGACATAACGATGAACCTCATTCCTTCGATTTCCAGTACAGTTCCTGTTGTATATCCATTCTGAGCTTTGAATGTCAATGTGTCATTATAAGTTCCTGAAGTCATAAAGTTGGCCGGATTTGCAGTAAATTTCAAGTCTGAAGTTGTTGTTCCTGTGGATGCCGTCTCAAGCACAATGGAATTATTTACGATTTGGTTTCCGTCCTGTGTAATCTTATAAGCACCCATACATCCTGAACTCGACTTCATCTTGAAACCATTCTCAGAAGAAACGCTAATCTTTAAGCTGGCATTTGCTTCTTCATTTACTTTCGTAGCAGACACGGTCATGCTCTGTTGATTATTCAGGTCAACCTCAGAAGGAATCGACCATGTATAGGAACCTGGAGATGTATATTTGACTGTCACCGATTGAGAGTCGTGACTTGTTTGTACAGAAGAAGTGGTTCTTGAATTTGCATCAGCTATATTCAATTCTTCCTGTAAAGACTCGTTCTGAGCACTGGTAATATCCAGTGCTTGAAAGTCTATATTTTGCGTTTCCACTAACGTGTTATCTGTGGCTTTTACGTTAATTTCTAGACGATAGATACTTTTAATATTTGTTGTAACAGACATCGTATTCGTATTTTCATTCTGTACAACAATCGTCCCATCATTCAGAAAACTCTTATACGATTCCTTACACGCATCTGTAAGGTTTAGATTATATCCGTCTGGAGATGTTATAGTCATCGTTGCAGAGCTCTTGTCATCACTGTATTTGATATCTGTATTTAATTTGGTTTTATCTTTAGAGGCTGTCTGTCCTGTTGTTACTTCAGATGTGAATCGTAGGTTTCTAACAGGATCGAAGGTCTCATTCACCCTTGCATTTATAGGTGTTACTACGGTTGAAAGTAGGGTTGTGCTTAGAATACAAGGCAACACACATTTCTTAATCGCTCTTTTCTTGTTTATCATAAATGCCTCCTTATACATACATAAAGCCATAATTCGTTTCCTACTTGGCTTTACGCATACAGTGAACCACAAGAAAATATTCGACTGCCGTGAGGACATTCTCATCAAATATTTACTAGTGAGTAATACAATAATCCTGCATTTGGTAAAAGCAGGGGAGGTGATGGAGAAGTGGAGCTTTATCTGAAAACGTTGTGATAGAACATGAAAAAAGGAAAGGGTATAAAAAAGGACTCCATTTAAGGAATCCTAATGTTTTATGTCATATTTTATCCGATTTCTCTAGTATAAGCATACACAATTTTTGAAAGAGATTATAATCCCAACAATTGCTTCTTCTTCAAATCAAACTCTTCTTGTGTGATAATGCCCTCATCGAGCAGCTTCTTAAATTTTAATATTTCGTCAGCCGCAGAGACTTCTTCATGAGGAGAACTCTCAGATTTCTGAGATTGCGTTATAATACTTAAGACAGATAATGCCTCTTGAGCCATAGGATAAATCATCTTATACAAAGCTCCATTCTTCTTTGTTTCTGCCTCAATAAAATTAACATATACTACCGGTGTTTTCATATCGTTTAAGGTAATTTTAATCTGAAGCTTCGAACAGGTAGCTTTATGTTTGTGCCCTGTAGAAGCACCTACCACAGCACCTACTCCACCAAATAACGCACCTCCAACAAGGGCTCTTCCTACACCGCCCTTCTCGATACTATTGCCATCCTCAAGCAATTCATATTCGGCAATTGCTGAATAATCAAAAATCTGCAGGTCACGAATCTTGCCTGTAATACTGGTTTTTGGAATTGCAATTTTTTTATTTACATCATCAAATTGGATGAAGTTTACCTATCTTTTTTGTGGCAGAAAAGGCTTCCACTTCCTCTTGATGCTTTTCCTGCTTCTGATCCTCCGCACCTACAATTCGTTGCAGTTCTTCTAAAGGGTACTTCTTCAATTTTATAAGTAGAATTTTATTCGCTGCCAGTTTCTTCGCACAATTCTTGCATACATAGACACCATTGTATTTGGCAGAACTCTTTGACATAGCACCCGTTGGAGTTCCACAAATCGGGCAATCCTCTGTATTAAATATTCCCATGACACAAAACCTCCTTATCACGTATTAACCTTATGCATATTATAAATGTTTTCAATCCTTATTAACAGCTTTTTCATCCTTTTTTTCATGCGCACAAGTTAAAGCTCAAACTGAAGCTAACTTGTTTAGAATTAAGGAAACAAATCGAATTGAACTAGAAAATATGGAAGATACTTTGCGTAGACAACATGAAGAAGATCAATATGCTAGACGTATGGGTACTAGAAAAGGTAATTTTGCCGCATATCAAACAGAAGCTCAAACACAAGTTGGAGTTGCTGGTGCTGAAGCTTTAGGAAAAATGGGCTCAAATGGAGCTGGTGGTGTTGATTTAGGATCAGGCGGGGCAGATTTTAATCCTGCAGCTATGATGGCTGGTATGGCTGTCGGTGGAGCAGTTGGACAAAATATTACTGGTACTATGAACGGTATGATGAATGGAGCTACTCAACAAAACACAATGACACCTCCACCATATAAGACGTTCATTGAACTAAAAAAAGCAAGACTCTTTAAAAGAAATCTTGCTTTGTATGTTACCAGTTTTGTACGTAAACTTCTACTGAATCGTGGTCTGGAAGTTCATTTGACAATGGATTAATTTCAAATGATTCTGTAGAACCGGCTTCAATATCGTTTAAATAAGTAGTTTCAGCAAATACTGATTTATCGCCAGATTTGTAAATAGCTGTAATAGCGATTCCATCTAAATCTTTTTTACCTTTATAAGTAACTTCACCTGTTAATTTAGCACATGTATACTCTTGAGGAACTTCGGTAATATTCGTTGTTTCAAACACATTAGATTTAATTGTTTTTCTTGATGTGAATTTAGGTTTTTTTGCTTTGATTTCCACTGTTGTTGCAGGAGTATCACCTGTATCCATCATACTTGTTAGTACGACTGTATCTTTAGGAGCAATAGACATACCAGTTTGAGAACTTGAACCTAATACATTTCCTGATTCATCTTTTGCTGTAGCTGTAATAACTGGGAAATCAATGCTTTTCTTTTTGTCATTATTCTTAATTTTTGCCCAGAAATAAACATAAGCTGTATCACTGTATTCATCCGTTGGTTGTACATAGTAACCACTATCAACAATTTCCAGTTTTGAAGCAGATTTCTTTTGCTTCTTTGCTTGAATTGTTGTTGCCTCCACATTAGTAGTTACAGGTACAGATAAACCTGTGACCATTGCACCGCAAACAACGCATGCTGCGATAACCTTTTTAATAGCACTTTTCATACATAACCCTCCATAATCACATATATGTATGCGCATTCATTGTATATATTATATCACAAATATAACCAAAATAATATCTGAGCATAAAAAAGACCAATGCCGAAAGGGTTATTTAAAAATCAAAATCCAAAACAAATCCTAAGACATCCCTTTCAATGTGTCTATTTTCATGCTTATGCTGGCATAAAAGAACCAAATACGGACAAATTTTCGAGGTAAATGTAAAAAGTAATGTCTTTAAGTTGGAAGAAAGGGCACATTTTGACAAAATATATGCTCATAGTTGACCTGAAATAAGGATAGGGTCGAAAAAATGTCCGTATTGCTCGAAGCTTTGTACGAAATACGTTGAGATTTTTACCAAAATAAGAGCTAGCAGTGATTCTTGTATGAAAACAGGTGTGGTGCTATACTCATGAATAAGAAGATAAAAGGAAAAGATACATGAACAGATATGAAATTTTTAGATCTTTAAAACATTTAGAAGAAAATGTGAGCCAACATGAATTAATTGGTGTTGCATACGGAGAAACAATAGATGATGCTGCTGATGAAATTGATGAATGTATAAAAGCAGATTTGATTGCAGATGAAGACAATGTTTACACTGAATACAACGTAGATGTTAAACCATTTGACCCAGCAGTACTGCAACTAGAACAATATGAGTATGCGGCTTCTGGAATACTATATTCTGCTGATTCCAATGCTCCTGAGAATATAATCCATGAGTATGGAATTAAAGAAGTAAAATGTGAAAAGTAAAATCGTATAGGAATTGAATCTGGAGACATTCACTTAGAGTGTCTCTTTTATTATTTGCTTGATTTCTAATTGAAAAGGCACAAAAAGAGCTGGCAGAAAGGGTTAAACGCCAGCTCTAGAAATAGGAAATGTTGGATGATTTACAAGGGTTATGATTTTTGGCTCATCCAACTAAACCTAGTATAACAGTGTGTTATGTGTTTTTTCAACTATAATTTCAGCTTCTTGCTTAGACTGGAATAACTTAGATTCTCGAACTCTGGTTCCTGCTGGTGTTTCGTTGTCATTGAATTTTATCGTGCAGAAGCCTGCACCTTTCCGAATTATAGTAGCTTCTCTTATATGATATCCGTTGGCTATGAAATAGACGATATCACCAAGATTAAATTTATTCATAGGCGTCCTCCTGATCTACGTTTAAGGAGATGGTAGGTGCAAAGTCAGGCTCTTCTTTATCGAAGCCCTTTAGATTTTTCATCTTATATAATGTGTACTCTTTGCGTTCATTATTTGCCATGTCTTCCATGACTTCTTTTGCCAAAGTGTCAATAGTTGCTTCGATGCTCGACCTTTGTTTGCACGGCTTCTTATTGCGGAATACAGGAGGTCTTTCGCACCCAACTCTATCTATGCTTTTTGCGTCAAGAGAAATCTTGTCATCCAATGGGTACCAGTATTCGTGCTGTAGAAAGTAGTACTCATGGAAGTCAGCGTTATTATCCAGCAGGGCTTCCAAGTTTATCTGGTCGTCGTTTGACAACTGGTTTCTAGGCGTTCTGAACAATCGTTCTTCTTCCTCGATAGACATCGAGCCAATCGTTTCCGAATCATACTGATATCTTTCTCTTCTGTACGAATTGAAACAGCATGTTGTAATCATCGGCTGCAGAGAACGGAAGTCCGTTTTTACATTTTCTGCACCAAAGAGGTTTTCCAGCTGATTTCGAAACTTATAGGTCTCTGGAATAATCAGGTATTTGATTGCAGGGGTCTGTTGTTTCAATCTTTTTACGTATTCATAGGATGATTTCTGCGAAATGAAATAATTCAGCAGTCTGTCGTTATACATAGTGTCGATTATCAGATACAGGTTTTGACGATTGTGACGTGACTTTGCTACAACGATAGTTCTGTCTTCAAAATGGATGTCTTCATCTCTTTTATCATAAGCTTCTCGGATATAATACAGCCTACGCGGTTTGATGCCAGTCATTTCAGAAGTATCTTTTATTCCGTACTTGAATATTAAATATTCTATCCAGTCCAGATATCGGTTTGTCATTCTATGGTTGCCTAACAATGGGTCTAGATTTCTGTCTGATGTGATTTCTCGATGCAAGCAGGCAGGCTTAAGTATGTCTACTGAACCACAAACAGGGCAAATGGCTCTTCGCGACTTCAAATGAATCAGCACTCGATAACCATCTACATGAAGGTCCTCATAAACAGAAGTTGAGTATCCATGTGCAATGTATTTTCCACCCGAGCATTTTTTATGAATACAGTCCTTGCCTGTAAGATCAAGGAGATTTATTGCCTCAATGTGAATCGTTGTATTCTCTATGTCCAGTCTGGCACTGACGAATTCAATATCGTCCAGTGCTTTTATTTTTATTCGCATATATGTTCATCCTTATCTATTTCTATCATATCAGTTCACAGCGTTTTCGCAAGTATAAAACACTTAATTTTGCAAAAAATCAAGTTAATAAATTCTTGGTTTACAATGAATTTGTCAGATGGGACGAAAAAGTCTCTCACAGGTAACGAATGGAGGAATGAACTATGTTACTGACAACTTTTTTACCGGAAGTCGATGAACTTCCAACAAGCTGGATGGCTCGTTTGGCTGTCGCTAATGGATATACCGATATCGACGATATGCTGCAGTCGCTTGGTATTACGTCTGGAACTCGCAGAGTTACTCGTCATGTCGATTATTTTAAGCTGATTATTGCTCAACTGCCAAAAAGTGATTGGGTTACGACATGTGTAACACTTTATATGAATGAGCTTAGAGAACAAAGGAAGCTTATTCCTGTATTGAATGAAGAACACCACGTGTATGTCTGCCCTGAATGTTTGAAGGAAGACTTGGAAAAGAATGGTGGAGTGGTATATCACTTTCAGCACCAGTATCCTGGAACATTCACATGCTGGAAGCACGGATGCAATCTGGCTCGTGTTAAAGAGGATGCACTTCGAAAGCCTGTTCTTGAAGAAACGGACTACACACCTGTTAAAGGCTCATATGAAACAGACCGTGAAAAGCGTATGTATGGCAAATGTTATTCCAGAGCGTCTCTGTACTATCGAATGGTCAAGTATCAGCTGGACACACTGCTAAAGGATAAGAATCTGGATGTCGACCACGTCGATGAGGCTTTGATTCCTGGCTACGATGGTGAAGTACCTTTTCTTGCAGCCAACATCCTTTGGAAAAGCACGGTTGAATATTTGACTGGCGACCAAAAGGAGAAGGTGTTGAGTGCTATCTTTAGAGATCCGGCTCGTTATCAGCGTTTCTTTAACAATATCAGCTATGACACGATGGTCGGTTTTGAAATGAAGAAAGTGCCTAACGGACCTACAATCGTTCATATCAAGAACGAAAACAAGTACAAAGCAAGAAGACAAAGGAGAAGAATTAAAAATGTACGACGCAAGATCAAAAAACGAGCAAAAAATAAAAAATGGTAGAGGACAAGGTTCAGGAGCCTCTTACAAGCCTTGGATTCAAGCCAGAGAACTCAACAGCAATGGTACTTGCTCCACACCTAAAGACTGGAAAACAGGTCGAACTGTTGAGCTTCTCTCTCAGGGCGAAAAGTATTACTGGCATATTCTTAGATGGGATGACAATGTTGTTGATATCCGAGAGCAGTATCCTTTAGATTTGGAACAGACTCTTGAGATTTGTGATGACTTTGGCATCAAGCATCCAGGGAGTCGCTACTCATATATGACATCTGACTTTTACGTTACTTATAAGAATGGTTCTGAAAAGGTGTTCAGTGTCAAAGTTTCACGGAATGTACTCAACAAGAAACGAACTCGTGAAAAACTGATGGTAGAAAAGTTCTACTGGGAAAAGCTTGCACACGTTCCATTTGAAATCGTCTATAAAGATGATATGAATGTGGTCTTTGCTGAAAACATTCGTCAAGTGTGTGCGTTTTATGACAAGTCCTCTGTCTTTGATGAGATGTCGCTTCTTAAACATCTGATTGCAACAAAGAAAATCAAGGTGGATATGGAATCCGAACCATTGAACTTTAGATATCTGTTGGAAGTATATCGTGATGTACTTCCTGAACTTAAAGGAGGTGATGCAAAATGATGGAAATCCTTGAATTAAAAGTCGGTTCTATACTGCACATTATGGAGCTTGATGAAAACTACCGAGTCATTTATCGCAACGGGAACTATTCCGTCACGATTTTAATGAATGAGCGTGATGACAAGGTCGATATCCTCGAATGGTTTGATGAAACGATTCTTGAGATGGTTGATAAAAAGGAACTCGCCATTCGTAAGGCTAAATACGAACATGTATTCGACAGCAGAGCTCTGTCGGATACAGATCGTGATATCTATGTTCGAAATAAAAATATCGTTGATACGCTGAGCGAAAGATATGGTCCATGCTATTTTGATATTGCCACAAGGAAGCCAAAACCTGCTATTGAGAATCTGGCTAAGAAATACAACGTTTCTACAAGAACTGTCTTTTATGTTCTGAAAAAGTATCTTATGAGCGGGCTTGACCCATATGCACTTCTTCCACAGCAGGGCAAGAGAAGCAAAGTAGGAATGGAATATTCTTTGAAAACAGGACGCCCACCTTTGTTTACTGCTGGAGTTCCTTTAACGAATGAGCTTCGTGAAATCTTCGACGACTGCTGTAAACACTATCTATCCGGCAGAGAAAAGTCATACACAACTACATATGACTGGATGTGTACGAAATATTTCATGATTCGGCAGGAACTTCAAACAAAAGATGGAGTCATGATTCAGAATCAGCTGATGCCAATTGACCAGCGCCCTACAATAAATCAGATGGTCAACTATATTCGTAACAACACTACGGAGAAGCAACGCCAAATCAGCAAGACTTCAAAACGTGAATACAGAAACGACAATCGTGCTTTGATTTCAGACAATCTTTACAACGTAAAAGGTCCTGGAGATTTATTCGAAATGGACGAAGTGGAAATGGATGTATCGCTTATCAGTGAAATCGACCCTTCCAAAGTCGTTGGTCGTCCAATCGTGCATGCAATGGTGGATGTCTATTCCCGTATGATTACAGCTATATCTGTTTCCTTGGACAATAACTCTGTTCTTGGATTCACCAACTGTCTTTTAAATCTTGGTGAAGATAACAAACAGCTTTGTCGACGTTTTGGCCTTGAAATCAAAGAGGGTCTGTGGGACATCAACGTGCTTCCAAACCGAATCCGAAGTGACCGAGGCGTCGAG
>OJNV01001424.1_pt1 | contig 11268 bp, 10 predicted proteins | sample 1597961 | NCBI WGS metagenome assembly OJNV01 (sample SAMN01915220, study PRJEB22387) | human gut metagenome | isolation source: stool | host: Homo sapiens | place: USA
TACTATATCAAATACTATAAATAAGCTATCTGAAAAAGAAAAAGGACAGTGCAGAAAATTTGCCGCACAACAGTCTCTCTTTTTCAGAAGGCTTGCAGAATGAAAGGGTTACACAATGAAAATGGAATATGTGAATGTAAACGGCTATCTGATTCCAAAGTTGGAAAATGGTCCAATCACAGACAACACCATTGGAAAATACGGCATGATGCGAGCGCGATACCTTGATGAGCATCGACCAATGGAGCGCGACCAGATGTTGTTGGATGGAACGCTGGCACAGCACCTCACGAACATTGACTGCGAGGCACATCGTCAAGTTGAAAGTCTTACCAAAGTATTGGCAGCGGAAGCCAAAATCAATGAAGAAATGAAACGTTGTAACCCGCTGGAATGGGCAGCAGCTATGCAAGGCTTGCAAGCACAGGCCGAAGAAATTGTGTGTGCTGAACTGATTTACGCAGAGGAAAACACGAACGATTCACTCTCTTTACCGGGAAAGTGATAGCGTTCCCGGACAGTGCGGCAAGCACGTCATTATGCTGTCATGCCAGCATAACGACCGTTTGTTAGGGGCAAGCCCCTAAGACCCCAATAGGAGAAAGCAAATGTTAAAACGCCAAAAACAAGTAACGGTACGTTTTACCGAAGAAGAATACCATCAACTGAAAAATAAATGCGATGCAGCCGGTATGAAGATGGAGCCATTTCTCCGAGCGTTGGTTAGTGGCTGTACAATACGCGAACGCCCGCCGGATAGCTATAAAGCCTTGGCAGCACAGGTAGCCGCAGTCGGCAACAATTTGAACCAGCTTACCCGGCTGGCTAACAGTACAGGCAAGATTGAAAATGCTCAACTTGCCGAGGCGAGCCGCATCATGCAGCGCATCTGGCAGTTTATGCAGGAGAAAAGTTAATGGCTATTACAAAGATTTTGCCCGTTCGTGGGCAACTAAAAGGCTGCTTAGACTATGCTGCCAATCCGCAAAAGACAGAATATTTCAGTACGGCAGATATGCAGCGGTTAATCGGCTACACACAGAACAAGGATAAAACCGAACACCAGCTTTATGTTTCGGGCTTTAATTGTATGCCGCAAAATGCTTATTGCATTATGCAGGCAACGAAACAACGATGGGGCAAGCCTTTGAACGGTGGCAATGTGGGCTATCACATTATTCAAAGTTTTAAGCCCGGAGAAGCAACGCCGGATCAAGTGCATGAAATTGGCTGCGAATTCGCACGGCGATTCTTAGCAGATCGGTTTGAATGTACCGTCAGCACCCATTTAGACAAAGGCCACTTGCATAACCATATTGTTATAAACTCGGTTTCGTTTATGGATGGTCGAATGTTTCGTAATGATTTTACTACTTACTACAAGGGTATTCGAGCTATTTCCGACGAACTGTGCTGCGAAAACCGCTTGTCGGTTGTAGAAACAGACGGACACGGGAAATCTTACGGCGAGTGGAAACATGAAAAAGAGGGCACACCTACGCTACGCGGTATGGTAAAAGCCGATGTGGAAATGGCGATGGCTTCCGCAGACAGCTTTGCCGGATTTATTGCAGAGTTGCAGCAAATGGGTTATAAGGTGAAATACGGACCGAAGGTTACACATATGGCTGTGCGCCACAAAGATGTACAGAGAAATATTCGATTGGATAAGATTAGTCCACGCTTCAGCGAGGACGCCTTGCGGAGTTACTTCCAAGAGTTGCGTAAACTTCCGCCCGCAATGCAGCAAGAATACAAGCAGCAAACAGTACCTCATCCACCACGCTGGCAGCCGAAAGAGCTGCCTATGCCTGTTCGCCGCCGCGCACGGTGTCGCAGCAAGCTGAGCCATAAATGCCGCAAAATCACCGGCTTTATGGCTTGCTATTATCGCTACTGCGCATTGCTGAGAAAAGCATATAAAGGCAAAGTTGGCAAGCGGTGCTATTACCTGCTGCGTGATGATTTCCTGCGGTACAATCGCTATCGGCGGCAATGCGACTTTTTATGGAAGCATCGAATTACAACACTTGACGAACTTTTGACTTGTAAAGAAAATCTGCAAACCGAATACGACAGCCTTACGGCGCAGCGTAGGGCGCTCTATCGCGGGAAGAGTAAAACTACCCCTGCCGATTATTCAGAGCAAATACAGACGCTCACAGCCCGCATCAGAGAGCTGCGGCGGGAGATTGCCACTTGTGCTGACATTGAGATGGACTGCGAGATGGTGCAGGATAAGGTGCAAAGGGCAAAGCAACCGGAAAAAGCTGAATTACGGGTCGCAGAGAACACACATTACAACCATGTATGCGCATACGGCAGCCACCATTAACGAGAAAATAGGAATGTACTGTAAAGCGCCAAATTTTTCTTGGGGTTACCGGTTTTTTGTGCTATAATTATAAAAAGCAATATTCAGCTGAAATTGTGGAGTGTTTAGGCAATGGAAAATCTTGATAAACTGGTAAATGAACTGCGCAAACTTCCAACAGAAACACAGTGGTTGGAGTTTAAACACAATAATTATACTCCGGACATGATTGGTAGGGATATAAGCGCCCTTGCCAACAGTGCTTCTCTTTACGAAAAGAGTTGCGCCTATATGCTTTGGGGAATTGATGACGAAACACACGAAATTGTTGGAACAGATTACGACCTCCAGACCCTAAAAAAAGGAAATCAGGAGTTGGAAAACTGGCTTCGTTCTCTTTTGAGCAAGAATGCCGATTTTGAATTTCACACGGTTCAAATGGCAGAGGAAAAGCGTGTAGGTGTATTGATTATCTATAAAGCAACAAACCAAACAGTAATGTTTGATAAAGTTGACTATATTCGCGTTGGAAGTTACACAAAACGATTGAGTGAATATCCTGCAATGCAAGCTCAATTGTGGGACAAAATTCGAAACTCTCGATTTGAAGAACGCTATGCAAAGCAAGATTTAAGGTTGGAAGATGCCCTGCGAATGTTGGACTACTCTGTTTATTTCGATAACTGCGGAATCATTCAGCCGACAGATTTTGCGGGCGTAGCACACTATATGCAGCAAGATGAAATTGTTGTAAGGCAAGACAATGGTCTTTATGCAATCACGAATCTTGGTGCAATTCTTTTTGCAAAACGCCTGTCAGAGTTTCCAAGACTATCAAGAAAAGCTGTTCGGGTAGTTCAATATCAGGGAAACAATCGACTCTCAATGCTTAAGGAGGATATCGGAAACAAGGGATACGCGGTTGGCTTTGAGGGATTGATGAAATTTATTGAGGCGTTGATTCCCACGCAGGAGCCAATTATAGGGGCTCTGAGAGAGAATCACTCTGCATATCCCATCTTAGCGATTCGTGAAGCCGTTGCGAATGCGTTAATTCATCAGGACTTCTCAATTTCTGGTACAGGCCCTGTTATCGAAATTTTTGAAAAGAGAATAGAGATTACGAATTCCGGAACGCCGCTTGTTGATGTAAGACGTATTATCGACAATCCTCCGAAATCAAGAAACGAAAAATTGGCTTCTTTGATGCGTCGTTTGAGAATGTGCGAGGAATTGGGTTCCGGGTGGGATAAAATTGTCAGCAGCTGCGAATTCGCACAGTTGCCGGCTCCGAAAATTGAACTGTACGAGGATAGCACTCGTGTAGTGTTATTTTCAGAGATTCCGTTTTCTGCAATATCCATCGAGGATAAGCTTTGGGCATGCTATCTTCATGCTTGTATTCGGCAAGTTGAGGGGGAGCAGCTTACAAATAGTTCTTTAAGAGAGCGATTCGGGTTGAAAGATTCCTCGGCAGGAAGCATTTCAAGACTTATCAAAGAAGCCGTTTCAATGAAACTTATTAAACCCCTTGATTCGTCAACAGCACCGCGCTATATGAAGTATATTCCTATTTGGGCTTGATTTAACTTGCTGGTAACTTGCTTGAAGTGCCTAATGTTTGAAGTCGCCGAAATGCCATCCTAAAAAAGAATCGTCAATTCGATAAAATTTGAAAATTTTCAAAGGGATGCTATATGCCTTTAACTTGCCTACAATTTGCGGCGCGCTTGCATGACGGAAAATCATATCGTCGCAGAGTACTGGCATCTATTTAACCTAAATAAGCACTTGCCTTGACCCGCGTGGAGTAAGGTAAGTGCTTATCTTTTTATATAAGTGAAGCGCCAAATTGCTGAATTACTTCATCAGAATCCTTGCCGGAAATCGTTCTTCCCGTAGCCTTTTCAATTGCATTCAAGAGCCTCTTTGCTCGATCTATAATAAAATCTTGGAAGGCATCTTGCCGCAAAAGTACATGATTAATCCAATGTGATTCCACGTATTTGTCAAGAGCATCTGCTGATACAGAGCCCTTCTTTTCGAGTTTCTTCAAATAAGCAGAAGGTGCCACACCGCCTATTTCACGGTTGCTGGCCGCAGCAATTGGGGTTTTGTTTATGATGCTATTCCACTTGATTTTATCGTAATGCTGCCCTACACAGTAATCCTTTGGGAATATATGGTGGATATCTATTTTTTCATTAGAATAAGTAGAAAAGTCCATCTCGGCACCAGAAATAAAATCCATGGCGTGGTTCTTCAGGATCATGGCCATTATTCCCTTATAGGCAGCGGATTGTCTGGACTGGAGGCTGAGCAATCTTGTGGGATTGAAGAAAAAGTCAGTTACCGTTTTAGGTATGTCACCTTCATTAGTAATCCAGCAAATCACCTGCGCAATATCATTTGCATATCGTGTTTCGTTTGCAGATCCGTACAATTCACCAAATACGCCACACCAATACCACTGTTTTACTTTGTTCTTGACATTTGTGGTGTTGATTTTATTATTTGTCATCAGTACGGTACAAATTGCCGAAAGAGGAATCAGTTGTGTACTATAAGGCAAGTCTCGGCTGGAAAAAATACGTTCCTCCATCAAAAGTTTTTCGGCTATAACAAACCCTTTGCAAAGATCATCTGCATACTGCTTATAAGCCTGAAGGGGTAAAGCAAGGACATCTTTCTTTTTGCAGCTTACGGTTCCGCCCGATTTGAACGATGACAACAATGTGAGCGCCGTAAGAAAATCCGTAGCTGTCACAATATTTAATATATCCCCGGAAAAATACCTGCGTTGCCTGTCTTCCCAATCCTGCCGCAGTTGAAAATTATCCATGGCAAATATAGCGGTTACCAGTTCAAACACAGTGAGAGAAACGCCACCTGTATTGACATTCTCGAACACCTGACAAACGGCTTCTTTTGGGGTGTCCTTATCGAGCAGAATAACTGGCATCTTATACCGCTGAGTTGGGCTGATAATGGTTGAAAATAACTTTGTGAATTGCTGTATTACTGCTGGATCATACTTGTGAAATTCATAGTATTCATTTTGCCATTTCTGCTGTTCGTTTGTATCCAGAATAATATTCAACGGGAACATTTTGTGCTCAAATTCATAATTTCTGGCAGACAAATCCAAATCAATATGCCTGCCAAAATCGGAGGTAATCTGCCGCGACTCTGGAACAGAAATTACGATTTCTTCATCATCGGCAGAGAGATCCAGTGCTTTGTCAATAGACAGATAGTAGAAACGATTTATGAGTTTTCCCTTGTCGGTTTTGGTGTGAACAGCGTTCTTGCTATATAGAGCATTATAGAGAGAAGTAAGGCGTTGCTGTCCGTCTAAAATCAGTTCGTCAGGAGCCACATCTTTGTTTTGGTTAGGTGACCCTTCTATCGGTTTATGCTTAAAGTGGATACTTTCGTTTCCATAGGACAGAAACATGGCAGCTCCGACGGGATAATTGTGAATGACACTGAGAATCAGGGGTTTAATTCTATTATCATCCCATACCCAGCCACGTTGAAAATCTGGTAACTGCGCTTTCCCCTCAGCTATTGCTTTCATTAAATCTGTAAGAGGTCGATCATTTGTTTGCATACAATCACCTACTGGCATATTTTGTGACACTATTATGAATTACTTTGTGCTACTCTACTATTTCTGGCGTTAACGAGGTCGATTTCTTGCTTGATAATATTCCTGATTGACGTTTTTGGAAATCGAAAATGTAATAATTGTCAATCGTTTTGCTGTTTCAGGTAAATAAAAGACTGTGGCACATGTGTAACACCATAATCTTTTAATGCTTTTGGCGTTTCATAAGCTCGAACATTTGTAAGCTTATACGCAACGGCCACTTCTCTGTTTTTGTAGTACTCCTTAAAAAAAGACACCGGGATGCCTGAACCACATCTGGTTTTCTTCCAAATTTCAGTGGGTTTTCCAACCAAAACACATTCTATTTCAGCTTCACCTACCACTTGACTTTTGGGGGCAGTGGCATAAAATATGATTTTTTTTATATCATCACGGCATTTTCGAGTACGAAACTCATACTTTTTTGTGCCTTCGATAATCATTTCTGCATATTGAGGCTTAATCGATAATAACATTGCTGACATCAATATTTCCCTTTTCCAAAATACTCTTAAATGCGGTTGAATTCAGTGGAATCAATGCAGGATATGTGTTTCCCCAATAGCCATTTCGATCAAGCCAATCCATATTCACATTATTTCCCTCGCCAAAATATCCGTAGTAGAGCATCTCAATAACAAGAAGATTTCGGTCATGGGAATACCGTTGTCGTAATTCTTCTTGGTTAAATACCGATTTGTTACCAATTTTATGCAACAATGTTTCGAAGGACATCAGATGATTCCAGTTCTCTTTTGCTTGGATGATTTTAGTTACCACACAGAAGGAAGTGATGCACGAACGGTATCTCTTTCCGTATCCTGTTGTATATCTGCGATAGATAAGAATGGGATCTCCTACATCATATGGCAACTTAGAATACTGAGCACCGACATATACTTTGCTAAGGCCGTTACTTACATTCATAGCTACAGCATTTTGTAAAGTGTTATTTTTGAGTTCCGAATAAGGGAACATTGTATCATGGTAGGTATCATTGATAATAAGATACCCTGAAGAATGAAAGTTCGGATTGATAAAGGGAAAAGACTTATACGGGTCACTATAATCAATGTTATGACGGCTCTTTATGTACACGCCTTCTCCATTTAAATTGTATCCGGCTTTATGAAAGCCAAACTTTTCAAGCTGTGAAATCAACAGATCCTGCTTATCAAATGCTGTAACATAAATTTCATCTGTTCCGGATTTTTGCCATTTCCACAGAACTAATCCGATTGCACCTTCACCCAGTCGCTGACCACGAAAGCGCTCGGCAATCTTCATTGTGCTAATTTTTACTCGATTACAAGCGGCAAGCGTGCAGCCCTTCAACTCGATTGGCTCATTTTCGTTCTTTATGCAGATAAAAGCACCAAGTCCCTGATCATCGGAAAACACCAATGCGGTACGACCTTCCTGCGCTTTGTTCTTAAACCAGACAGAAAACGACGGCGAGGACGCACTTCCCGGATAATCGTTTTTCAGGGTTGCGAAAAATGGATCATCAAGATTGATTTCACTGAACTTGCGAAGTGAAAATTTTCCAGGCACAAAAACGCCCCCTTTTTATAAATCCAGAGATGGCTTTATCGGTGATAATGGCAATTTCCCTAAAAGTAACGAGCATGTACTATCAGTACCTTTTCGTTACCGCTTTTGTCGTTTCAATCTTTTGGTTTGCATAAAGAACAACTTCTTTAATGACCAGTTTCTGAACAGCGGAAATCAATGTTTCCATGGTGGTATAATCCGGTTTTCCATCTTTTGCAGGCAGCATGATATCGAGTGCATCGGCATCTTTGGCATAGAAGTTATGACCATAATCAAATTTCCCTGTATGAGCCGCTTTATGGATTGCAGAGGTCAAAAAGATGGCCGCCTTCATGGGGACAGTTTCTGTATGAACTACCGCAATATGGTCATCGGCACCATATTTGTAATTGCGATATTTTGCCGAGCCAAACATATCAATGGTGGTGGTATTCTTCTCAAATATCTCCACATCATTGCTGATATAGGCAGAAATCCCCTCAGAGGCTTCTCCGGCCGTGACGAACGGAAGAGTGCCGGAAACTCGGTCATCTCCCTTTAATCGTTTTCCACGAGTCGATTTTCCGAACAAGCATTCGAGATTGAAGGACTTCCACGTTAAAAGGCTGTAATTTTGAAGTGCCTGCACTTCATCACCGGATAATTCATAATTATCCAGTCCGCTTACTGTTAAGTAAGCGGACAGCTCCGCTACACGCTCCGCTTCCAGCTCCGCTATAAAAGAATCCATAAAAGCAAAATCGATTTTGCCATTGCTAACTGGAAGTGTAATAATATCTTCTTGGATTTTTGCTTTGCTTATACTATTTCCCCAAGAATATTTTCTGTGAAGGCTTTTATAAACACACGAAGCCATATAAAGAAATGCTGCTTTTGATGGAGTTCCTTTTTTCAAATACAGGGCTAAATTATGACTGTCGTTGGAATAGAAATCTTTACTCTGATAAGTTACGACAAAGGTTTTTCCTCCGATGAAGATACAATTGCCCTTTTCGAGATGTTCTTTATCATATTTAATATAAGAGCTTACTGCGTTGTTTTCAGAACTTGCACATAAATATGGCGTTTCTCCGCTGCCAGCAATAATGTCAGATGCCAAAAGATTCGATGTGTTTTTTACCACAAATATGTCTGTAAGCCGAAATTCGCCCCACTTAACGGCGCTTAGCTTTTCGCTAAGTGAGGCATTCATTTTCCCAGGCGGTCATCCTCCAGGTTCTGATTTTTCAAAAGATTTGATACTTCCCATGCCAGATAATCGCTCACGGTTTTCTTGAAATCTTCCAGTGTCGGCTTTGTGTCGATGGGAGCCGTCTGATTCCAGTCTGCACCATTTTCAGGGTCGATCGTTCCCTCGTAATATTCCTTTTCCGTAAGGATATTTAATTTGGCTTTTCCGAAGCGAACAAGGTCAACCAGCTCCTGATAGCGCTCCTTGGCGTGGTCGGTATCACGTAGATTGCAGCTTGCTTTTTTACGGTTCGTTCTCGTATATCCATCTACAGAGAAATCTATGAACTTAACGGTATCATCTTTTTGGTGAGTTTCCCCGACGCGGAAAACATATATATTTGTCTGAACGCTGGACTTGCCAATGAAAAGGTCTATCGGCATTTTGATGCTTGCAAGCAGCGTGCTGTGTTTCAAAATTCGCTTGTTATATTCCGTTGCCTTGCCGCTGCCCGCGGAATTTTGTATGATGATGGCGGCGTAGCCTTTGCTCATCATTGAGAGGGCTTTTTCAACGAAAACCATTCCATTGCCCGGTGCGGAATACGGTGGATTCAGAACAAACGCATCAGCCGGGAATTTTTCATTCGTTTTGCCAAAGCCATAGTTGCCGTTAAACTCTTTCAGAGAGTCTTTGTTCAAAATATTAGAACTGCCGTCACCCATCAAAATCATGTTGAGGATGGCAAGCATATACACTTCTGACAGAATCTCGAGTCCAAGAAGCTGATTGGCCTTTATTGCGGCAGATTTACGCGCAAATTCGTCGGGAGATTTAATTTTGTTTTTTGCATCGTTGAGCATTTCGTTCATAGCCGCAACGAGAAGACCTGCAGAGCCAGTTGCAAAATCCCATACATAGGAATCCATATTTACTCTAGCGAGCCTTGCTAAAAGAGTTGCAACATAGGCGGGCGTTAGAACGACATCGTTTAACTTGTCTTGAGAAAAGCCCAGCCAGCTATACATCTCATTGAATAACTTACCGGTAAAATCCGTGGTAAGACCGATTTTATAGTATATACCAAGGTCATCAACAATTTTTGCAAAGACACGTTTGAGCTGACTTTCTCCGTTTTCGACCTTGTTAATATTATCCGTTGTCAGTGTATTCTGTAATGTGCGGACAATCATATCACGCTTTTCCTGCGGAAGATTCTTTTCGTCCAGAAAAGCCTTGATTTTGCGGAGGATAATATCACCATCACGGTTTCCGGTTTCGGTTGAAGATTTCAACTCGGATTTTTCAAGAGCAGCCACTCTGCCGGGAACGCCGAGCGTCGCAATGATGGACGCAGCCACAAGATATACGCGATCGCGCTCGCTCAAGCCTTTTTCGTTCTGATAAATATCATTATTCAGCTTTACAAGGCTTGCGTTGATTTCCCGCTCTCGCTGCTCTTTTAGTTTCTCGATTTCGTCCGGTGTAAGCTTGAGGCGCTTTACTTTTTCGATGAACTTATCAAAATTTGATTTCTTGAGGAATGAAAAATCTGTGTAATTATCGATCTTCTGCCCGATACCGAAGTTGCTTTTAGATACATAATATACGCCGATTTCATGTTCCAGATTTCCGGCTTCTGTTTTGTAACCGGTCATTCCTATGGCGATTATGTCAGTATAGCTCGTATAATGCAGAAGTGCGTTTGCATAGTGAACGGCACCGTTTACCGCATAAGCATTGATATGCTTAAAATCGGGTTGGTTCTTGGCGGTTTTATTTGCAACTTTACCCTCGGAATCAAGGGCAACGAGTTTATTCTTATAGCCCTTGTACTCGATCAGGACGGGATAATTCACCATGTTTTTGTCCCGCAAAAGCAGCTTGGCATCCGGACGATTTCCGCCAACGCCGCCATTTTTCGAGAAGTATTCGTCTAGCGCCCGATCAATTTCTGTATTGAGCGACTCCTGTTCGAGCTTGTAATCAAGTTTGTAAGATCGCATCCAACCATTTGCTAAATCAGCAACGTTCGGTTCAACAGATTGAATTTTAGCCATTCTTTTCCCCCAGGGTAATACTTAAATAATCTAAATATAAATTTTCTACTTTTCCTTCTTCACATCTTCCAATATTTGCGATTTTACGATAGGCTCACATTCTCGCAATAATCTATCTGTCACATGGTTCCACATATATGGGCGCTTTTCTTTGTCTTCAATAAACGAATCGGCTGAAAAATTGCATCGCAGCGCCATTAGGTTACTTAGCATCTGGCGATAGTATTTGTCCTTATCGGCAATAAACTGTCTATAATCTGGTCTTTCTCTCAGGGCATGATATTTTCTTGTATCTACATCGCAAACAGTATAAAGGTATTCTTCCCCATAAGCCCCAAATTTGATAAGAGAATAATCGTTATAAAAAGTTTCTGCTAATCGCTGTTGCTGTTCATTCAGTTGATAAGTATCCATAAAGGTTAATCCTCATCTTCGCTGTCATCCGGATATTGCTTACGAAGCGCCTTTCGATCGGCCTCGATTTGATTGTAATTCACATCTGGAATATATAAATCTG
>OJNV01001429.1_pt1 | contig 11256 bp, 9 predicted proteins | sample 1597961 | NCBI WGS metagenome assembly OJNV01 (sample SAMN01915220, study PRJEB22387) | human gut metagenome | isolation source: stool | host: Homo sapiens | place: USA
CAGAGACCATCTGCACCAGCCGCCGCTGCTTGGCGTACAGCTTGATGGTGTTGGTCACGCGGCGGTATACGATGCGTGCATCAAAGGGACGATTGACATAATCACTCGCCCCCAGCTCATAGGAACGCCGGATCGCCGCATCAGAGTCCTCGCTGGAGATCATGATGACCGGGATGTCCTCGATGGTGTGGTTGGCATTCATGGCTTTCAGCACTTCAAAGCCGTCCATAACGGGCATGTTGATGTCCAGCAGCACCAGTGCGATGCTTCCGGCTTCTGCCCGCAATTTTTCCAGGCATTCCTGTCCATTCTCTGCCTCCAGAATATGGTAGCCGTCTCCTAAGATCTCTGCCAGGATCATGCGGTTCATTTTGGAGTCGTCCACAAGCAGGATCTGGGATTTTTCCTGCAAAAGCTTTTCCGGTGCGGCCAGGCTGCACCCCGGAACCTCCACCGTGACAGCATTCTTGCGGCACTTTGCCTGATACATCAGCCAGTCTGCCCGGCGAACCGCATTCTCCATCGGGTCGGTGATGGCCTGTATCGTTCCGCCGATGCTCAGCGAGAGGCGGAAATGCGAATAGCCGGGTACGGATGCCATCTGTGCAGCCATGCGGATCTGTTCCAGTTTGGTCTGCAAAATATCTCCCGGAATGCCGGGTAAGACCAGCAGAAATTCGTCTCCGCCATAGCGGATGAGCAGGTCCGACTCCCGGATGCAGGAGCGGATGGCATTTGCCGCTGTTTCCAGTGCCATATCTCCGGCGTAATGTCCATAGGTGTCGTTGCAGATTTTGAAATCGTCCACATCTATCAGCGCGATGCCTGCGGGGCCGACGATACGGGATGCGATATCCTCATAGTAGCGGCGGTTGTACGTGCCAGTCAAGACATCGTGGTAAAGTTTTGCACGGTAGCTCTCTGTTGTTTCTTGAAACTTTTCCTCGGCTTCGGCCTGCAGCTTTTCCATGCTGGAACGCTCGAACTGCCATTGCAGGCGACCGATCAGCAGAATGTTCGCAGCGATACCAAGGCCGATCACGATGAGCTTTTGAAGGTTCAAAGAGGTGTAAAGAAAAAAGCTATGGTCGGTAGAAAAGAAAAACGCGGAGTACAGGAATGCAATGAGGCCGCTTACGATTCCTGCTGCATAGCCGCATTTCACGAGCACAGCAGAAAGAACAACAAAAAGCAGGATATTTGGATTTGGAATATGAAAATTCCAGACGATCAGGCAGGCGCTCAATTGGGCAAGTGCCGATAGCAACATAGGCCGGATTTTATTTGGCTGTTGTTCCATACGCAATACCATCCAATCCTTTGATTCATTATGATTGCTCTCTCACAAAAAAAGAGCAGGGCCGCAAATGGGCGGCCCTGCTAGGTCGTGGGTGTCGGTCATCTGCGAAACCGTGCGATTCCACTATTTATTTTCGGGGGGATAACGCGGAAGCGCTTCACCGTCTGTTCCAGCGCAGCGATGTCCACAGGCTTGGACAGATGCGCGTCCATCCCGGCCTCCTTGCTCTTTTTTACATCCTCAAGGAAGGCGTTTGCGGTCAACGCTTGCGGCCTGTCCGCACTGGATCTTGTGTGGATTCTCCTATAAAAGTAGTGACATTATATTCTAGCATTCTGTTAAAACCGTTTCAAGCTTATTTTGAATTTCTTGCGATAATTCAGATGCGTTTAAACCTCTAAAAAATGCGATTTGAGCAAAAAAAAAAAAAAAAAAACGGATGGCTCCGCAGAACCATCCGCTAAAACTGGTATCATCAGTCTTTCCGATACTTATATGCACCCTCAATGGCGTGGATCAGATGATAACGGAACCGGGCGTGTCGGGGTAAATCCCTTTCTGCTCGTCCGGTTTCCCAAAAGCCAGCGGGGACTTTTCGGCTTAAGCAAGGATCCCGGTGGACTGCAAAAACAGCACCAGCATCATCACCGGAGCAACGTATCGGATCATCACCCGGTAGAGTTTCTTGCGGCGGAAGGTCTCGCCGTTGCGCTGCATCTCGTCAATGACGTAATCCGGTGTCATGACCCAGCCGATCAGGATGGTGGACAGCAGGGCAATGAAAGGCATCATAACACTGTTGCTGACATAGTCCATGATATCCAACAGCTGACCCACCGATCCGTTGGGGAGCTGTACATCAAAATAGAAGATGCTGTAACCCAGCGCAATGATGGCGGACGCGGCCAGATAAATGACCGTCAGCACCAGCACCGTCTTTTTGCGGCTGGTGTGAAAAATCTCCATGCAGTTGGCGGTGATGGATTCCAGCACCGAGATGCAGGAAGTGAGAGTGGCAAAAATAGCAGTGACAAAGAACAGGATGCCCACGAAAGTACCGGCCTTGCCCATAGCGGCAAACACCTTGGGCAGCGAGACGAACATCAGGCTGGGGCCTGCGCTCATGCCCTCGGTGCCAGAGAAAACATACACGGCGGGGATGATCATGGCACCGGCCAGCAGGGCTACGCCGGTATCGAAGATCTCGATCTGATTCACCGCTTTGTTCAGGTCTACTTCCGGTTTGACGTAGGAACCGTAGGTGATCATAATGCCCATGGACACGCTGAGGGAGAAGAACAGCTGGCTCATGGCATCCAGCAAAATCTGCAAAAAGCGGCTGACAGTCAGCCCTTCCATGTGCGGGGTCAGGTAGTAGCGCAGACCCTCCAGACCGGTGCGCATCTGGCCGGAAGCGTCCTCGTGGCGCAGGGTGAGGGCGTAACCCGCAATCACCACCACCAGAACCAGCAGAATGGGCATCATGTAGCGGGACACCCGCTCAATGCCTCCCTCCACGCCGTTGTACACGATGAAAGCAGTCACGCCCATGAACAGCAGAGCGAACACCACAGGGGAGACCGGCGAGGTGATGAAGCTGGTAAAATAACCGTCCTCAGCAGCGGCAGCAGACTGTCCGGTCAGGTAGACTGCCGCATATTTCGTGATCCACCCGCCGATGACGGCATAGTAGGTCATAATCAGAACTGGCACCAGAAAGGTTAGGATGCCGAGGAATTTCCACTTGGGGCGCATCGTCTCGTAGGCGCGGATGGCACTCTGCTTGGTGCGGCGGCCAATGGCGATATCCGAGGTGAGCAGTGTGAAACCGAAGGTCAGCACCAGCACCAGATACACCAGCAAAAACAAACCGCCGCCATCTTTTGCGGCAAGGTACGGGAACCGCCACAGGTTGCCGACACCCACCGCACTTCCGGCGGCAGCAAGGACAAATCCGATTTGTCCGGAGAAACTGCTTGCTTTCTTTTCCATGATTCTGAAACTCCTATCCGTATTTCCTATTGTAATATAGGATAACATGGAGTATCATATCAGTAAACAGAATAAAATTACTATGACCTATAAATTTTACTTATGGAGCATTTGGGATGCGGGAACAGAAAGACCGATACGAGATATTCTTGAAAGTGTGCGAAACGGGCAGCTTTTCCAAAGCAGCGGAGGCACTGAACTATACCCAATCCGGCATCAGCCAGATGATGGCGGGGTTGGAAGAAGAACTAGGCGTGAAGCTGTTCGCCCGCATCAACCGAGGCGTGACCCTGACCGACAACGGGACACGTCTTTTGCCCTACGTCCGGGAACTGGCCAACCAGAAGAACCGGCTGCGGCAGGCTGCGTTCAATATCAACCACAAGGTGGAGGGCAAGCTGCGGGTGGGCAGCTTTTCCAGCATCACAACGCTCTGGATGCCAGAAGTGGTGCATTATTTCAAGGAGAACTACCCGAAGGTGAGTATAGAGATCCTGGACGGCAACTATGATGAGATCCGGGAATGGATCATCCATGGGCAGGTGGATTGCGGTTTTCTCTCATCCATTGTGGCAGACGACCTGAAATTCTACCCGCTCTGGGACGACCCGTTGTGTGCCGTGTTCCCGGAGGGGCATCCACTGGCTGCACGACCCAGCGTAACGCTGTCGCAGCTGTTTCAGTATCCGCTCATCATTGAAACGCCCGGCTGTGATAATGACATCCAGCACCTGATGCTCAAATGCCCGGTGAAGCCGAATATTTCTTACAGCTTCCGGGACGATACCCTCATCATGGCGTTCGTGCGCAGCGGGCTGGGCGTGACCATCTCGCAGGAACTGGTGATGCAGGCGTTCGGCTGCCCCGGTGTGGTGTCCCGCCCGCTGGAGCCTGCCTGCTGCCGGACATTGGGGCTGGCGTTTTCCAAGACGGCGAGCTCGGTGGTGAGCCAGACGCTGCTGGAATATCTGAGCTCCACCCGGCAGCGAAAGGAAACACCGGAGATAAAATAAGAACAAAGCGCGGAGAACGGTATAAAAGCCGCTCTCCGCTTTCCCAGCAGCAACTCCTTGATCTCCTTGGAGATGACCGCCTGAAAATCGCGCACGATGGTGGGGAGCAGTTCCCTGCACCCTCAAAGGACTTTCTCTGTTGTCATTCTGCCTGTATCTCTTCCACCAGCGGCAGATAGTCGGCGCAATGTTTCCGGTATAGCGGCTGCACCAGTTGCCGGAAGTTCTGCATTTCTTCTTCGGGCAGCGGCAGTTCCCGGCACCCGCCAGCCAATGCCGCTTTTCGGGCGGCGGTTTCCTCCTGTGCCCAGAGCTGGCGCTCATACTGCGCCGATGCCCGGGCGCATTTCTGCAGAATCTGCTGGTATTCCTCCGGCAGTGCATCCCATGTGCAGCCGGAAGCCAGCTGCACTTCCGGTACGCGGCTATGCTCATCGGCCATGTAGTACCGTGCCACCTTATAGTGCTCCATGGAATAGTAGGCCGGCCAGTTGTTTTCGGCGGCATCGATCTGCCCGGTCTCAAGCGCTGAGTACACATCGCTGTACGCCGTGGTCTCCGGCACCGCGCCCAGCAGACGGATCATATCGATCACGATCTGCGAATCCTGCACGCGGATGGTCTTGCCCTGTAAATCGTTCAGGCTGCGCACCGGCTGACGGGCATAGAACGAGCGGGCACCCGCGTCGTACCAGCTCAGGCCTACCCGTCCCTGTGCGGTAAAGCCCTGCAAAAACTCAGCCCCGATGCTGCCATCCAGCACGCGCCACATGTGGTCGGCATCCCGGTAGAGATACGGCAGCAGCAGCACGTTGAGCCGGGGCAGATCGTCGGTGACCACCGAGAGTGACACACGGGCAAAATCTACGCCGCCAATGGCAAGCTGCTCCCACACTTGCTGCTCTGAGCCGTACTCGCCGTTCGCTTTGACCTGAATGACCACCTTGCCCCCGGTCTGCTGCTGCACAAGGCTCGCAAAATACTGTGCGCCCTGTGTGGTGGGGTACCCGGCGGGCTGGTTGTCGGCATAGGTCAGCACATAGTCCGGTGTGGTCTGCAGCTTTGCGGCACAGCCTGTCAGCTGCAAAGCCGCAAAGCCCAGCCCGGCTAAAAAAGTCCGTCTGCGCATGGTGTCTCCCTCCCTTTGCAGATAGTATAGCGCACAAGACTGCCTTTGTGCAAGAGACAGGAAAAGGCAGTACCCGCCGCAAAGCAGATACCGCCTTTTTTAGGAGAAGAAGGGAACATCTCAGTTACATCAGGCCCATTGCCTGCGGCAGTGCGGTAGACACTGCCGGGATAAAGGTGACCAGCAGCAGGCCGCCGATGATGGCCACATAGTACATAAGCATGTACGGCATGACCTTGGAAAGCGAGGTACGGCCCACCTTGATGCCCACGAACAGTGCGTTGCCCACAGGCGGGGTGATGTTGCCGATGCACAGGTTATACACGAGGATCAGACCGAACTGGATGGTGCTCATGCCAAAGCTCTGGCAGATGGGCAGGAACAGCGGGGTGAAGATGAGGATGGCCGGGGTCACATCCATAAAGGTGCCGGACACCAGCAGGATCACGTTCATGATGAGCAGGATGATGTACTTGTTGCTGGTCAGGCTCAGCAGGGCTGCCGCCACAGCATCCGGGATCTGCAAAAAGGCCATGACCCAGCCCAGAATGTTGGAAACACCCACAAGGAACACCACCATGCCGGACATCTTGGCAGAGTCCACGATGATCTTCCACAGGCTTTTCAGGTTGATGGAGCGGTAGCAGAAAGCCAGCACCAGCGCATAGACGACCGCGATGGCAGAGCCTTCGGTGGCAGAGAACACACCGCCGATGATGCCGCCGATGACCACGATGATCAGGGAGAGCGAAGGCAGGGCGCGCAGGGTGCAGATGCCGAGATTTTTCCAGTCAAACTTGCCGGGGGTGCCTTTATAGCCCAGCTTGACCGCCAGCAGCACGCCCACCACGCAGCAGCACAGCGCCCAGATGATGCCGGGGATGTAACCCGCCATGAACAGCGCAGCCACAGAGGTGCCGCCGGATGCCAGCGAGTAGGTGATCAAGGCGTTGGACGGCGGGATCAGTAAACCGGAGCAGGAGGAAGCAGCGTTGGTGGCAGCGGTCACGGCGGGGTCGTAGCCCTGCTCGTCGGCACCATCGCGGATCATGGAGCCAACAGCAGCAGCCGCAGCAGATGCAGAGCCGGAGATAGCACCGAAAAGGGCGTTGGTGCCGATGTTGGTCACCAGCAGTGCGCCGGGCATCTTGCCCAGAATGGCCATGACGAAATCCACCAGACGCTTGGCGATGCCGCCCTGATTCATGATGTTGCCGGCCAGAATAAAGAACGGGATGGCGGTCAGGCTGAACTTGCTCATGCCCACAAAGGTGCGCTGGGCAGCGGTCAGCACGGCCACATTCAGGTCGATGGAAGAAAGGATGGCAGTCAGGGAAGAGACTGCAATGGCGTACGAGATGGGCACGCCAAGGAACAGCAGCACCAGCAGCACTGCCAGAATTACGAGTAACGCTTGAATTGCCACAGCTTAGTCCTCCTTATTTTCCTTGTCGGCATCGGCAGCCATTTCGGCTTCCACTTTTGCAAAGTCTGCATCCTCCGGGGTATCCAGACAGATGGAGCCGTTGGCGATACCGATAATGTTCAGCACGGAATACACCAGAATGATCACGCCGCAGATGGGCATGACCCAGTAGAACACGCCCACGGCTACGCCCAGCGAGGAGGTCTGCTGTCCCATAGCCAGCTGGGACACCTGAAAACCGCCGAACACCAGAATGGTCGCAGAGAAGATGAAGGCGATGACCTCGGCAAAGATGTGGAACGCCTTGCGCATGGTGGGGTTGAACCGGTCCACCAGAACGGGAATGTTCATGTGGCCGCGCTCGCCGGAGACGATGGTGGCACCCAGCATGGTGCTCCAGCCGAACAGATAACCCACCAGTTCCTCCGACCATGTGGAGGGAGAGTTGAAGATATAACGTACGATGACCTGATAGGTGGTCAGCACCACCATGACCGTCATGCTCAGACCTGCCAGCAGATTGAGCACCTTGTTCAGGGTATTTCTCAGTTTTTCCATGATGCTCCTCCTCAGTCCGCAGTATGGGCAGCGTTGTGCTGCTGGATCAGGTCATAAATGGGCTGCAACTCCGGGTTTGCGGCCAGCACGGAATCGTGCAGGGGAGCCATAGCCTCCTGAAACGGTGCAGTGTCCGGGTAAATAAAGTTGACGTGCTGCTCATTCTCGGCCTTATCTTTCGCCTCAGCCACAGCATCCTCCCAGGCGTCCTGCTCGGTGCGCTTCACGATCTGGAAACCCTCTTCAAAGATCGCGCGCTCCTCATCGCTGAGTTCGTTCAGGAAGGCGTAGTTTGCCACCAGCAGATCCGGCACCATCTGGTGCATATCGTAGGAGTAATACTTGCAGATATCGCCGTGACCGTTATCGGTCAGAGCCAGCTCGTTGTTCTCGGCACCATCCAGAATACCGGCCTGTAGTGCGGTGTACACATCGCCGAAGCCCATGGGCGTAGCGGTGCCGCCCAGCAGACGCATCATTTCCACGTTGGTGGGCGACTGCTGCACGCGGATCTTCAGACCCTTCAGGTCGGAGGGCTGGTTGATGGGGGTCTTGATGGTGTAGAAGTTGCGGGTGCCGGCATCCAGCCATGCCACCGTTTCCAAACCGGCCTTGGAAGTGGTCTTGAAAATGGGGTCCGTCACCTCGGGGTCATCCATCGCCTCGTGGTAGGCTTCTACGCTAGAGAACAGGTAAGGCAGGTTGAAGATTTGGTATTTGGCACTGAAGGTCTCCATGATGGCAGTGGACGCCACCACAAAGTCGATGGCACCGGTCTGGGTCAGCTGCACCATTTCGGTCTGGGAGCCCAGCAACTCGCTGGGGTACACCTCCACACGGTACTTGTCGCCCAGCTTCTCGTTGATGTAGTTGGCAAAGGCTTCCAGTCCCAGATGATCCGGGTGGGTCTGGGACTGCACATGGCCGATGCGCACAATCTTGCGGTCATCACCGGTGCCGACGCCGCAGCCGGTAAGCATCATGCTGCTGGTCAGTGCCGCTGCGCCCATCAACGACAGAAACGTTCTTCTCTTCATGAATGGCATCCTCTCTTTTCGCGTTTTTCTATGATTATAGTTTAACAAACCGTTCATTTTTGCGAAACCGGATTATTTTGTGAAACGCAGTACGATTTTGTCTTTGTTGTATCCAAGTACAATTTTTGTGTTTTTTGGACGAAAGAAACTGGCAAAAATAAAAAAGCACCCGTTCCTCTCCTGCTGACAGGCAGGAAAGAACGAGTGCTTCTTTTGGATTCGATTTATCCTTGTGCCGCTTTTTCCGCTGCGGCTACGCGGTATTCCGAAGGGGTCTGGCCGGTCAGGCGCTTGAACACCCTTGTAAAATAGTTGGCGTCGCTGTAACCCACAGCAGCGCCGATATCCTTCAGGCTCAGGCGCGGGTCCAAAATCAGCTGGCGCGCCTTGCTCACCCGGTATTCGTTCAGGTAGGCCGAAAAGTTTACCTTAAAACACTGCTTGAACAACTTGCAGAAGTAGGCGTCCGAGTAGCGCAGCGCAGCGGCGGCATCCTGCATGGAGATATCCTCCCCATAGTGGGCGTCGATGAAGCGGCTGATCTCGGCACGGATGATGGCGGTACGCATATCCTCGTCCTCTTCCCGGCGGACAGGCTGTTCAGGCGCAGGGGGCTGTACCGGGTGGGCAGGCAGCGGCACCGACACCTGCCGGATGGCATCCTCCACCGCGAATACCAGTTCCTGCTCGTTGTAAGGCTTGAGCAGATAGTCCATCGCCCGTACAGAGATCGCCTGCCGTGCATAGTCGAACTTATCAAAGCCGGTCAGGAACAGGATGGCGCAATTTCTGTCTGTTTCTCGGATCTTGCGCGCCACCTCCAGCCCGGTGAGACCCGGCATTTCAATGTCCAGCACAGCCACCTGCGGCGCTTCGCGGGCAAAAATTTCCAGAGCCTCTCTGCCGTTTTTGGCTTCATACAGACAGATCAGGTCTCCCAGATACTTCTGCAAAGTCCGGCACAGCACCTTGCGCTCGATCAATTCATCCTCTGCCACCAGCAATTTGCACTTCACGAGAGCGTCTCCTCCTTTTCTTCCGGCTGCTGCGTCTGCGGGAGCTCAAACCGCACCACAGTACCGTGACCTGCGCGGCTGTATATCTGCATTTTTCCGCCCGGATACAGCATCCCGATGCGGCGGGAAATATTGCCAAGGCCAATGCTGCGTCCGGTCTGCTCGCTCTGCGCAAGTTTTGCTTGCACAGCGTCCAGTTCCTCTGGGGTCATTCCCCCGCCGTTGTCCGCGACCGTGAGCACCAGCACCTTGCCCTGCATCCATGCTCGCAGCAGGATGCGTCCGCCTTCCTCGCAGGACTTGAGCCCATGCGAGTAAGCGTTTTCCACCACCGGCTGCAGCATAAAGGACGGCACCAAAACCGCCGCAGGCTGCACCCGGATGCTTTTTTCTACGGTAATGCGTCCATCGAACCGCATTTGCTGCAAATAAATGTAGTCCTCCAGCCCGTCCAGTTCCTCCTCCAGCGTGATCTGCTGGCGCTTGGTGCGCAGGTTGTGCCGGAACAAACTGCCCAAATGCACGATCATCTGGTCGGTGGTGGAAGCATCCTCCAGCCGCGCCATGCAGGAGATCATGTTCAGGGTGTTGAACAGAAAATGCGGATTCACCTGACTTTTGAGCACCTCCAGCCGGGTGTGCTCCAGATCTTTTTCCAGTGCAAGGTTCCGCACCTCTTCCCGGTGCAAGGCCTGCTGGGTGGTCAGCTGCTGCGCCATGGCGTGCTTCATCTGGTTAAAGGTTCCCGTCAGCCGCCCCACTTCGTCGCTGCTTTTCACCGGAAGATCCGGGCTTGAAAGATCCCCCTCGGCAATGCTGCGGGAAGCCTGCGCCAGCCGCAGCAGCGGACGCACCACAGCGCGGCTCAGCACCCGGATGAGCAGCAGCATCAGCGCGGCTGCCGTCAGGAACAGCCCCAGATACAGCCACGGCAGATGCCGGATGTGAGCCGCCGTGCTGCTGTAAAGGGCGTTTTCCTGTTCCAGCGTGGCCTGCGTCAGCCGCAGCGCATACTCGGCAAGGTAGTCTTGCAGCGCCATCACATGGTACATCTGTCCAATGTAGGTATCTGCCGAGGGGGAAAGCTGCAAAAAGGCATCCCGCTCCTGCCGGTACCCCGCGTACCCTTGCAAAAGGTTCCATGTACGGGCATAGCGCTCTTCACCGATGCGGGCATAATCGAGGGGCAGGGCCGCAAGGCTCTGCTCGGAAGCGGTGCAGGCGGCGGTATAGGCCTGTTCCGTTTCAGAAGTAGGCTGACGCACATAGCGTGCAAAGGCCTGTGCTTCGTCCTTGAGGGCGTTCTGCACCGTGTAGCAGACGGCATTGTCGGCCAGCAGCGTATCAAAGGAGCGCACCGTCCATTGACCTGCCATGGTAGCAATGCCGGTGGAAAGCATGGTGACCAGCAAAATCGCGGCAAGCCATGCCGTGACCTTGCGGCGCAGGGATATACCGCCCTGCGCGGTTTTGTTCCGTGCCATACGCTTTCCCTCCTGTCCTTGCAGCACCCGGCCTTTTTTATAAGTATAATGATCTCCCGGAAAAAGTGCAACTGCAAAAAGCACCGGTTTCCGCAAAGAAACCGGTGCTTGCAGGCAGCGTGCCAGGCTGTCAGCGGGTCAACAACCGAAAATGATTCCGTTTGGTGACCAACAGCCCTTCCTTTTGCAGCTTGGAAAGTTCTGCCGACATGGCGGCGCGTTCCACGCAGAGAAAATCCGCCAGCTGCTGACGGTCAAAGGGAATGTCAAAGGATGCAACTGCAAAAAAAAAAAAACACCC
>OJNV01001433.1_pt1 | contig 11235 bp, 9 predicted proteins | sample 1597961 | NCBI WGS metagenome assembly OJNV01 (sample SAMN01915220, study PRJEB22387) | human gut metagenome | isolation source: stool | host: Homo sapiens | place: USA
ATCGAGTCCGCAAAAAAGACGACAGCCATATAGTAGACCGCTGTATAGCGCTGTTTGAGGTCCAACAGCTTTATACTCATCACGCCGTCTCTCCCGCTCGAGAACAGCATCAAAACCAGCTGCAGGCCGAACGTGCCATATTCCAGCAGAGTGCTGCTGCTCCCGCCCAGCAGACGGGTGTACCGTCCCGGGAAGCCCATGCTGACCAGCAGGATGAGCACCACCGCTGAATCGATGAGCTTTTCTCTTCGCTCAATGCTTCGGTTTCGAGCGGCCGAAGCCGAGGCGCTTGTGTCCCCTGCGCTCCGGGGCCGCATGGGCGGCTCTCCCTGTGCGTTCGACCGCGGCGCTTCGTGGCGCGGGCTTCGGTTCGGGTTCTGGCTCAGATTCGGGTTCGATGGCAGTTCCTGCCTCATCAACTGGCTCTTCTGTAAGTCCCGGCTGGACTGCGGGCTGTTCCTCATATGCCGGGGCGGGGTCTGCTCTATGCTGCTCCGGTTCGGGGACAGGCTGCTGTTCCGGTATCGTTCCATTGCTGCCTGCCTCCTTTTCCTCGGCCTGCTTCCAGCTTCCGTCTTTGCCCATGCGGAGCAATTCCCACATGGCCTCATTGTCGCTCAGGCCGCCCTTTGTCTGGTACAGGTCGTCTGTCAGTTCGTCCAGCACGCTCTGGCTCCCTGCACCGGACGGCTTCCAGTCAGCGGCCTTCTCCTGACCGTCCGCCGGGCGAAGCAGATCTTCCGGCAGCGAGCCGCCAGTTTCTTTTTCGTCCGTATTTTCGTTCTTTTTCGATGCGTTCGAAACTGCAGTGCGCTCCGGATAGAACTGGAAGGTCCCCAGAGACTGCGTCTCATTGACCACACAGCCCAGCACACGCACACCGGATTTATCCAGCTTTTCAATGGCATCCTGCAGAGCGGGCAGCGGCGTCGCATCGTAGCGCACCACAAACAGCACATTGTTCGCCAGTTTGTTCAGGCGCAGCACGTCCGAGGAACGACCCACCGACGAAGCGTCGATGACCACGTACTCGTAGGGCTCCATGATTTTTTCCAGAAGCTCGAACAGCGTACCATCCAGAGGCACGGCGTTGCGCTCCAGTACCATCGGCAGCAGGTCCAGAAAGCCCGTCAGCGAAACGATGGCCTCCTGTGCAGCAGACTCGCCCTTATACAGAGCATTCAGAGTCCGGCTGTAATCCACGCTCCGCAGAAACATTCCGCCCAGACTCGGGGCGCGGGTGTTCAGGTCCAGCAGCAGAGTGCGCTTTTCCATATCCGAAAGCTGCAGAGCCAGGTTCGCTGCCACCGTGCTCTTGCCCTCGCCGTCCTCGGCAGAGGTCACATAGAACCGGTGCTGCTTTTCCTTCGTGCCGAAGCGATTGGTCAGGATATATGCCGCCGAGGCAAAGTTCTGCACAGCTTCGGCATCCGAGCGGTGCTTTTCGCTCAGGAGCTGGGTATTCTTCTGGAAATAGCCGTCGTCCTTCGGGACATTGCCCAGCGTTTCCAGACCCAGAACATCCTCCACGTCTTTCAGGTTCACCAGAGTGGGCCGCATAAGCAGTTCCAGAACTGCCATGCCCACACCGGCCATCAGGCCCAGCAGGCTGAAGATGATCCAGAGGCTGGCATAGCTGCCGCCACCCATCAGGTACTTTGCCTCCGGGGCGTCGATGACCGCCACCGAGCCCACCATCAGCGTCTCCGGCAGGATCGTCCTGCTGGCGTCCAGAATGGCGTTCATCAGCCGGATGCCGGCGTCCGCATTGTTCCAGCTCAGAGTGAGCTGAAGGACCTGTGTCTCGTTGTACCGGCTCACCTCCAGATTCTGGTAAACATCCTTCGTCGAGACCGACACAAGGCCCGTGCTGTCAAGGGCCGCCTGCAATACACGGTTGCTCTTCATCACAAAACTTGCCGCGTCTACCATATCCTCCGCCAGATGGAAGTCGTTGGTGCTCAGGTAGGAGGAGTTGTTGGTAAAGGCTCCCGTCGATGATTGGGAGGTGATGGCAATGGAACAGCTGATCTCATAGCTGGTGTAGTTGCCCTGCAGATAGGAGACACCGCTGAGCGCGAATCCGCAGATGAATCCCAGCAGGCCCAGCGCCAAAATCATCTTCCAGCGCTTGAAGGCCGCATACAGCAGGTCTCCTACACGGAGCTGAACATTGTTCATCGTTTCTCACCGCCCTTTATGACTCTTTTTTGTTCGAATCTTCTTCGTTCTTTTCTTCTTTCTGGGCCTCTGCTGCCTTCCGCGCCTTGCGGCGGGCCAGCACGCCCCACAGGAATACCAGCAGCCAGATGACGCCTGCCGCGATGACAGCCAGCACAGCCAGCGCGATGGCACTGCGCAGCGTGAATACCGGCACGTTCCAGTTCTGTTGTCTTGCCGTATCCTGTACGGTAAAGTTATATTTCTTTGCGTTTTCTGCATTCGGCTCACCGCGCACGACATAGTAGCTGCCCTCGGTCAGGTCGGTGAACATCTCGCCGGAACCGTTGGTCGTCCAGGTCTGGATGAGCTGGTCCTGAGCGTTGTACAGCGAGAGCTGTTCGTCTGCCGTGTCACTGCGCAGAACCATATCCACTGCGTGGATGGACACCCGCAGCATCCGGTTGGTGATGGAGAGAGCTGCCGTGCTGAGGCCGTCGATACGGCCATCTGCCGCCACCGTCATGGTGTAGTCCGTATTGTCCAGGCGGTAGTTCTCCAGCGTCTGCTGCTCACGGATGTGATAGGTCGTGCTCTTGTCCAGGTCGGTCAGCAGCACATTGCCTGCGGCATCGGTCGTCACGGTCTGAGTGATGCCAGTGCGCTCGTTGCTCACAGCAAAGGTCACACCTTCCAGCCCGGTGGAGTTCAGTTCGTCGGTGACGCTCAATGCGATTTTGGTCTTCTCTGCGTCGATCTCATGCAGCTCCGGATCCTCGCCGTTCTTCTTCTCCACCTCGACATTCAAATCTTCCTGCATGGTGGTGTAGTAGTTCGGTGCGGTCTGCTGCTGCACGGTGTAATTGCCCAGATACAGCTCCTTGCTCTCGCCGTAGCCGTTCTCATCGCAGACGATGGTATCTGCATACTGGCCCTGCGTATAGCGCACCGTGCCGTCCTTGGTCACGATGTCCTCAGCCGCGATGACGCGGAATGTACCGCCACCCACAGGCAGCTGCGTCTCGGCGTCGTTCATTTGGATACGGATGATGTTTTTGCAGGGCGACAGCCGGATCTGCACCACATAGGGGTCGGGCCAGTCGTACATCCGGTTCACATCATAATAGGTGTCCCCCGCCGCATCGTAGCCCTCCGGCTCGGTCAGCTCGTGGAAATAGTAACTGCCCTGCCAGATCTTTTCCGGCAGATAAAAGACGCCTTCCTCGGTCGTCTCATAGTCGCGGTAGTTGATTTTTTCCGGATAATAGGTATTCAGGGTCTGCAGGCTTCCGTTCTGCAGATGGGTCGTATCGGTGCGGTACAGCTCGAAGGTAACGCCCGCTTCCGGGATGCGTCGCTCCGTCTCATCATCGACCACTTCTACGAACACGGCGGTCTTAATGCCGTCCTCGCCGTAGCCGCCTCCACCGCCGGTCTGGATGATTTGCTGGTCGAACTGACCGTTGCCGTCTCCATCACCGTCGCCGGTGCCGCCGTCATAGTACCAGCCGCCGGGGTCGTTATTGTTCCAGCCGGTACCGCTGGACGAAGGCCCTTCGCTGGAAACGGAGGACGCCTCCTCATAACCGGTGTAGTCGCTCAGAAGATAGAGACCCAGCAGCGCAATGATGAGCACCAGCACAAACACAAGGCCGCTCATCATATCGGTGGCCGGCTGCCAGAAGTTGTACTCCTCATTCGGTTTCTGTCTGTGTCTTTTCATCCTGCGTGCCCCACTTTCAGAATCTTGGCGAACTCATCCACCGACAGCGGTCGGGAGAAGAAATAGCCCTGTCCCTCGGTGCAGCCTGCCTTGCGCAGCACATTGAGCTGCTCTGCGCTCTCGATGCCCTCTGCCAGCAGGTTCAGCCGGAGCGTCCGGGCCTGCACAAAGATACCGGGCAGTGCGTTCGTCCGGTTCTGCATCTCGGCGCTGCACAGGTCGAGCTTGAGCACGTCGGTGCCGATGTCACCCAGAGCACTCAGCTCCATATAATTTCCGTCAAAGCCGTCCAGCACGACCCGGAAGCCCATCTGCTGCAGCTGAGCCACTGTCTCGCTCAGAACGTCGTGTGTTTCCAGATAGGCAGTTCTCGAAATATCAATGTCCAGATATTTCGGCGGGATACGATATTTCTTCAGCATTCCCGAGAAGAATTCTGCCACATCAATGGCCAGAATATCAGTCTTGGTCACGTTGACCGTAATAGGCATCGGACGGACACCCTCGTCGATCCACACCCGGATGGTCTTGCACACTTCCCCCCAGATATACTGGTCCAGCTTCGTGATATAGCCGTTGCTTTCCAGTACCGGGATGAACACTGCGGGCGAAACGACGCCCAGTACCGGGTGGTTCCAGCGCACCAGCGCCTCGGCACCGATGACCTTGCGGGTGTTCAGCTCATACCGCGGCTGCAGGAAGAAGGTGAACTCGTTCTTGCGCAGGCCGTCCAGGATCTGCGGCATCAGTACGCGCTCGTTGCCGCCATTTCCGCTCATGGCTTCGCCGGTCAGAGCGCCATTGCCCGTGTTCTTGGGCAGACGGTCCAGCAGTTCCAGGATCTGCCGCACCTCGCGGCGGCTGCTGTAGCGAGCCTGCTCGTCCGTGGTGGGGATGACCGACTTGTGGAACTCTTCCAGGAACAGTCCCGTCTCGCGGTTCATGATGTTCCTCAATACATTATTTATAATATTAAACAGGATAGACAGGATAACGCCTGCGATGGAGGTATAGAATGCCGTATCGATACCGGCCAGAATGGACTGCACGCTGCCCAGAGCGGCCTCCACCGTGACGAAGCTGATGTTCCGCAGGCCCAGCAGCAGACCCACGAAGGTACCCAGAATGCCGAGGCCCGTCAGGGTGCCGGGGATCTGGGCGATGACGCCTCGCCATGTGTACAGTGCAAGGACATCCTCGTTGAGGACCTCATCGATGTCGCTGACGATCTGCCCCGTCTCCCGCTGGTGCTGCACTTTCTCGCGGTACTCGCCAAACAGCTTGTCCAGCCGCTTCTGCTGGAAGAAGCGCTCGATCCGCAGCGCCGCGACCCACGCCGAGCTGCCTTCGGTCCCGGATGCCTTGCGAATGCTGTTCTGTCCGTTCAGCAGTCCGCCCGTAAACGAGATCGTCGGCAAAAGGCCATAGATGCACCCCGCCAGTGTGATCATACACATAAAGCCGACGATGACCATGGAAAGCAGGTCCGGAGAATACGCTGTGAGCACAACACCGCTCACAAGCAGCACTGCCACAGACAGGTAGGAAAACAGCCTCATACTTCCATCCTTTCTCACCATTGAAAGCGCAAAAAGAAAAAGGCTGCAACAGTATCTTCCCCCAAAAATAAGGGAAAATCCTTTTGCAGCCGAACCACCTTTTGGTTTTATAAAACAACTTCCAGAAGGCTTCAAACTTTGCGTCCTTGACTCACATCAAGTTTGCCCAGATAATTCAATTACATTAAAGGAGCAAAGTACCCTTACGATTACAAAAGACGCACTACTCACCTTATTCTAGTGCTTATGATACCATTCTTAAAGTTCAAAGTCAATACAAAATCTCTTTTGGCAGACTTACTAGCAATTCAACTTTTTAGTGCAACAGCAGCAGCGTTGAATTGCATATCGCAAATATGCTGTTATCATGTTGTGTTATTTTCTTGACTTGCGATAGATTCGGTACTATTTGGTTTCTATTCTACCACGCTTTTCTCTGCCGAAAAGATGCCGGAACGCAAAAAGCCCCCGGAGAGCCTTGGGCAGCTCTCCGGGGGCAAGTTCTATGCACCGGTGTTCCTCACACCGATGCACAGGCGTTATTCAATTTCAATGAGGTTGGGATTGACCGGCAGAGCCTTCTGCTGCTGAGGTGCAGGCAGCATGATGTGCAGGATGCCATCCTCAAACTTTGCGTGGATGTCCTCCTTCTTCACGGTGTCACCCACATAGAAGCTGCGGGCGCAGGTACCGGAGAAAGTCTCGCGGCGCAGGTAGCGGCCCTCTTTATCCTTCTCGTCATTGGAGTGGCTGCGGACGGCCTGAATGGTCAGGTAGCCGTCGTTCAGCTCCATCTGAACGTCTTCCTTCTTGCAGCCGGGCAGATCAACAGCAACGTCATAGCTGCCGTCGGCGGTCTGCTTCACATCGGTCTTCATCATGTTTGCACCGCGCTTGCCGAAGGTCTCACGCTCTTCACGGTTCATCGCACGCTCCAGCGCACCGTCGTTCCAGAACGGGTCAAAGAAATCATCGAACAGGTTTTCATGAAAAATAGTCGGCATAAACATAAATCATTCCTCCAATCCCGGCGTTCGGGTCGGGCAAAAAATTTATGAGATGTGCATCAGGAGCGGAGTCTTCCCGGGAGCCTTGCGGCTCCCTCATGCCCCTCTCTCCTGAGCACGGCTTAGTTATAGCACATACTTTTAGCACTGTCAAGCACAGAGTGCTAAAATTCACAAAAGAATAATACTTTGATAAAATCTCATGCAATCTTTTCAAAAATCAGTCGTATCATCGTCTTTATTCAGCAAAAGCGTCCGGCACACAGTCAGCATAGCGGTCCGGTCAGAGAAACTCATTATAATAGCGATAGCTCTGCTCCCCTGTCATATAGACCACCATTTTCTATAAGCAGAAAACGATTCTGAACCCCCTCTCCCCGTTCATACTGTATAGAAGAACGGTTTTGGAGGTGTTCCGTATGCTGTTGACCCTGCTGCAATTTTTCGCGTCCAAATTCCTCGTGCTTGCGCTCCATCTGGAAGCGGGCAGTTTCCCCCGCCCGCTGAGCCCGCAGGAAGAGATCCGGACCTTTGCCGCCCTGCGGACTGGTGATTCGTCCGCCCGGGAAAAGCTCATCCGCCACAATCTGCGCTTAGTGGCGCACATCGCAAAGAAATACTATGCTCTCCCCTCTGAGCAGGACGATTTGATTTCCATCGGCACCATTGGCCTGATGAAAGCCGTAGACACCTTCGACTCCACCCGCCGGGCGCGCTTCTCCACTTATGCCAGCCGGTGCATCGAAAACGAGCTCCGGATGCACTTCCGGCGGGAGCGGAAAAACGCCCCCACCCTCTCGCTTCAGGAGACTCTTGATGCCGGAAAGGAAGACTCTGCCCTCACCCTCGCCGATGTGCTGCAGGACGGCTTCTGCATGGAGGACAGCTGCGAAAAACAGGACGATGCCCAGCGCCTGCGCCGCCTCATCGAGGGGTTGCCTGCCCGGGAGCGGAGACTCATATTGTTAAGGTACGGTCTGGCGGGCCAGCCGCCGCTGACCCAGCTGGAAACGGCAAAGCTGCTCCAAATAAGCCGGAGTTACGTTTCCCGGCTTGAAACACACGCACTGGAGCTTTTGCGGGCCGGATGGGAGCAGCCTTAGCTTCCTCTTGCATTCCTCACCGAACTGTGGTACAATACTAAGGCACACGAATCGTGTGCCTTGTCGGACAGCGCCTGCTGCGTGGTTCGGCATACGGATGCGGGTCCTGTACGATGGAGCCGCAGTGAACCAGGTCAGGTGGGGAACCAAGCAGCCTTAAGCGGCGCGCCCCGTGCGTTTCAGTCAGCCTGCATCCGTATGCCGAGTTACGCAAGGCGGGGGTCAACCCCCGTCAGCGCTGCCCGGCTTTTTTGTTGAAAGGGGAGAAGCAGATGTATCGAGCCCTGTACCGCAAGTGGCGGCCCCAGCGGTTTGAGGACGTGGTGGCCCAGCGCGGCATCGTGACCGCACTGCGCAACCAGATCGCCACAGGCCGTGTGGGCCACGCTTATCTGTTTACCGGCGTGCGCGGCACCGGCAAGACCACCTGTGCCAAGATCTTTGCCAAGGCAGTCAACTGCCTGCATCCCCAGAACGGTGACCCCTGCGGTGAGTGCGAGATCTGCAGGGGAATCGACAACGGCAGCATTCTGGACGTGGTGGAGATGGACGCGGCCTCCAACAACGGCGTAGACGATATCCGTGATCTGCGTGATGAAACAGCCTACACCCCCAGCGCCTGTCATTATAAGGTATATATCATCGACGAGGTGCACATGCTCTCCACGGCAGCGTTCAACGCCCTGCTGAAAACGCTGGAGGAGCCGCCCGCCCACGTCATCTTTATTCTGGCGACCACGGAGATCCAGAAGGTTCCCGCCACCATCCTTTCCCGGTGCCAGCGGTACGATTTTACCCGCATCGGCCCCGAGGATATCGCCCAGCGTGTGGAGTACATTGCCGGGCAGGAGGGACTGGAGCTGTCCGGCGAGGGGGCGGAGCTCATCTCCCGCCTTGCCGATGGTGCCATGCGAGACGCGCTGTCCATTCTGGATACCTGTGCCGGTGTCACGGCAAAGATCGATGCGGACGTTGTCCGCCGGATGGCAGGCGTGACCGACCGGAGCTATCTGTTCCGTATTTCGGATGCGCTGGAAGCGCAGGATGCCGCCGCGGCACTGGCACAGCTGGCTCAACTGCGCCAGCAGTCAGTGGATGTGAAGCGGCTGACTGAGGAGCTCATTGCCCATTACCGTGCGCTGATGCTGGCGGCCCTGCCCGGCGGGCAGGCACTGCTCTCGGGTGTATCTCCGGAAGAGGAAAAGCTCTATCTGGAAAAAGGCCCCCGGATGGGGCAGCGGGAGGCGATCCGGGCCATCCGGGCTCTGGGCAACGCTCTGGAGCACATGACCCGTGGCAGTGACCAGCGGATAGAGCTGGAACTGGCCCTGTTCAGCCTTTCGGAGCCGCCCCAGCAGGTGGCGGTACAGGCTGTGCCCGCCGCCCGGCCTGCGGTCCCTGCACAGGAGGCCCCCAGACCATTTGCGTCGGCACCGGTCAAGCCTTTTGTAAGTGCACCGGCGGCATCGGCTCCCGTGCAGGAACCTTCTGTGGAACCGGCGCCGATGCAGCAGTCTGAGCCGGAACCGGCACCTCAGCCCGTGGAACCGCCCAAGGCAGAAGCAGCAGCTTCTGCGGGAGAAGAGCTGCCGCCCCTGCCGGAGGAACCGCCGGTAACTTCGGAAGCCCCGCCTCCTTGGGACGAGCCGGCCCCGGCTGCGCCGCCGCAGAGAGAAGCGCCTGCGGCTCCTGCGCAGGAAGTGCCTGCGGTCCAGCCTCAGCCGGAGCCCAAGCCGGAATATACGGCTGACCCGGCGCTGAACAAGCCCCGCAAGGTGGCGGCAGAGGGAATCAATCCCTTCCCGCAATGGGCAGAGGTCATCAAGCTCCTGCAGGAGCAGGATCCCATGCTCTACACCTACCTGAAAAAGTCCAAGGGTTACTTTGATGGTACCCGGGTGCTTATCGATGGCGGAAAGACCTTCCGGGATTTTATCCGCGCCAACAAGGAAAGCCAGAAGCTCATCAAAAAGCTGATCGCGCAGGTGTCCGGTGTGGCGGTGCCCATCGGCCCCTATGAATCCAAGACGGTCAATCGCGCTTCGGCCAACGCCGAGGAATCCCTCCGCAAGCTGGAACAGCTGGGGCTGGAGGTGTCGATTGAGGATAGTGAACGCAAAAAACGATAAAGAAAAGGAGAACCAACCATGAAAGCAAGAATGCCCGCAGGCTTCGGCCGCCCCGATATGAACTCCCTGATGCGTCAGGCCCAGAAGATGCAGGAAGATATGAAGGCCAAGCAGGCAGAGCTGGAAGCTGCTGAGTACACCGGCAGTGCATCCGGTGAGATGGTCACTGTGAAGATGAACGGCAAGCACGAGGTGCTGAGCATCACCATTAAGCCTGAGGCCGTGGACCCCGATGATATCGAGATGCTGGAAGACCTGGTGGCTGCTGCCGTCAATGCAACCGTCAAGCAGGTGGATGAGACTGCCGAGGCCGAAATGGGCAAACTGACCGGCGGCCTGAACATTCCCGGTCTTTGATCAAAGTGGAGGAGCACCATGGGTTATAATGCAGCCCCGCTGGAAAAGCTGATTGAAGAATTCAGCAAGTTCCCGGGCATTGGGCGGAAGGGTGCGACCCGGATGGCCTATCAGGTACTGAGCATGTCGGATCAGGATGCCGCCGCACTGGCGGGTGCGATCCAGAACGCCCACACCAAGCTCCACCGCTGCCGTGTCTGCCAGAATTATACCGAAGCCGAGCTCTGCCCCATCTGTGCCAGTGCCAAGCGGGACCGCTCTGTCATCTGTGTGGTGGAAACGCCCCGTGATGTGCAGGCGTTTGAGCGCACCCGAGAGTACCATGGAATGTACCATGTGCTCCACGGTCTCATCAGCCCCATGGATGGCATCGGTGCTGAACAGCTGACGGTCAAGGAACTGCTGGCCCGTCTGGGAGATGGTGAAGTGAAGGAAGTGATCATGGCCATGAATCCCACCGTTGAAGGTGAGGCAACGGCCATGTATCTGGCAAAGCTCATCAAGCCCCTGGGCATCAAGACCACCCGTCTGGCCTATGGCCTGCCCGTGGGTGCCAGCCTGGAGTATACCGATGAGACGACCCTGTACCGGGCGCTGTCTGGCCGGGGAGAACTGTGATCATTTGTATTTCAAAGCCCTGCGTTTGCGCGCGGGGCTTTGTGCTGTTTATGGGATAAAAAAGAAACACCCGGCCGGGGAAATGAAACAAATTCAAGAAATATAGAAAAAACTCAAAAAAGATGCAAAAAGGTGTTGACAGAAGGCTGGGGATATGGTATTATACTTGAGCGCCAAGGGCCGCCGGAAAGAATGACTTCTGAAAGCGGCAGAAGCAAAGCGAAAGAACCAATATGGATACGTTGAAAAACGAGCCACAAGTTCGAAAAGATCGAAAAGCTTCTGAAAAAAGTGCTTGACAAAAAATCGCTTCTGTGGTAAAATAATCAAGTCGTCAGCCGCTAAGGCTGAGGCGCACAGGACCTTGAAAATTGAACAATATCGAAAAACTTGTAACGGAACCTATTTTCGTGTTGGAAAAACACGTTAAACAATTCCAAACAAAGTAATTCACACAGGACGCAAGCGATTGCGTGCTGAGCGAAACAAGATTTAACACTTTTAAGTGATAAATATCATTTATAAAGAGTTTGATCCTGGCTCAGGACGAACGCTGGCGGCGCGCCTAACACATGCAAG
>OJNV01001445.1_pt1 | contig 11154 bp, 7 predicted proteins | sample 1597961 | NCBI WGS metagenome assembly OJNV01 (sample SAMN01915220, study PRJEB22387) | human gut metagenome | isolation source: stool | host: Homo sapiens | place: USA
CTGTACCGTCTCTTCGGGCGGCGAAGTGCAGTATTATCAAATCGAATAAGGAGTTTTTTCTTGAACAGGGCCATTATATCACAGAGGATTACATCCATTCTGGCTGAGATTGAACGGTTAAATAACGCTCTCTATGCCATGAACACAACGGATATTCAGCGTTATCCCGACAACTACGAGGTGCTGTCCACGGATGCGGCGCTGCGGGCCGAGCGGATCACCTGCCGGCTGCGTCACCTGATCTATGCCACTACCAGCATCAAAAAAGAGGACTATCTGCGTTCTGCCGAAACCATGCAGGGCATCGAGATCCACGAGCATGGCGGTATTCTGGAAATCAAGCTGCCTTGCCTTTTGCCAAAGCGCAGGCAGCGCCAGAGTACGGAGTTTCTGTTGGACCCGTTCACCACCGCGCTCTCCGATTATGCCGCCCACCACACTATGCCGCAATTTCAGCATTGTGTGGTCTGCTTTTCCCATATCTATGCGCAGGAGCTGCCAGAGCGCCGTATCCGCGATTATGACAATCTGGAACTGAAGCAGTTTCTGGATGTTGCGGCCTCCTTCATCTTGACGGATGACAATGGGCTGCTGTGCGACGCCTACAACACCACGGAGCTGGGCGAAGAGGATTGCACACGGCTTTTTCTCATGGACAGCACGCAGTTTCCGGCCTGGCTTGCAGAGCGTCAGAATAGCGTAAAAACCATATCGGATTTTTAGCGGTTTTCAGGCCGACTTTTCCCGAGGTGTGAAAAGCTGGCCGCACATACTGGAAATCCTACCTCTTTTCAAGTCATGCAGCTCCAAAAATTACCCAAGCTATAAAGCCCTACGGTAAAATTTCGTACAAGGAGACAGTGCGGCTCATGCCTCGACCCCCCCGCCGACTACCGGCGCAAAACACGCTCTCGTATCTGCTTTTGACATTGACCGCTCTCTGCGGCGAATACCCCATCAGCCAAATCAGCCGTCTGCCAGGTGGTCCTGCTTATCTCGAAAGCATGGTCACTTCTCTCCGACAAAGCGGACTTCTTCACACCTTCTCCAAAGACGGCCTGCGCGGTCTTCGGCTCACCTCACCAGCCAAACGGCTGCTGTTGGCTGATGCTCCCGAATGGTTTTCAGCCTACCTGACCGGCAGTTCTGAGCCAAACAAGCTCAAAAGCGAAATTCCCAGACGGCTCCGGCTTCACCGGATGGCTGAGATCCTGACCATCATGCACAACGCTGACATTCCGGCCTTTCCATGGGAAAAGGCTCCTTTTTCCGCTGCCAGTCAAAGTGCGGCAATCCCCGCCTATTACACCTCCAGAGAGGTTAAAGAGATCGGCCCGCAAGGGGCGAAAATCAAAAGTTCACGCGCAACCGGCATCCTGCTGACGGATGGCGGTATTTTTTTGACCTATAACACCGCCAAAGTGCAGATGAAATGGGAGTACAAGGCTGAACTGCGGTTCAAAGCTCTGCTGCAAACCGAAGGGGTCATGCCCGATGCGGAGATTTCCGGGATCGTGTTCGGCTCCACCATGGAACAACTTTCTATCCTGACGCAGCCGGACGCGCACAGCTATTTCCTGCTGGATGGCAGCTTTCCGCATTTCTACTACCTGACCAATGACCGTTATGGCGAAGCGATCCTTCGCCTCTTATGCGACACGCAGCAGCGCAGGACGCTCGATGTGATCCTTGCAGACGGGCTCCATGAGGGGATACCAAATTGGCGCGTCGAGAACGACGCCATTGACAGCGAGGGGAATCCTGTTCTATTCGCCTACACCTGTGATTTTCCTCGCATCCGGCGTTTCGATACCGCGCTGGAGCTGCACGGAATGACGGGGACATTGATCTGCTTCGATTACCAGGAAGAAGCCTTGCGGGAGATCTGCGGGCAGTGTGTGATGCTGCAAAGCATTGATTTTCAACAGTTTGAAAGGAGCGTGCTCTATTCCTAAAAAGAAGCTGATTCAGCTTTTCATTATCATTCCAATCGCTGCGCTGGCGCTGCTCTATGGGAGCGGCTACCTCTCGCAGCTTTTTTCCAATTACCGTGCATGGCAGGAGGCCGGCGCCGTGTTTGGGACGTCTCCCGCATTCCCGGACGCCGGATTCGTTCCCTGCCTTGCGGCAGCCTTCCACTTTCCGTATGGGCTGTATGGCCTCTGCCTCTGCATCGGTGCGCTGGCGCTGCTGATCCTCATGGTCATGCGGATGGGCTACAGCGAAGGCGGCGAATACGACCGGCGGCGCAACCTTGTCTATTCCAACAAGGGAACCTACGGCACCGCAGGGTTTATGTCCCGCAAGGAACTGACGGAGGTGCTTGATCTTGTTCCGGATATTCGCAAGCATTCCGGCACGATTCTCGGAGAGCTGGATCATCAGGTCATTTGTATTCCTCCAAAGACTCGATTTAACGGGAATCTTGCGGTTTACGGCGCCAGCGGCTCCAAAAAAACAAGAGCATTTTGTGTCAACATGATCCTTCAGTGCGCAGCGCGGAAGACAAGCCTTGTGATCTGTGACCCCAAGTCCGAATTGTACGAAAAGACCAGCGAATATCTGCGGGATCAGGGCTACACCGTCCGTGTGTTCAATCTGGTCACACCATCAGCCTCCGATTCATGGAATTGTCTTGCGGAGGTCGGCGGTCAGGAATTGATGGCCCAGCTTTTTTGTGACGTCATCATCAAGAATACCGGCGGCGAGGAACGCGACCACTTCTGGGACAGCGCAGAAATGAATCTGCTCAAGGCGCTGGTCCTCTATGTTTCCACCAGCTATCCCAAGAAAAAGCAAAATATCGGCGAGGTGTATCAGTTGATTGCCGCCAGCTCCGAACAGGAGTTGAACGCGCTTTTTGGTGTTCTTCCGGTTACGCATCCTGCCAAAGCGCCATACAGCATTTTCAAGCAGGCGTCAGAGGGGGTGCGCGGCGGCGTTATCATTGGGCTCGGCTCCAGACTGCAGGTTTTCCAAAACCGAGATATTCGCAACATCACATCCTACAACGAGATTGATCTGGAACTTCCGGGAAAGCAGCCGTGCGCGTATTACTGCATTACCAGCGATCAGGACAGCACCTTTGATTTCCTCTCCTCGCTGTTTCTTTCCTTTGTGTTTATCCGCCTGGTTCGCTATGCGGACGAACATTGTCCCGGCGGGGAGCTTCCGGTTCCTGTTCATGTACTTGGTGAAGAGCTGTGTGCCTGTGGAGTGATCCCAGATCTATCGAGAAAAATTTCGGTCATTCGTTCCAGGAATCTGTCCATGTCATGCGTGTTCCAGAACTTAGCTGGTCTTCAGAACCGCTATCCCTACAACCAGTGGCAGGAAATTCTGGGCAACTGCGATGTGCAGCTTTTTCTTGGCTGCACAGATGCTCTGACGGCGGAATTTATTTCTGACCGGACCGGCGAGGCCAGTATCTCTGTCACCAGCAAAGCCAAACAGCTCGGAACATGGCGCGTATCCAATTACACGCCTGAATACCGGGAAACCAGCGGCGTCGGCCGGCGCAAGCTGATGACCATGGACGAGGTGCTGCGTATGGATATTGATAAAGCCCTGATCCTCATTCGGGGCAAGAATGTACTGGAGGTGGATAAGTACGACTATTCCAAACACCCCGAGGCGAAGAAGCTGCGGCCGAGCAAGGCCGCCTCCCATGTCCCTGCATGGCGGGCAAATCAGCCGCAGGAAAAGCAAACTCCATCGGCGCCGCCATCTCAGGCAGCGGAAAAGAAGCCAGCGCAAAAGAAAAAGCCTGCGCCGGCTGAAAAAGTCGTTGCCGTAACCAAAGAATCCATTATGAAGAAAAAGGAGGATACTTAATGCCCAAGAAAAAAATGATCCCGCCCCCTGATGATTTCTCCTCAGAGTTCATGGAAACCGAATCCGCCAAAGAACTTTCTGAGCAGCAGGTGGAGGCCGCCGGCAGCGACAACACGGAAACTCCGCTGGCAGAACCCCCGGAAGTTGATCTCGGCTCCGGCGATGTGAGCGGCACAGCAGATGTTGAGGAAAACGAGCTGGATGCCGAAAACACCGCTGATGCCGCAGAGACTGTCCCTGTTTCCGATGAAAAGGCTGAGGACCCGGAGTACGACAGCATTTTGCAGGAGCTGAACAGCAGCACTCCGGCACCCCTTGACAGCAGCGGCGAAAATGCTCTGGATGCGCTTTTGCTGGAAGGAAATGTGGAAAATGCTCCGCCCGCTGAAGATGAAACGGAATCCGCAGATGGTGAAGCTGCTCCGCAGCCTACTGCACCTCCCGCACCTGCCGGACGCCGTGACTCCTACATTCTGACCGTTGATGCAAAAGACCGTATCGAAACGGAAGAAGAACGCCGTGAGGTCATCTGGCATGAGATCAAGACCTCGCATATTGCCGGTCGTATTTTGACCGGAACGTTGGACGGCGTGGAGCAGACCCCTTCCGGCCGTACTATCGTTGTCGTTGACTACAAGGGTTATCGCATTGCGATTCCGCTGAAAGAAATGATGCTCTATTCCGGGCCCGTTCCGTATGGGGCGAAATACAAGCCGTTTATGGAGCGGATGAACAGTATCCTTGCAACCATGCTCACCGCGGAGATCGATTTCATCGTCCGGGGTCTGGATAACTCCGCCCGCAGCGTTGTGGCAAGCCGCAAGGCCGCTATGCTCCGTAAGCGTCAGACCTTCTATCTGGACACCAACGAAGATGGCGTCCCCATGATCTATGAAGGGCGCGTCGTACAGGCGCGCGTCATTGGCGTTGCGGAAAAAGTCCTGCGTGTGGAAGTGTTTGGCGTGGAGTGTACGATTTTCGCCCGTGATCTGTCTGCCGCATGGTTCGGTGACGCCCGCGAGTATTACAGCGTCGGCGACCGTGTTCTTGTCCGTGTGCTCACCATTGACCGCGACGACATCAACCATATTTCCATCACAGCAGATATCCGTAGCGTTTCGTCCGCCGCCAACCAGAGCAATCTGGATAAATGCGTCCTGCAGGGCAAATATGCCGGCAGAGTGACCGATGTGCGGCACGGCGTTGTGTTCATCCGGCTCAACAACGGTGTCAACGCGGTTGCCCACACCTGCTATGACCGGCGAATGCCTGGGAAAAAAGACGACGTCAGCTTTGCCGTTACCCGTCTGGATGAGGAACGCGGCATCGCCGTCGGCATCATCACCAGAATCATCAAACAGAATTTGTAAAAAAGGAGAGGCCACCATGAAGAGCTTATCAAAGCTGGCCCTTTGCCTGCTGCTTGCCATGTCGCTGACGGTCAGCGCCTTTGCCGCTCAGGTTCCCGATTCATTGGTAGCGGAAAACCTGAACGGCCAGCAGCGGCTTGTAAAAACCTACACGCTTTCCCCGGAGGTTGACCCAGATGAGCTGAAGGAAGAGGACTTTTCCTACGACGGCTATCTTTATACCTGGGCCTATACCACCAAGGTGGAACACCCGTATCTGGAAAGCAAAACTGTAACGGAAACCGTCACAGTCAACACCGCCAAAAATGACCTTGCGCAGATCCTCGCAGAGCTTTCGCCCAGCATGCCCTATGAAAAAGACGGCTTCTCCGGCGAGTTGGCGCTGGATCATACCACGCTTTCCACAGAGGCGTCCGGCTACACCACCAAATACAGCAAAACCACCGAGACGAAGGTGATCGGCAATCTGGACCGCAACGACATGTCCTATGTGCCGCCCACAACCGTCAAAAACGGGAAAACGCTCACCCTTGCCAATGTGGAATGGCAGGTCACCGGCACGGCGCTCGTCGGCGAGGCGCTGGTTCCTGCCCAGTATCAGGCGGTCGCCACCTATTCCGCCTCCAGCAGCTATCAGGCTGCCACAGGCTATGTCACCACGGCGGAATATCACGGAACCGTTACTTCGGAAGGCGTGGACAGCATCACTTATACCGTGGTTTACACCGGAAGTGAGATCGTCCCCGTAAAAACACATATCTGGGATAACGGCAGCCTTGCCGCTCCGCTGCTGATCATCGCTGCCGTGCTGCTCTGCGCGGGCATCGCCGCTGCTGCGCTGCTTCTGCTGCGCCGCCGCAAAAATGTCTATGTGTATGTTCCGGACAGCAAGCCCCGAGAGTACCGGCTGATTGCAAAGTTCCGTGTGGAGCCTGACAGCGAGGTTCCCGCTATCGATGCAGGCGCTCTCACACTGAATCCGGGAGATACCGTCGCGGTTGAGGTGAAAAAATCCCTTGCCAGGCATCTGGCTGGGCGCGAGTTCACCGTTTCTTTCCCGCAGAGTGACCATACTTACACGATCCAAGCCAGCAAGCACAATGACTGGCATGAATTTACCGTTCCCGCTGAAGAAGAACAGGAGGCTCCCGTATGAAGAAGTTTTTCTCATTGACTTTGACTCTGGCTGCCATGCTTTCTGCGATGGCGGTCAGCGCACAGGCTGCCGATTATTCCTTTGAAACCGATGGCACCCCGGAATACTATCCCTCCTCTTCCTATGAGGACGTCTACGGCTCCCGCTACAATTACGGTGGAAAAAATGTGGTGGACTACCAGATCCCCGAGCTGGAGTACGGGCAGCTCAGCACCACCCAAACCGGGGTGATGGAGAAAATCATGCTGCCCGGTCTTCAGGGCATCTCTGCATCTGGCGGCGGCATTTACGGAATTTCTCCCGGCGGCGGAACTGTCGAGATTCCCGGTTTTCTGCAGGGCGGCTCCACAGCTACTCCTGCGACGCCCGCTTTCACGGAGCTGACACAGGATTTTCTGCTCTCCAACGGCGCCGTCGGAAAGATCTCCATTCCTGCCATCGGAGTTAAGAATTACTATCTCTGGGAAGGTGAAACGACTGCCAGCATGAAAAAGGGGCTGGGGCATTTCACCAGTACCAGCGTCTGGAACGGCAATGTGGCTGTCTGCGGGCATAATCGCGGCGCCAAATATGTGATCGGCAGCATCAAGGATCTCGATGTGGGCGATAAGATCACCTATACCACATCCATGGGTACCCGCACCTATCTGGTGGAGACTGTGGCCAAAATCAGCAGCAGCGATTGGAGCTATTTGTCCTCTACCACGGATAACCGAATGACTCTCCTTACCTGCGTTGCCGGAGATTCCAGTCAGCGCTGGTGTGTGCAGGCTGTTCAGGCCTCTTAAAAATCTTTTGTTGAAAAAGCCGCTTTATGATCGTAAAGGAATAGTAGATCAAAAATAAGGAGGCTTTTCCATGAAGAAGCAGATCCTCACGATGTTTACGGGCCTTTTTATCGGCGCTATTATCACAGGCGGAGCTTCCGCCTATGCTGCGGGAATCCTCGCTGAACGCAGCAACCATCGTATTTTTGTCGATGGGCAGGAGGTGCAAATGGAAGCGTATGGTATTGCTGGACACAACTATGTGAAACTCCGCGACATTGGCAAAGCGGTCGGCTTCAATGTGTTCTGGGATGCGGACAGCGGATGTGTGCAAATCGAAACCGGTGCGCCTTACACTGGTGAAGCGCCGGTAAAGTCCACAACGACAACGCCCATGGAACATCCTGTGCAGACAGATGTTGCCACCGCAAAGCAGGACATCATTGATCGCACCAATGCCCTGCGCAAAGAAAACGGCGTTGCTGTGCTGCGTGTCAACGACAGGCTCATGCAGGCGGCGCAGGTCCGCGCCAATGAGATGGCTACGCATACCGTCTATTCTCACACAAGGCCGAATGGCGGAAAATTCAATACCGTCACGGATTGTCCCTACATGGCCGAAAATATCCATCGCATCGCAGATTGGACAATGTCCAACCAAACACTTGCCGAACGGGCCGTGGCGGATTGGAGCGCTTCGACAACCCACAACAAGAACATGGTCAACCCAAAGCTATCTGAGATTGGCGTTGGGCTGGCAAGAGGTGTCAATGACACTGGTGACCCGTGCTGGTACTGTGTCCAGCTTTTCCTCTACGATGGATGCTCCGTCACTCGGGTGGATACCCCCACAAACAAATAAATCATCAACTTTCACGCAAGAGCAGGTCGTCAAGATCTGCTCTTTTTATTGCGCTTTTTGGAAAGGAGAAAGACATGAAGTCAATTAAACATCGCTTGTTGTCACTGCTTTTGACGCTGGTGACGATCTTGAGCCTGCTGCCGACTGCGGCTTTTGCCGCGTCGAACACGGGTTCCGGCCTCAAAATTACCACCAACCAGGCATATTGGAGCACGCGCCTGCTCGCCAACGGTACGCCGTATAGTTACCGCCCCCCGCTCGTGGACGGTAAGCTCGTGTACTGCATGGATAGCGGCCTCGGCTATCATTACGCAACGCCTTCGTACCTGAATTCCTTCACATGGACGTCCGGCACCGGTGCAGATGCAGATGCCGTATTGCAGTCGGCTGTCACGAACAGCGGCCTCAGTGAAATGGACGCCGCGACCGTCGAGAACGTCAAATGGATGATGACCTACCTCAACGACTGCAAGGCATCCAATGTTGGTCAGCTTTTTATGGCCGTGCAGACGTATGTGTGGGATCACCAAAGCTATAAAGGCGAGCCCGGTGGAGACGGCGATGCGGGCGGCTATGCCAACGCCGACACCTATGATCTGTATCTGAGCCTCATCGACTGGCTTCTGGAGCAGAAAGCACAGGAGGACGCCGAGTTCCAGCGCCAGATTGAAGAGTACACTGCACAGGGTAAGTCTGCATCCATTGTGGAGGACCAGAGTGCAAAATGGGCGGTATACGCAATTTCCAGTAACCGCAAAAATCAGTCATTCTTCAATTATTATGGTCCCCGCAAACTGGTCACTCAGGATAAGCCCGGAGGCGGCGGAGAAGAACCTGCACCGCCTGCAGGCGTTGGCAAGATCGTGCTGAAAAAAACTGCTGGTGGAACCACAACCGGTCTCGCCGGTGCACGTTTCAGCATCTATTTCAACGGGCAGATCGTCGGCAGCGACATCACCAATGCACAGGGTGAGATCTATGTTGAGGATGCCGCGACCGGCCTTTGGAGCTTTGTGGAAACCGCTGCACCGGACGGCTTCTGTGTTGATCCCACGCCCAAAAGCGTTTATGTAGATGTTTCCGAGGGTGATCACGAGTACACCGTCGCGGCAGTCAACTATGAAAAGCCCGACATGAAGATCACCAAGCGCGACGCCATGAGCGGCAAACCTATCGCCGGCACGGTGTTTTCCATTAAGTCCGTTACCGGCAGCTATTCCACCTCCGTCACGACCGGGACAGACGGTTCCGCCACCCTCTCGGCCATTCCCGCAGACGTCTATGTTGTGCGCGAAGAATCCGTGCCCGAGCCGTACATCGTGAGCAATACGGAGCAGACCGTGGCGCTGCGCCCCGGCAAAACCTCCGAGGTCACTTTCGTTGACTACGAAAAGCCCGGCCTTGAAATCATCAAGAAGAACATTGCCAACGGGGAACCCATTGAGGGCGTGACCTACCGCATCGAGCAGATCGATGGCAGTTTCTCCACCAGCGCTACCACGGATAACCATGGGCGCATTTTCCTTGAAAGCATCCCTGTGGGCAGCTACAAGGTCACGGAGATCAATGTTCCCAACCATGTCATTCTCTGCCCCATCCCGCAGGAAGTGGCATTGAAGCCCGGCGAAACCTCTACCGTCACCTTCTTCAACGCCCTCAAGCCCAGTCTGGAGATCCGCAAGGTGGACAGCGTCACCGGTGATCCCGTCAAGGGCGCCAAGTTCCAGATCTGGTATGGCAGCAACCATACCGACACCGGTGAGCTCAACGACCTCGGCACTTACTTTTCTGACGCAAGCGGAAAAATCATTCTTCCTGAGATCAAGGATGGCTGGTACAAGGTGACGGAATTGGAACCGGCGTCCGGGTACGCCATCAAGGAGCCTGCCACGCAGGAATGTTTCATCTCCGGTGGCGAGAGCAAGGTGCTGACCTTTGAAAATACGCCCCTTTCCGCCATCATCATCCGCAAGGTGGACAGTGAGAGTGGTCAGCCGCTGGAGGGCGCGTGGTTCCGCATCCGCTACCTTGGCGGAACCTCCGGTACAGGCGGCACTGTGGTTGGCGAGTACAAAACATCCAGCAATGGCACCATCGTTGCAACCGGCCTCAAGGCAGGCACTTATGTCTGCGAGGAGATCTCCGCGCCGGATGGGTACGTCATCACCGACGCCACAGAAACGGTCTATCTCTCCGGTAAGGATCAGGACGTCATTACCGTGACCTTTGGCAACGATAAAATGGGCTCTCTGCTCATTGTCAAAAAGGACGCCGTCACCGGCGCACCTATTTCCGATGTGGAGTTCTTCATCACCGATTCGGATGGCAGCGTGATCGGCACGGCCAACGGAAAGTATGTGACCGATAGCGCGGGCACCATCCGCATTGACGGCCTGACTCCCGGCATGACAGTCATCGCCCGTGAGGTGCGGGCAAAAGACGGCTACATCCTGGATGACACCCCGCAGAGCATCAAGATCAAGCGAAGCTCTGTCATGACGCTGGAGTTCCGCAACCAGCCCAAGGGCGGCGTGCTCGTGAAAAAGGTGGACGCTGTGACGAACGCTCCCATCTCTGACGTGGAGTTCCTTGTCACGGATTCCGACGGCAATCTCATCGGCAACGCCAACGGCAAATTTGTCACGGACAGCGCAGGCACGTTCACCATTGCCGACATCGCCCCCGGCACCACGCTTGTCATCAAGGAAACCCGCGCGAAGGCAGGCTACATTCTCGATGATACCCCGCAGACGGTTAAGGTCAAGTCCAATGAAGTTGTCACGGTGGAGTTCCGCAACGCCCCCAAGGGCAATCTCATCATCGTAAAGCAGGACTCCGTTACAAAGGAGCCGCTGGAAGGTGTCGAGTTTAAGATCACCTACGCAGATGGCTCGTATGTAGATGCCGAGGGCGGCACGTTGTCCTCCACCGGCCTGTACCGGACGGATAAGGCGGGTAAAATCACCATTTCCGGTATTTCCGGCACCGTGGTGGTCACAGAGATTGAAACGATCCCCGGTTACACCATTGATGAAAACACTCGCACGCAGACTGTTGTGGTCAATCCCAACGACACACAGACTCTCCACTTCTACAACACGCCTATTGGTGGCGTGGAGATCATCAAGGTCAACGAGGATAACCACAGTGAGCGCATCCCCAATA
>OJNV01001447.1_pt1 | contig 11145 bp, 10 predicted proteins | sample 1597961 | NCBI WGS metagenome assembly OJNV01 (sample SAMN01915220, study PRJEB22387) | human gut metagenome | isolation source: stool | host: Homo sapiens | place: USA
GAAGCGTGTAGAAACCATATCGGATGATGGTTGGAAGAAAATAATAGAAGATTTTCAAAAATTGCATGAAAATGAAGAGCGAATGGAACGACAGCTCGAAATTGAAGAGCTTCAAAGAGCAAAAGAAGAAGCAAGAAAGGCAATGCTTGAAGTGAATAAATTAAAACAAGAAGCGAATAAATTAAGCCAAGAAGCCGATAAGAAAATAGAAGATGCTGAAAAGAAGTCAGAAGAAGCTGATAAGAAATTTGAAGAAGCTGATAAGAAATTTGAAGAAGCAAATAAACAAATAGAACAAGCTAATAAACAGATTGAAGATGCAAATACACGAGTAAATGATGCGAATAAACGTGCAGATGAATCGGCTAAGAAAATGAATCAGATGAATCAAGAAATGAATCAGATGAATCAAGAAATGAAACTAGGGATTAAAGCGATGCTTTCGAATGGTATGAGCTTAGAATTTGTTTCTAAGTTGTTGTCTAAGAGTGAAAGTGAAATTATGGAGTTAGTGAAATAGTCAAAGATAAATGATGCTATTAAGCAGGTTTTTGAGGCCTGCTTTTTTTTAAAAAGGAATAGTAGGAGATAAAATGAAAGATCAAAATTGTGCTTATTGCATGGAAGGCGAGCTTGTTGCTGCTTTCGGAATCAAAATTTGTGAATTAGAAAGTTCAAAGGTTTATTTGTTTAAGGAACAAAGCCATCCGGGTCGTGTGATTGTTGCCTACAAAAAACATGTGAGTGAAATCACAGAATGAACACCAGAAGAAAGAGCTGCTTATATGGAGGATATTAATAAGGTAGCTTGTGCTATGCATGAAATCTTTAATCCAGATAAAGTAAATTATGGAGCATATGGGGATACGGGACATCATCTTCATTTCCATTTAGTACCAAAATACAAAGATGGATATGAATGGGGGCGGAGTATTTGCTATGAATCTTGGTGTTAAGACTTTGTCTGAAGAAGCTTATCAGGAAATGGTTGAAAAGTATCGCGAAGTATTATCTAAATAACTATTCGTGACTGGCATCGTATAATTTTTGGATATCACTAGGAAGTTTGTCAGGAAGCATGGTTTGAATGTTTTCTTCGGTTCCATCTTCTATAGCTTTTTGGTAGTACCAACATTTGAATTCTAAAAGGGAAAGTGCTTTTTGAAGATTTTGAATTTCAGCTTCTACTGCTGATTTTCTAGCTTCAAATAATTCTTTCCTTTTTTCATAAGTCTCACTACCTTGTTTGACCCACATAAAGAATTGATTGATTTCTTTTATTCCAAGACCTGATTTTTTTAAGCATTCAATGACGTGTAAGGCTTCTAATTCATTATGACTAAAGTAGCGAATATTTCCTTTACGTACAAGATTAGGAAAGAATCCTTCTTTATCATAATATCTAAGTGTAGAAATGGGTAAATCAAACATTTGTGAAACTTGTCCTATTGTGTAATGCATCAATTGTCCTCGCTTTCTTGACCTAAAGTCAACTTCAGGTAGTATAGTAATACCAGGAGGATTGTATGTCAATGAAGGTTTTAATTATATCAACAAGTCTAAGAACAAATAGTAATTCGGATATTTTAGCTAGAAAATGTGTTAGAGGTGCATTGGATGTAGGACATGAAGTAGAGTATGTGTCATTAAAAGGAAAAAGCATTGAGTATTGTATTGGATGTTTATCTTGTATCAAGAGTGGTAGTTGTGTATTAAAGGATGATGTTAAAGACATTATGGAGAAGGTAAAACAGGCAGAAGTCATTATATTTGCGACTCCTATATACTATTATGAAATGTGTGGTCAAATGAAAACATTACTAGATCGTTTGAATCCTTTATATGCAAGTGAATATGCATTTAGAGATATCTACATGATCGCAACGGCTGCAGAAGATGAGGATAGTACATTTGATAAAGCTTATAATGGACTTCAAGGCTGGGTTGATTGTTTTGAAAAGGCTACTTTAAAAGGTATTGTGAAAGGTGCTGGTATAAGTGAAGCAAGTGATGCATTAAATCATAAGGATGTTTTGAAGAAGGCTTATGAGTTGGGTAGGAACTTGTAATGTTTTGTTAAAATGATGATTTTACGGATGAAAGCTGGATATCCACCTATTGATATTAAATTTGCAGATTGAATTGTTCATTATAATGCGTTTCATGAAAGTCATATAAAACATAGTCTTTTGGCATTGGAAAATAGGTTACAAGATTAAGTGGGCTCAAATGTCCACTTTGTTTTTGTGATATAATACTTTCTTGTAGAGGGCATAAAATGAATTTTAATAGGGCATTAAGTAAAGAACAAACAACCTGCATCAATGGAATTTTTGTGATGTTTGTGTTTCTATCCCATTTTGGACAATATGAAACGATGCCATGGAATAATCTCTTGTTGGCAATTGGACAATTGATGGTAGCACCATTTTTGTTTTATTCGGGATATGGCATTATGGAACAAATTCAAAGAAGAGGTGTTGCGTATATTGATGGTATGCCTAGAAAAAGAATATTGAAGTTTTATATTCACTTTTGTATGGCATTATGTATTTACTTGTTTTTATCATTCTTATTAGGAAAAGAGTATTCCTTTGTTCGTATTATATTATCATTTACGGCTTTAAGTTCCATTGGAAATAGTAATTGGTATGTGTTTGCGATATTAGCAATGTATAGTATTGTATATATTTCGTTTAAGCAATGTAAGAAACATAGCATGAGTGCATGTGTATTTTTTACCATTCTATATATAGTACTGATGGATATAATAAAGGATCAAGCTTGGTGGTACAATATCATTCTTTGCTTTCCTGCAGGTATGATTCTATCGAAATATAAAGATCGGGTTTGTTCTATGATTCAAAAGCCAGTATTCTTTGTATTTATGATTACTTTAGCTTTGGTTTTGTATTTATTTTCTTTTTCTATACTCGCATATGAAATAATTTCGATTGGGTTTTGTTTCCTTATTGTGGATGTATGTGCATATAAAAAAATTAAAAATGATTTGTTTCATTTCTTGGGTCAATATGTGTTTGAAATCTATATTCTACAAAGAATTTCTATGAATATATTTGATCGATATTTAAATGATTGGATCTATCTTGTAGTATGCATTTTTTCCACTTTAATTCTTGCCTATAACTTTAAAAAGCTAGAGACAAAAGTGGATGGGTTACATATTTTTAAAAATTTTAGTTGACAAAAAATAGCATTTTCCTGTATATTTTTTTGCGTACAAATCGTACAGAAATTGACCGCCTAGATATAGGCTAAGGCTACACGGACGGCCGGGTCAAATGCCGAAGACTTGTTGAAGAAGCAAGAACCGTATTTAGGGAATACGGAGGGGTGTTTACCCTTATTGATTGAGTTAAAAGCTCAGTTTTATAAAGTACAATATACCTTATGAAATGGTCAATAAGCTGGAATTTCTGTTACGAAAAGTATGCAGATAGATGATGGACGAAGATAGGTGTATATTGTGCGCCTATCTTTTTTTGTTTGGTAAAGGAGAAGAGGAATATGAAAAAGATTTTACAAGCAAGCCTTAGTGCAGTATTGGTGTTGAGCCTAGTGGGTTGTGGTTCGACAAAAGATGAGGCCATCTATCAAGATTCGATTGATGCCTATGTGAATGAAATTGATATGGACTATGCGTATGACTTCACAAAAACATTGTCTACAGATACTTCATTACATGATAATTCACTTGGATTTAGAACGAGTGGTTCCGATGCAGAACATAGAACAGCCAATTATTTGGCTAAGGAAATGAAGGCCATTGGTTTAAAGAATGTAGAAAAGATACCTGTGAATGTGGATAAGTGGCAGTATAATGATGCTTCACTTACGATTGAAGGTACAGACATTGATTTGATGCCCGTATCGTATATGGTGAATGGTACAGATGAAAATGGGATTACAGCACAAATCGTAGATTGTGGTACTGGTTTTGCGAAAGACTATGAAGGCAAGGACATTGAAGGTAAGATTGCTCTAGTAGGAGTGGATCAATTTAATGAGTCTTGGATTGGCGGCTATATCTATGAGGCGTATGAGCATGGTGCAAAAGCATTAGTCACATACGATTTGGATGGATATGGAAGATTTAGTGATGATGATCATCAGATTCAGGATGTTTGTGCAGAAGATATTATGCCTACGACAATCATCACAATGAGTGAGTACAAACAAATTAAAAAGGCTTTAAAACAAGGTCATGATATGGCTACTCTAAAAGTGGATAGTGTGATGGAAGAAGGCAATGGTACAAGTTATGATGTGGTTGGCTATATTCCTGGTAAATCACATGATCAACAAATTATTTTTGCCGGACATTATGATATGTATTTTACTGGCTTTCAAGATGACTGTAGTGCTATTGGAACCATTATGTCAATGGCTAAGACAATGATCGATAGTGGCTATGTGCCTGAAAATGATATTGTGGTTGTTGCGCATGGTGCCGAAGAATGGGGTGCAACAGGCACTGAATTTGACTGGACAAGAGGGGCTTATGAATTGATCAACAATGTACATCCTGAGTGGGCTAATAAAACTTTAGCTTTATTTAACTTTGAATTGGATGCCTATGATGATGGTTCAGATACATTCATGGTGACTTGTGTTCCTGAATATGCATCTTTAGTAAAAAGTTTAGTCGATTCAGGTGCATTGGATGGTGCTGTAAAAGAATATAAGAATGGTATTTCTACAAAGACATATGATACAACGACAATGGAAGATGGTGTTTCCTATCGTAATGCGGGAGTTCCTTATTTCTTGAATACAACAGATACTTGTTCTGGAGAAACAAAGGACGATAGTGAATATACTTGGACACAACTTCATTATCATACAGAATCCGATAATACGGATACGTATAGTGAAAAGGTGATGAAGGCTAATATTGCGGTATTTGGAAGTATGGCTATCGCTATCGATCAGCTTCCAGCTATGTCTTTAAATATGCAAGCTACCATTGATGATTTAAAGGAAAGCCTTAATGAAGATTTAGCTTTGGAAGCGGGTGTTTCTAAAAAGGATTGGGACAAGGCTTTAGCTGTTTTTGAAAAAGAAGTGGATGCATTGAATAAAGAGGGTCAAGATATTAATAATCGTTATGTAAAGGCGGTAAACTCTAAATCGGATGTTACTTCAATTCAAAAAGAAGGAAAAGCCTACAATAAGAAAGTATTAGACTTATTTAAATATGTACAAGATAACTTTGTCGGAATTGTATTCTCGAGTGATGTTGTGATGAAACACGTGGGATATCAAAACAACATTGAATATATGGATGAAATCATTCAAGATTTGAAGAAAGACAAAGTAAGTGATGCTCTAGATGTGGCATACCAATTAAATGGTTTGTGTGAATACAATTATTACTTATTCTCACCAAATGCGGCTGCTAAAATTGATGCGCATGCAGATAAGGCAGTTGAAAACAATAAGTGGTGGGGCAATGATAAAGGCTACTATTTCACAGACACAAAAAACGCTACAACCTCTTTATTAAATAAAGAAGATGGAGATGATGTAAGTGAAGAAATCAAAGTATATGAAAGTGCTAGAACAAAACAGTTAGATTCTTATAAAGAAGTGCTTGAAAATGAAATCTTGGCAATGAACAAGATGGGTCAATAAATATAGGCTTGGCAATATAAATGCCAGGCTTTTTTGGTTATAAAAAAAGCTTGTGCAATGTTGACATTTGTTCTTGAAAACAAGTTTTTTTTAGATGTATACTTTAGCTAACTAACCATATGGTTATATGATGAAGTGGGAATAAGATTATGAAAAGTTTAGAGGAAAGACAGAAAATTTTGATTGTGGATGACTCCAAATTCAATCGGGAATTATTGATGGAAATATTGGGTGAAAACTATCAATATATCGTGGCCAATGATGGCTTAGAGGCCATTTCCATTCTACAAAAGGATTGGACAATTGACTTAATGTTGTTGGATATCAATATGCCAAAAATGAATGGGTTTGAAGTTTTGGAATATATGAATAAGTATCAGTGGATCAATGAATTTCCGGTGATCGTGATTTCTGCAGAAGAAGAGACTTCAATTATTGAAAAGGCGTATAACTTAGGGGTTGTTGAATATATTCAACGTCCTTTTGATGCGTTTATTATTAAACGAAGAGTTATGAATACACTTGTTTTATATGCCAATCAAAAACGATTGACCAATGTAGTAGTGAATCAGGTGTATGAAAAAGAAGAAAACAACAAGATCATGATTGGAATTTTGAGTAATGTCGTTGGTACATATAATAAGGAGAGTAAGGAGCACATTCTTCATATTCGCATTGCCACACAGATGCTTTTAAGAAGGTTAGTTGAGAAAACGGATGCGTATCCATTAACGGAGTCTGATATTACATTGATTGCGACGGCATCGTCTTTACATGATATTGGTAAGGTGTCAATCTCAAAGGATATTTTAAATAAGCCTGCAAAGCTGACGGATGAAGAATATGAAATTATGAAGACACATACTTTACTTGGCGCAAAAATGATTCGTAGTATGGAATATCCGAATGATAATCCATTGGTTCAAATGGCTTATGAAATTTGTAGATGGCACCACGAACGCTTTGATGGAAAAGGCTATCCGGATGGTTTAGTGGGTAATGATATTCCTATTTCTGCCCAAGTTGTATCGGTTGCCGACGTATTTGATGCACTGACAAGTACGCGTGTATATAAAAAGGCCTATGATTATAGAACGGCCATTCAAATGATTTTGGATGGTAAGTGCGGATGTTTCAATCCGTTGTTACTAGAGTGTTTAAAAGAGATGGGTACAGATATTTATGTGGCTTTTAAAACGCAAAAGGATGATTATAAGGATTATCATGAGGCAAAAAAATTGTCTGGTGAAATATTAAAATCGGAAACATTGCCATATAATGATCATTCGCAACGTATCATTGATTTCTTACAGGAAAAGATGGATTTTTTTGAATTGAGTCAATCTAAAGTCTTATTTGATTACAATCCATTAATTGGTGAGTTAACCATTATAGATCGAGAGAAAAATAAAAAGTATAAAAAGAGTACGTTGGAATTTGAGTCGTTTGATGTGAATGAAAAAGTGATTGAAAAAGTTAAAAAACATCTAAATGAAACGTCTGTGGAAAATAAAGATTTTACTTTACAATTTAAAGAGTTAAATATAAAATTCCATACGTTATGGTCTGGTTTGGATACAGATCAATATATTGGTGTGATTGGTCAAATAGATAGGAGGAGATGATTTGAAAGGGAAACGAATAATTACAAGTTTATTGAGTCTATCTTTACTTGTTTGTTTACTAAGCGGATGTAAGACCAGTGATTTAGAATCGGACGAATCCAATTTACCTGTTATTACTTTAGGTAGTGATAATTATCCTCCATACAACTATTTGAATGAGGATGGAAATCCTACAGGTATTGATGTGGATTTAGCAAGTGAAGCTTTTAAGCGATTGGGATATCGAGTTGAAGTGGTTTATATTGATTGGGAAAAGAATAAGGAACTTTTAGAAAGCGGAAAGATCGATTGTATCATGGCATGTTTTTCTATGGAAGGAAGATTAGATGACTACAAGTGGGCTGGTCCATATATATCAAGTCGTCAGGTGATTGCGGTCAATAAGGATAGTGATATTTATACTTTGGACGATTTGAAAGGTAAAAATGTAGCTATACAATCGACCACAATGCCAGAAGATATTTTATTAAATGGCAATTATAATGTAGGTAATTTGATTAGTTTAAACCATAGAGAATTGATTTTTACATTCCTACAAAAAGGATATGTGGATGCGATTGGCGCTCATGAAGAATCAATCATTCAATATATGAAGGACTATGATGCGAATTTTCGTATTTTAGAAGAGCCATTGATGAAAGTAGGCGTTGGTGTAGCTTTCTCAAAAAATGATAAGCGTGATCTTTGTGAGAAGTTAGACAAGACTTTAAAAGAGATGCGTAAGGATGGCACTTCTAAAAAAAATCATAGGTAAATATCTATCGGATCCAGAAAAGTATTTGGAGGTGGATGATTTTGCGTATTAAAAATTGTTACTACCATATACTGATAGCACTACTAGGCGTTTGCATGATTTTCTCTTCTGCATTTTATTTTATTCAAACACAAAAAGATGAAACAGAGGCCAAGTTGGTAAAAATCGTAAATTATGTAAAGGTACAATGTTCCACTTATACCCATTATAATGAGGCGAGTGAATCGAAGAGTTTGTTACGAACGATTGAGAGTTGTCGTCAGCTTCAAACGAATATTCAAAGTGAAGTGGATGCAGGAAACCCTATAGATCAAGCTTTTCTAAAAGAAAATCTGAGTACGTTATGGATGGATGGAAGTCTTGTATTGGATGAAAATGGGAATATAGAAAGTTCCTATAGTACAAATGATTCCATTTTAAAACAAGTTCATCAATATATCTGTAAAGATATTGTTTTGGACTATATGAATTATCCAGAAAGAACTTATTCTCAACGTATTGAATTGGATGATGGGTCTCATTTAGATATTGCGACATGTGCAAGAAGTGATGCACCTGGCATTGTGGCTACTTATTTTTATACTTCCGCTTATTTTGCGCAGAATTATAATTTAACGCTTCAAAATCTATTAAAGGGATATAGTACAAAATCGGATGGAACGATTCTTGTTTGCGATAAGGGAAACATCATTGCGAGTAATGATCGATCACTGCTTCATGTTTCGACAAAGAACAATGAAGTCGTTCAATTATTAAAGAAGAATAAGGATAGTCAACATATTTATCGTTTTAATAGTAAAGGCGCAGGCTATTATGGCATTATGTTGAAACAAAGTAATTATTATATCTTTGCCTATATTCCAGATCATGTGGTATTTGAAGGTGTTTTCACCAAATTAGTTGCGATTTTACTTATATATATATTGTTTGTGCTTGTACTAAGATATATTGGGTATCGCAATAATCGTATAGGACAGGTTAAAGATCAAGAAAAAGAGAAGGCGCACCAAGAAGAATTATTAAAGGCAGCTAAAAAGGCAGAGGCGGCGAATGTTGCCAAAACCGAATTTCTTCAAAGAATGTCTCACGATATTCGTACTCCCATCAATGGAATCATTGGTATGGTTGAAGTTGGTGATTATTATAGGAATGATATTAAAAAGCAGGCAGATTGTCGTGCAAAGATCAAAGATGCTTCAAATACATTACTTGAATTAGTGAATGAAGTATTAGACATGAGTAAGCTTGAGTCGGGTGAAATCGTCCTTGAAGAAGTTGGATTTAATATAGATAAGTTGAGTGATGAAACGATTGGAATAGTAGAAGAACTCGCAAAAGAGCGTAATATTCAAATTGTCGAAGAAGAAAAGAGTATTACCCATCCATATTTGATGGGCAGTCCAATCCATGTAAAGCGTGTATTAATGAATGTTCTTTCCAATGCCATTAAATACAATAAGGATAATGGATTTATCTATGTAAGTTATAGGGAACTTGAATCGAAAGAACCATCCCATGTCATTATTGAATTTATTTGTCGTGATACAGGTATTGGTATGTCTAAAGAATTTCAGGATAAAATCTTTGAGCCTTTTGCCCAAGAACATATGGGAAGTCGTTCTAAATATACGGGTACTGGTTTGGGTATGCCAATCGCAAAAAGCCTTGTTGAAAAGATGGGTGGATCCATTGTGTTTACAAGTCAAGAAGGTGTGGGTTCTCAATTTGTGATACGCATTCCATTTAAAATCGATGAAGAACATAAAAATGAAAGGGTGAAAGAATCAGCATCTGTATCGATTGAAGGACTTAGAGTTCTACTTGTAGAAGATAATGAATTGAATATGGAAATTGCCAGGTTTATTATCGAAAACGAAGGGGCTAGAGTTACTTGTGCTACAAATGGTAAAGAAGCGGTGGATATCTATAAGAACGCACCCGAATCTTTTGACATTATCTTAATGGATATTATGATGCCGGAAATGGATGGTTTACAAGCCACTCAAGTGATTCGCTCATTTGATCATGATATTCCAATTGTGGCGATGACAGCCAATGCGTTTATGGAAGATAAAATAAAGGCTAAAAAAGCAGGTATGAATGCGCATGTATCAAAGCCTTTAGACAGGGATATATTGATTCAAGTGATTGCAAAGTTGTGTGGTTATAAAAGCGTATAGTGCTTTTAAATTAAAGTGATAATTAAAAGAAAAAATGACTATATAATTTAGAAAAACGATGGCATGTTAAAATATTGTATGTATAATGAATTTGACATTATCGATTGGCAAATTCAGTGAAAGCTTGAGATGTAAACATGCTGACCAATATAGTATTTTAAAGCTATTGATAATAGGTTTTTTTCGATTATAGAGTACAAAAAAGTTTCTGTGGCATGAACAAGAAACTCTTTTTGTGTTAAAGAAAAAGAAGAAAAGATTATGAAGAAAACAATGTGGAGGATTATTTAAAGAATTTGTAAAGGCAATCGCAACAAATTTATTGGAATTAATAATGTTTTCACATTGAAGTTTTATAATAGGAATTGGCTACTGGATGTAGTAATGGTGAACCCTCTGAATTAAAAAAAGAAATCTGCTTGAGTTCTCGGCAGATCCTTCGATTTTTTTGCAGGAGGACGTGTTGTATGTATATTTATCTATACATTGATGTTGCCATGATTATATTGGCTTTAGTTGAATTACTAAAAATCACATTGATTATTATAGAAAAATGTAAAAGACACTAGTTCACCAAGACCAAAGGATCAAACTAGTGTCTTTTGACATTAAATAAATTCAGAGGAACCACTGTATCCAGTAGTCTTTCTGTATGAATATTAAACAATTGATATATATAAAAGTCAAGACTAACCTTATCTAATCCAACGAAAATAAAGCGTTTTAGATCAAATAGGAACAATCGTTACAAATTTAGTGGAATTCACAATAATTTCACATTGAATCTTTATAATAGAAATTGGCTACTGGATGTAGTAACGGTGAACCCTCTGAATTAAAAAAAGAAATCTGCTTGAGTTCTCGGCAGATCCTTCGATTTTTTTGCAGGAGGACGTGTTGTATGTATATTTATCTATACATTGATGTTGCC
>OJNV01001448.1_pt1 | contig 11133 bp, 10 predicted proteins | sample 1597961 | NCBI WGS metagenome assembly OJNV01 (sample SAMN01915220, study PRJEB22387) | human gut metagenome | isolation source: stool | host: Homo sapiens | place: USA
CTATGAGCTGTTTGAGGATGAGAAAAAACAGATCGAGCTGAGCGCCAGCATCTTCGAAAACGGCGACTTCTGCCTGACAAACGGCGAAGCAGCCATGGTAGAAAAAGTAAAAGCAAACTTTAAAAATGTCATCGTTGTCATGAACGTCGGCGGTATGGTTGATACCAGCTGGTTCAAAGACTGCAAAGAGATTCCGGCGGTGCTGATGGCATGGCAGGGCGGCATGGAAGGCGGCCTCGCGGCAGCGGACGTTGTAACAGGCGACGTCAACCCATCCGGTAAACTGGTTGATACCTACGCAGCAACCCTCGAGGATTATCCATCCACCGAGAACTTCCATAAATCCGTTTATTACGTGGATTACAACGAGGATATCTACGTTGGCTACCGTTATTTCGAGACGATTCCTGGCGCAGCGGAGAAGGTCAATTATCCGTTCGGCTTCGGCCTTTCCTACACCAGCTTTGAGACAGAAGTTCTGGGTGCAGAAGAGAAGGATGGAAAGATTGTTGTAAAAGCATCTGTTACCAACACTGGAAAACGTGCCGGAAAAGAAGTTGTACAGCTCTACTATGGCGCACCGCAGGGCAAGCTTGGCAAACCGGCCAAAGAGCTCGGCGCTTACCGGAAAACAAGACTGCTGCAGCCAGGCGAGACACAGAGAGTCGTTCTTTCCTTTACAGTGGAAGAAATGGCATCTTTTGATGACCTTGGAAAGGTTGCAAAATCTGCCTATGTTCTTGAGGCAGGAAGCTACGTCTTCTACGTTGGAAACAATGTAAGAGATGCGAAGAAACTGGACTTCACCTACGATCTGGCAGAGGCAAAAGTGACTGCACAGTACACCAGCCTTGCCGCTCCGCATAAGCTGGAAAAACGTCTCCTTGCGGATGGAACCTACGAAGCGCTTCCGACCGATAACGGCCCTGTTGAGGAAGAAGGACTGGAGCGTCAGGATAAGCTGACTCTGGAAGGATTCCTCCCTGCAGTCAAAGCACAGGAGAGAAAGAGCTTTGGCGAGCTTATGGAGGCAGCAAAGACGAATCCGAACCTGATGAATGTGGTCGAAGGAAAAGAAACGCTCGACGAGTTTGTAGATAAGCTTCCGACAGAAGCACTCATTCATCTGCTCGGCGGTCAGCCGAACACAGGAGTTGCCAACACGTTTGGCATGGGAAATCTGCCTGAGTACGGCATCCCGAATATCATGACCGCAGACGGACCGGCAGGCCTTCGCATTCAGCCGCAGTGTGGCGTCAACACGACCGCATGGCCGTGTGCAACATTGCTTGCCTGCACCTGGGATCCGGAGCTGATCGAAGAGATCGGTAAAGCCGGCGGAGAGGAAGTCAAAGAAAACAATATCGGCATCTGGCTGACCCCGGCTGTCAACATTCACAGAAGCCCGCTCTGCGGAAGAAACTTCGAGTATTATTCCGAGGATCCGCTTGTGGCCGGAAAATCCGGTGCGGCAATGGTACGCGGTATGCAGTCCGAGCATATCGGGGCAAGTGTGAAACACTTCTGCTGCAACAACAAAGAAACAAACCGAAAAGACAGCGATTCCCGCGTTTCCGAGCGTGCGCTGCGTGAGATTTACCTGAAAGCCTTCGAGATCATCGTAAAAGAGGCAGATCCATACACAATCATGTCGTCCTACAACCTGATCAACGGCGTTCAGGCATCTGAGAACAAGGATCTTTTGACCGGTATTCTGCGCGGTGAGTGGGACTTTAAGGGAATGGTAACGACCGACTGGTGGACACACGGCGAGCATTACCGCGAGACAAAAGCCGGAAATGATATCAAGATGGCAAACGGATACGAGGAGCGCGTACAGGAGGCATTTGAGAAGGGATACATCACCCGCGACGAAATCGCTCTTTGTGCAAAACGAATCCTGACCATGATTCTTCGCATGGACTGATGTGGATGCATGTGAATAAATAAAGAAAAGTGTGGATAACACATAAAAAAATCGTATGCTGTTGTGGAAAAAGCAACAGCATACGATTTTTTACTTTCCGGACAGGATTCTTTCCTGTTTGCACGGCAATGATCTGCAGCAAGACTCTGGCGACCGCAGCGCAGTAAAAACGAGCGGAAACTACAGGAAAAAAACTGTTTTCAGGCAGTAGCCTTCTGTAGCTCTGCCATAATCTTAAATTCCCGCACGACCATAACGATGCTGACTGATGCGGCTGCAAGGTCTGCAATCGGTGCAGTGTACATCACGCCGTCAATGCCGAAGAGATACGGAAAAATCAGCAGCAGCGGAAGCAGGAAAATAATCTGTCTCGTCAGCGAAAGAAAAATACCCTTCTTCGGTGCTCCGATGGAGGTAAAGAAGTTCGAGCTGACCGGCTGGATACCGTTCAGGAATGTGAAAAACAGGAAAATGCGGAAGTACCGCTCTGCAAAATGCAGGTACTCTTCTGAACCGGAACCAAAAATGCCGATAATCTGGCGCGGAAAGAACTGGAAGCAGAGGAAGGCGACGATGGAAATGGCAGTCGCCGCAAAAACTGCTTTTTTATAGGCGTCCTTCACGCGGTCATATTTCTGCGCACCGAAGTTGAAGCTGACAATCGGCTGAAGTCCCTGGGAAATGCCGATGACAAAGGAGAAGAACAGCATATTTACCTTTGAAATAATGCCGGCGCATGCAAGCGGAATGTCGCTTCCATAGACGGAATTGGAGCCGTAGTAGGTCAGTGTGTTGTTCATAACGATCTGAACAACCATCATTGCCACCTGATTGAATGCCGGAGTTGCACCAAGCGCAGCGATCCGTGCCCAGCAGGCTATTTTCGGCTTCAGATCGGAAAGAGAAAGCGGCAGCGTTTTAAAACCGCGCAGATAGAAGACAACAAGCGCGAACGATAAAATCTGTCCGGTGATCGTGGCGAGTGCTGCACCTGCCATGCCCATGTGGAAAACGAAGATGAACAGCGGGTCGAGAATCGTGTTGACGATCGCGCCGACCAGGTTGCACAGCATGGAAAATTTCGGGCTGCCGTCCGCGCGGATCAGGTTGGAGCCGCCGATCGTGACAATCAGAAACGGGAAGCCGATGGAGGTAATTCTGGTGTAAGTACAGGCGTAATCAATGACATCCGGCGTTGCACCAAAGAGAAGCATCATCGGACGCAGAAAAAGCTGAACGGCAACGCAGAGGATCACACCGAGGATTGCCAGCATGGAGATGGCATTTCCAACATAGGATTTCGCGTGCTCCGGATCCTTTCTGCCCATGCAGAGATTGAAGTTTGCAGCACCGCCGATGCCGCAGAGCAGACCGATGGATGTGCAGACCATGCTGAGTGGGAACGCTACGTTGGTCGCTGCGTTTCCGAGCACGCCGATGCTGTGGCCGATAAAGAGCTGGTCTACCATGTTATAGAGGGCGCTGACGAGCATCGCGATGACGCTCGGAACCGCAAAACGCCGCAAAAGAGTGCTGACCGGTTCCGAGCCGAGAGGATTTTCGGAAGGTTTCATAGAGGGTATCTCCTTTCAAATGAGGTAAAAGTTCATCGTTTGTATCGGGTGAACATTCCCGGAAAAACTCCGAGACTATATAGTATACCATAGAAAGAAAACAGAAAACAAGAGGGTGACCGCTATTTTCAGGAAGTGTAACAGAATCGTAGCAGAACTCTCTGCATTTTTAAAAAAGGGATTGACAAAAATGAAATATTAACCTATATTGAAACAAGGTTAACAATTCAAAAGCAGAAAGAATTGGATACAAGAATCTGCGAGGAGGACTTACATTCATGAAAAAATCAAAACTTACCACAAAACAGATTGTACTGACCGGCATGATGACGGCAGTGCTTGCGGTACTGTCCATTGTGACGATTCCGCTTCCGACCGGCGTTCCGGTGACGCTGCAGACCTTTGCAATGGCATTTTGCGGCTACGTGCTTGGCTGGAAATTGGGAGGCGCATCGTCCGCTCTTTATCTGATCCTCGGCGCGATCGGCGTTCCGGTTTATGCCGGCATGAGCGGTGGATTCGGCGCTCTTCTCGGACCGGCCGGCGGCTTTATTTTCGGATTTATTCCGATGGCAATGCTCTGCGGTGCCGGAATTAAAAAAGGCTTCCCGGGCAAACCATTCGTTCTTGGAATCGCAGGTCTTGCGGTATGTCACGCATTCGGTGTGGTACAGTTTTCTATTGTAACAGGAAACACGATCCCGGCTTCCTTCCTGGCAGTTTCCGTTCCGTACATCGTAAAAGATGTGATTTCCGTTGTAGTAGCTGAAATTCTCGGTGTGGCCGTTCGAAAAGCACTGTCAGCAGCTCATGTAATGAACTACGGAACCGCAGCATAATCACAGAGCGTTTCTGAAAAACCAAAAGATAAAAACAAGAGACAGGCATCCTGACAATCTGCCAGGTGTCTGTCTTTTTCTGTTTTGTCAAGCGGATATTCGTAATCCGCTTCGCTACTTGCCTGATTCGGTTAAAGTATTCCGCAGCAGCAGCGGTTATTTGAAAAAACGTGCAAAATGCATTTCATACAGTTTCACAATTTTAATGAATTCCTAAGAAAGAGGCAAGAAGGCGTTAAGGGAGATATGGTAGGATAGAAAGCAGGAAAGAACAACAAAGGGGTTTGAAACCATGAGAAAAAGAACACGAAAACACCGGGGAACAGCGGGAAAAATGGTTGGAGGTTTTCTGGCATTTTTCTGCCTGATCCTGCTGACGGCCGGAATGTTCTGGGCAATCCAGGGATATGTTTTCTATCAGAAGGCAGTGAAGGAAAAGCCGCTTGCGCAGGCAGTAGAGGAAGCCAGAAGCGGAGCACAGTGGGCTTCTCTTGAACAGGTGCCTGATCTGTACAAAAAAGCGGTGCTTGCTGTTGAGGATCACCGGTATTACACACATCACGGGATAGACTGGATCAGCATGGCGCGGGCCGTTGTACATGATATCCGCGTGATGAAACCGGAGCAGGGAGGCAGTACCATCACACAGCAGCTGGTAAAAAACATGTATTACGATCAGAATAAGACACTTGCCAGGAAAGCGGCAGAGGCGTGGACGGCACTCTATGTGGAACGGCAGCTCTCGAAAGAAGAAATTCTGGAATTGTACATCAATACCATCTATTTCGGGGATGGCTACTATGGACTGAAAGAAGCGTCGCTTGGCTACTTCGGGAAAGAACCGCAGGAGCTGACCGACAGCGAAGCCGTTCTCCTCGCCGGAATCCCGAATGCACCGTCCGCCTACGCACCGTCGCGCCACGCGGATCTGGCGCTGCAGCGGGAAAAGCAGGTGCTGGCGGCAATGGTAAAATATGGATACCTGGAACAAAGTGAGACGGACAGCCTGCTGTGGGATGCGGCAGCCGATCCGGTTCTGGCACGATAGAAAGAAAAGTGAGGAAAAAAGAATGGGAAAACTGATCAGACTGGGGGCAACAGCGCTGTCCATGATTGGAATTTTGGTGATGATTCTCTGTGTGCAGGCGGCGATTTTATTTGTGAGGCTGTGCATCCGAAGAAAGCAGAAAAAATTGAGCTGAAATAAGAGAAAGAAAAATGTGAGCAGAATTGCCGGAAGAAAAACGGTGATTCTGCTCGCGTTTTTTCTGTGAGCAATCCGATTGCGTTTCTGCCGGGAAAAAGGTATAATGAAAAACAGGCAAAAAAATGGTAAAACAGACAGCTTTTGAGGAAAAATAAATGGAACAGAAAGACAGCGCAGAGCGGATTTTAAAACAGATTCCCTATGAGATCGTGTATTCCGCCCGCAAAACGCTCGCCGTCCAGGTCAAAGCGGATGGAAGCGTGTTGGTGCGCGCACCGAAACGGATGGCAAAATACAAAATCGAAGCATTCTTAAAAGAAAAACAGGATTGGATTCACACACACCGGGAAAAAGCGTTGGCGGCCGCAGAGCAGAAAGCAGCGAACCGTCTGACGGAAGCAGAACGAAAAGCGGCGGTTAAACGTGCGGCGCAGATGCTGGCGGAAAAGACGGCACATTTTGCAAAAGAGATGGGCGTAACGTATGGCAGAATCACAATTCGTGAGCAGAAAACCCGCTGGGGCAGCTGCAGCAGCGCCGGAAACCTGAACTACAACTGGAAACTGGTGCTGATGCCGGAGCGCGTGATGGATTACGTCGTTATCCACGAGCTGGCGCACCGGAAAGAGATGAACCATTCCGCGCGGTTTTACGCGGTGGTGGCACAGCAGATGCCCGATTACAAAGTGTGGCAGAGCTGGCTGAAGGAGCATGGAAGAGAGTACTGAAAAAGAGAGGCAAAACAAATGATACTGACCGAAGAAAAAACATATATCATCAATGTGACGGAAGTCGATACCGACGCAGAGCTCGGTTTAAATAAGAAAGATATTATGATCGAATACACGAATCTGGAGCTGCTGCACGCGGTTCTTGCAAGCACGATGCCGTACGGCCGTCTTCTGACCGGCAGCTTGCAGAAGCAGTGGGTCCTGGAGCAGCAGCAGCGGGAGCAGATCATCCAGCTTTCCCATGAGCTCAAAACGCCGCTGGCCGTCATTGAGGGCAACGCCGACCTGCTGGCCGAGGACGAGGCCCTGACCCCGGAGCAGCGGGAACAGGTGGAGGCCATCCTGCGGGGCACCGAGCAGACCCGGACCTATCTGCTCAAGATCCGTGCTCAGGTGCAGACACCGCTGAAATATAAGCGGCCTTGAGCAGACCCGAATGATGAAAAAGGAAGCCGCCCGGCTGTGTGGGAACGCCCGCATGGCCGGGCATTTTGCATTGCATGAGCAGGAAAACCGTGGTATTATAAAAAACGATAGGGTCTGAAAATAGAGGGGAAAATGAACACTTACGGCCATTCGTTCGTCTATCCAAAAAAGAGAGGGGAGAAGAACAATGAATTTTGAAGAGACAGAAGTCCTTTACAATGTTTACCGTGGAATCCTGCGGAACAATCGGAGCTTTCAACCGGGAAAGAGCACGGCGGTGGAATATCGCATGGACTGCCCGGAGTATGCCGACCTCCTGAAAAAGTATCCCTTTGAGAAAATTGCAGGAAAAGGCACGGACCTGCAGCGGGCAATTCGGGTGCTGAAATACCTCTCGCCTAAGCTGACGCACAGCCCGTGGTACGACGGCCATGTGGACTGCAATGCCCTGGCGCTTTTGGATTACAGTCTGGATAAACCGGAACAGGGCATCAACTGCCTGAATAAGGCCAAAATTCTGGAGGAGGTCTGCCTGGCACTGGGAATCTACGCACGGCGGGTGCGCTTCCTGCCCTATTCTCCCTTCGATTTTGATTGTCACGTTGTCACGGAGATCTACGACCGGTCGCAGGAAAAGTGGTGTATGCTGGACCCGACGACCAACGGGTATCTGGTAGATGAGAAGGGTACGATCCTGAGCCTGCTGGAAGCCAGAGAGCGGATGGCAGACACCCGATTTGTGACGTATTGCAAGGCGACGAGCCGGGAAAAGGATCTGCAGAAGCTCTACCGGAAAAATATCGCAAGGAGTGCTTACTATGCGAAGAATCTGTTCCGCATTCAGGTGGATGCGGTCTCGCAGTTTGGAGAGAGTGGAAACTGGCTGAATTTTCCGCCGGAGCACTTTTCTATCCGGGAATGGAGCGTTGCAAGTGCAGAATACCGGTTGGAGATGGTGCCTGCCTACGCAAAGGGATATGCGGATTTTGATGAAGCCGTCCAGCTGCCGCGGATGCGTGAGGCCGTGGAGCGGACGCGAAACATGGAGGAGCCGGAGGCAATTTCTGCCGCCGCTCTGACCGAAAAGCCGATATCATAAAAAAACAGATCGCCGCTGCTTTCCTGACGGAGAGCGGCGGCTTTTTCACACCCGGCGCTCCATGGGCATAGGATGACGCAGACCATGGGGAGGAGGGGACGGGAATGGATGGACAAAGACGATTTGCGGTGATCGGAACGGATGCGCGGCTGGCGGCGGCAGGCCGGGCGCTGGCCCGTGCCGGGTTTGCGGTGGGCGGGCCGGAGCAGACGGCACTGGCCGATTACATCTTACTGCCGCTGCCGCTGGACGAGAGCCGCACCCCGCTGGCGGAGCTGCTGCGAGCCGCAAAACCGGGGGCGCTGGCGCTGGGTGGAAAGCTCTCGGCGCAGGCAAGGCAGATCGCGGCGGAGGCGGGCGTGGAGCTGGTGGACTACTTTGCCCGGGAGGAGCTGATCCTCTGCAACGCCATCCCGACAGCAGAGGGCTGCATCGGCATCCTGATGGCGGAGCGGACGCGGACGCTTTGGAACAGCGCCATCCTGCTGGCCGGTTTTGGGCCGGTGGGGCAGGCGCTTGGGGTACGGCTGGCGGCACTGGGCGCACAGGTGACGGTGGCCGCGCGGCGGCCGGCCCAGCGGGCACTGGCGGAGAGTTTCAGTCTGCGGGCCGTGGATCTGGCCCGGCTGGAACAGGCCGCTCCGGCCTTTGACACGGTGGTGAATACCATCCCGGCCCCTGTTCTGACGGAAGCCGTGCTGGCAGCCCTGCGGCCCGGGAGCCTGATCGTGGATCTGGCATCCAAGCCGGGCGGCACTGACTTTGCCGCAGCCCGGCGGCTGGGGCACCGGGCCATCCATGCCCTGAGCCTGCCCACGGCCTGCGCTCCCGAAACGGCGGGCGAGGCTCTGGCCCGGACGGTCTGTGAGATCCTGGCGGAAAGGGAGGAAACACCATGAAAAGGCAATTGCGCGGGACAGTGGCGTTTGCGGTCTGCGGGAGCTTCTGCACGCTGGGCGCGGCGGTGGCTCAGGCTGAACAGCTGGTGCGGCAGGGCTGGGAGCTGCTGCCGGTGATGAGCTATGCGGCCTCCGGCCTGAACACCCGCTTTGGCCGGGCGGATGAGTGGAAGGCGCGGCTGGAGACCCTGACCGGCCACAGGGTGCTGGATACCCTGCAGGATGTGGAGCCGCTGGGGCCGCGGCAGCTGGCCCGGGCACTGGTGGTGGCCCCCTGCACCGGCACCACACTGGCCCGGCTGGCGGCGGGCCTTTCCGACACGCCGGTCACGCTGGCGGCAAAAAGCCTGCTGCGGGTCGGGTGCCCGGTGCTGCTGGCTGTCTCCACCAACGATGGGCTGGGGGCTTCCGGGGAGAACATTGCCCGGCTGATGCAGCGCAAGCACTATTACTTTGTGCCCTACGGACAGGACGATGCAGCGCAGAAACCCCAGAGCCTGAAGGCGGATCTCACCCTGCTGCCCGCTGCACTGGAGGCTGCCCTGCACGGTCAGCAGCTGCAGCCGGTGCTCCGGGAGTGGAACTGAGGGTTTCTCTTTTCAGAGGGATAAAAATGTGGTATACTATATTATAATATCTTGAGATAGAGGAACTGGAATGAAAAAACACATCGCCATGCTGTGTGCGGTGCTTTTGACCGCACTGGCGGCGTTTGCGCCGGGCGCGGCAGCTGCCGGGCCTGCACTGACGGCTACGGAAGCGTACTGCATCATCGATGCCGACACCGGTCTGGTGCTGGCCCAGCAGAACATGAACGAGGAACTGCACCCGGCATCCATCACCAAGGTGATGACGCTGGGCCTTGCCTGTGAAAAGGCCCAGGGCAAGTGGGACAATGTCAAGCTGACGGTCAGCCACGAGGATGTCTACTCGCTGGCGGGCACCGATTCCAGCCACATCGCCCTGCAGGAAGGGGAGGAAGTGCCCCTGACCGATGCCCTGTATGCCACCATGATGGCCAGCGCCAACGATGGGGCCAACCTGCTGGCCGAATACTTCGGCGGCGGCTCCATTGAGGGCGGTGTGGCCGCCATGAACGCGCAGGCAAAGGAGCTGGGGCTGGAACACACCCACTTTGCCAACCCCCACGGCATCAGCGATGAGGACCACTACACCAGCTGCTATGACATGGCGCAGATCCTGCGCTGGGCGCTGACCCAGCCCGGGTTCGAGACCCTGTTTACCCGGAACGAGATGTACACCATGGGCCCGACCAATGTCCAGCCCGTGACCCGGTACTTTCACCAGCAGGATAAAATGCGGGTGGGCTCCAGCCGGTACTATATCCCGGCCATCCTGGGTTCTAAGATCGGCTACACCAACATTGCCCGGTACAGCTATGTCTGCCTGGCGGAGCAGAATGGCGTGCGGCTGATCTGCGTGACCATGCAGAGCCAGATCAAGACCGACAAATACAACGATGTCCGCACCCTGCTGGACGATGCCTTTGCCCGCTACACCGGCTACACCGAGATCCCTGCCCAGGGTGTGACCGGGGAGCTGGAAGTGGCGGGCGGCGGCAGCACGCTGGGCACGGTGACGGTTTCTGACCCGGGCGTGAAGCTGCTGCTGGCCGACGGCCTGACCGCTGCGGATGTGTCGGTCGCACTGGAACTGCCCGAACGATACCTCTTGGGGGTTGACCCGGCGGTGTATGCGGTGTATACCATTCATGGGCGGGACGTGCAGGAAACGGCCAGCGTCCGGGTGCCTGCCGCTGTGACCGGGCTGGAGGAGCTGCTGGCCAAGAGCGCCAACGCCACCCTGCCCGCCTCCCGGGATGTGGGGCCGAAGAGGATCGCAGGCGGCCTGCTGGCCATCTCGGTCGGTGCCACTGTGCTGGCCGCCCTTGCGGCGTTCGGCGTGGTGCGGCTGAGAATAAAATGGAAGAAAGGTAAATCAAGAAGTAAGCACTGACCCGTTTCGCCAGAGGCTCCCCTACCAGGGGAGGCCTTGGCAGGAAGGGACAGTTTGATCTATCGCGCAAAAGCCCGCAAGGACTTTTCCATATACTACAAACAGACAAAATTTTCTGAAAGAAAACAGAGAGGAAAAAGAAATATGGGCAAGTTTACGTTTACTGAGACCGAGATCCCTGGTGTTGTGGTCATTGAGCCGCAGGTGTTCGGTGATGACCGCGGTTATTTTATGGAGACCTACCAGAAGGATCAGTTTGCTGCCGCCGGCATCGACAAGGAGTTCGTGCAGGACAACCAGAGCCGCTCCACCCGCGGCGTGCTGCGCGGCCTGCATTTCCAGAAGAACCACACCCAGGGCAAGCTGGTGCGTGTGACCAAGGGCGAGGTCTATGATGTTGCCGTGGACTGCCGCCCCCACAGCGCCACCTTTGGCAAGTGGGTGGGCGTGACCC
>OJNV01001452.1_pt1 | contig 11125 bp, 9 predicted proteins | sample 1597961 | NCBI WGS metagenome assembly OJNV01 (sample SAMN01915220, study PRJEB22387) | human gut metagenome | isolation source: stool | host: Homo sapiens | place: USA
TTTTACAATCAACAGACTGTCCGATCTGATAATTAAACAGTGCATCCGGCTTTAACTCGTTTCCGAATGTCACCGCATTGAAATGCTTCTTGACAAGTGCCATCAACGTATCATCTGAAATCTCACTTGACATGATGGCAGTACCTGCGATCGAACCATTTCCAAGACTTTCTGTAACGGATGCTTTCCAATCCGGAATGTTCTCTTCGATCTCCGGTTTTGGTTTTGTGATCTTTTTCATGGATACATTTGCCACATAGTATTTTCCCATGATACAGGAACCTGGTTCCTGCCAATCTCCCTGTTCCAAAATACGAATCACAACCTTCTTCGCACCTGATGGAATCTTGTATGTTCCTTCGAATTTCGTCCATTTTCCAGCTTCAAGAATCTGCGCGGATGTACCGGAAATCAGTCCTGTTGTATCATACTCCTGCTTGCCATCTCCATTCTCATAATACGGCTGAAATTGAACAGTTTTCTGAGAATCTTTCAATTCTTTATTATAATCATCCGACAATTTTGCCCAAAAAGAAAACTCATATTCTTCGCCTTCGCTTACTTTTTCCGTGATGTCCTGTGCAAAACATTCATATGATTTTGACGGATCTTGGGATCTTGTAATAGCACCACATGTTGTAACACCAATATCAGCTCCATTTTCAACAGGTTCCGCTGTAATCGTAGCATCTCCTTTTGAAGCACTCCAGGATGAGAAATCCTGATTTGAAAAATCTCCATTATCAATGATGTTCTCGCCATGAGTAATCTGGCTTCCGCTTCCTTCTTTTAACGTTACAACCACACTGGTCAAACAAAATGACGCATCATTCTGGGTTGTCATAATTACGACTTTATCAAACGTTCCTTCCGTCTTTTCCGGAACGATCGTATATTGTTTCTGTCCATTCTGACCATAGCATGCTTCCACATCATCATACCAGCCCGATGCATTTGTCATTCCAAGCTTCAAAGCAATAACGCCTTCCTGACTTTTAACATTGAAGGTAACAGACTCTACATTTGCAAGATCAAAGGACTCAGACAAATTCCATACTGCCTGTGGATACTTGTGCTCTGCATCATCATGTTTCAGCACAACATTCCAACCTTCTTCCCCTGATTCACAGGAAGTTCCATCAGCGCCACCTGCAAAAGCCTTTGTCAGCTGGTTCGCGGCGAACGTCTTGGTTGTTGTCTGTGTCTCATCCGCATATACCGTATCAATACCCCAATCCGACGGCAGCATACCGCCTACACTCGTGAGCATCATTGCCGCGGATAGTGCAATACACGCCCCCATTTTCCACATTTTTCCCACTCCTATTTTCCTCCTTAAATAGATTTTCGTGTATCTTAATGGTAGCAAAATCAAAGCCGACAAAAACAGGGAAAAACTATAGAAGAATAGCCGACAAATTGCAGTAAAACAATTCGGGTTTGCCGTGATCAGATAGAGGTTCAAAACGGAAGATATGATGATAAAGTAACGATAGAAAAAATCACGCGCGGCGAAATTTTACATTTACTGGTAAAATAACACCGCGCGTGAATTTTTATGATCTAATATGTAGCTAATTTTTGTCGTACATCAGATAAGCATTTCAAAACCATTCTTTCATGATCGGATATAATTGTCTGAATTTCTGATATTTTTCTTCGTACTTTTGAACCAGTTCCGGATCAGGATCTACCGTATCAATCACCTTAACAAGCTTTGCACATGCATGCTCAACACTGTCAAACGTGCCGCATCCTACTGCTGCAAGAATCGCTGCTCCGTATCCCGGACCTTCCTCCGACTCGATGATCTCAAGCTTCACATTCATGACTGCTGCGATAATCTGTCTCCAGAGAGGACTCTTGGCTCCGCCACCACAGATTCTGGAGGAATCGATCCTGATTCCAAGTGATCTGGCAACTTCAAGCGAATCACGCAGACCAAATGCCACACCTTCAAGGACCGCAAGCGTCATATCCTCTCGCGTTGTGTCCATCGACATGCCGACAAACATTGCTCTGGCATCCGGATTGTTATGTGGAGATCTCTCTCCCATTAAATAAGGCAGATAGAACACCTGATTTTCACCGAGTGTTGTAATTCCCTTCTGCTCTCCGGCATAATCTTTTGTCTTTAATATCTCATCCATCCACCACTTATTGCAGGACGCTGCGGAAAGCATACATCCCATCAGATGATAACCACCGTCCGCATGTGCAAACGAGTGAAGCGCATTGTGCTCATCCACGCCAAACTTGTCACTTGAAACAAAAAGCGTTCCGCTTGTTCCGAGCGAGAGATTGCAATGGTTTGCACCGACCGTTCCTGTTCCGACGGCTGCCGCCGCGTTGTCTCCGGCTCCCGCAATGATCTTGACTTCCGATGAAAGCCCCAGTTCTGCGGCAATCTCCTCTTTGAGCGTTCCGACAACCTCATAACTCTCATACAGATCCGGAAGCTGTTCACGCGACACATGGCAGATTTCCATCATTTCTTTGGACCAGCATTTATTCTTCACATCCATAAGAAGCATTCCCGACGCATCCGAATAATCCGTGCAGAATGTTCCGGACAAACGGTATGCAAGGTAATCCTTCGGAAGCATGATCTTTTTGACCTTTGCCCAAAGTTCCGGCTCATTTTTCTGCATCCAGAGAATCTTTGGTGCAGTAAAGCCTGCGAAAGCAATATTTGCTGTATACTCTGTGAGCTTATCACGTCCGATCACATTGTTTAAGTAAGCAGTCTCTTCGGTGGTACGACCATCATTCCAAAGAATGGCGGGACGGACAACCTCGTCCTGCTCATCTAAAGTTACAAGTCCATGCATCTGACCGCCGAAGCTGATTCCGTCTACCTGACTCTTGTCACACTCCGATAACAGTTCTTTTAATCCGTCGACGGTCTGCACATACCAGTCATACGGATTCTGCTCAGACCAGCCGGAATGCGGAAACGACAACGGATATTCTCTCGATACAATTTTTTCAATGCCGCCCTGCTCATTCATAAGAAGAAGCTTGACTGCACTTGTTCCAAGGTCTACTCCAATATATAACATGTCAGCCTCCTATGCGAATGGATTCTCCGTCGGGTAACGAACACCTGCCGGCTGATTATAGCCGATCTCATCAACCTCAACACCGATGTATTTAAATACTTCATATAACGCTTTTCCGTAATGACCGAATGCAACAGCTCCGTGATGAGGGAAGTTCTTCTCGATCAGTACGTGGCGATAAAATCTGCCCATCTCCGGAATCGCAAAGATACCGATGGATCCGAATGATCTTGTTGCAACCGGAAGAACCTCTCCATGTGCAATGTAAGCGCGAAGCTTTGCATCTGCTGTACTCTGCAGGCGGAAGAATGTGATATCTCCAGGAGCGATATCTCCCTCTAAGGTTCCGTTTGTCACTTCAACCGGAAGACTTCTTGCCATAATCTTCTGATTTCTCATCTCACAGAAAGAAAGCTTGCAGGATGCGGTATTTCCACAATGGAATCCCATGAAAGTGTCTTTCAGTGTGTATGGGAACTTATCTTTAATATCCTCATTGTACATATCTGCCGGTACAGAGTTGTTGATATCCAGTAAGGTTACAACATCCTCGCTGACAACGGTTCCGATAAACTCGCTTAAGCATCCGTAGATATCAACCTCGCAGGATACCGGGATTCCCTGTGCTGCCAGGCGGCTGTTCACATAGCAGGGAACGAAGCCAAACTGGGTCTGGAATGCAGGCCAGCATTTTCCTGTCAGTGTTACATATTTACGATATCCTTTATGATCTCTTACCCAGTCCTTCAGAGTCAGCTCGTACTGTGCAAGCTTCGGAAGGATCTCAGGTTTCTTGTTTCCCGCACCAAGCTCTTCTTCCATCTCTTTTACGATCGCCGGGATCCTTTCATCACCTTCATGCTTGTTGAATGCCTCGAAAAGATCCAGTTCTGAGTTCTCCTCGATCTCAACGCCAAGGTTGTAAAGCTGTTTGATCGGTGCATTGCAGGCAAGGAAGTTTGTAGGACGCGGTCCGAAGCTGATGATCTTCAGGTTGCTCAATCCCTCGATCGCTCTTGCGATAGGAAGGAATTCATGGATCATATCCGCACAGTCCTCTGCATCACCTACCGGATACTCCGGAATATAGGCTTTTACATTACGAAGCTGCAGGTTGTAGCTTGCATTCAGCATACCGCAGTAAGCATCTCCACGTCCCTGGCAGAGATTATCCTGTGTTTCCTCAGCTGCTGCGATAAACATCTTCGGTCCCTCGAAATGCTTTGCAAGAAGGGTCTCAGAAATCTCCGGTCCGAAGTTTCCAAGATATACACAGAGTGCGTTACAGCCTGCTTTTTTGATATCCTCCAGAGCCTGGACCATATGGATCTCACTCTCTACGATACAGACCGGACATTCGTAGATATCCTTTGCATCGTATTTCTTTGTGTAAGCGTCTACAAGAGCTTTTCTCCTGTTTACGGAAAGGCTTTCCGGAAAACAATCTCTGCTGACTGCAACGATTCCGATCTTAACTTCTGGCATGTTGTTCATAATCTTCATTCTCCTTTTTATATCCGGCAGATTTTCCACCGGTGATATTATTGTTCGTTTGTAACTATTCACTTCACCCAAAATCAGTCAAGTGTGATATTTTCACCCTTCAATCCGTTGAATGCGCCTTCGATCTTCGCATCCTCATGAGCGATAAGCCATTTATTTCTGGCTGTCATCAGACCGTCCTCTCCGTCCCCTGACATCGGAAAATCAATCTCTGTGTTGGTTCCTCTCGGAAGAACAACTACACACTGAAATCCACTCTCATTCACATGACACGGTGCATAGTGGAGCGTTGTGGCATAAACCTCGATCCCAGTTCCTGCCGGTACCAGAAATGCCTCCACCTTTGAGGTATCGTATGTAAGATCCTCTTCTATATCCTGCTGATGTCCGATAAGCAGTACAAGATCTGTCACTGCTACATTGATCTCGGAATTCCGATGATATTCCAGGGCATTCAGCTTTTTATTGTGACCATTGCAATATCCGATCTGGACAGGTAATCCACCAAACGCTCTGTTTTTCAGCTCTTTTTCCACATCGAGAGCTTCCAGCTCCTCTGCTGACGGAACATATACCACATCCTCCGGAACCGGTGTATGCTTCATCTCCTTCAGAAGCGGACCGAAATTGTATCCCTCCAGAACCTTTCCGTATCTGCGGAAAGCCGGATCTGTTACTTTCTGAATTTTCACGATTTAACCCTCCTTACAAAATTACTGTTTCACAGCTTCTCTGTATCTTCGTTTTGAACTGAAAAAAGCATACCACATCATGGTATGCTTTTCGCCGCTTTTCTTGACTCATTCATAGCACTTTTTTGACATTTTTATGATTCTGACGCTCCACTCTTCCCGGCAGGATCCCGTAACGCTTTACAAATTCCCTGGAAAAAGCCCTGCTGCTTGCAAACCCGTTGTCAAGTGCGATAGAGCTGATGGTATGATCTGTATGCAAAAGCTCCTTATAGGCGTATGCCATGCGGATATCCTGTAAATATGTCTTAAAATTGACCTTCGCATATTTCCGGAACATTCTTGACAGATATGCATCGGAATATCCGAACATGGCTGCAAGTCCGGAAAGCCTGAGATCCTCCTTGTAATGCTCCCGCATATAAGTGGTTATTTTTGACAAAGCATCCAATCTGCGGCTGATCTTCAGCGCATTCTCCTCCACCTCTGTTTCCCTGTATGCAGAAACCATAAGATAAAGGACTTCATAGAACACTGCCCTGATACGGAATTCGTACCCCGTTTCCCCGGATACGTACACCCGATACATCTCCCGGATCAGAGAAACCATCCGCCTGTCTGTTTCCTCAGACTCTTCGTTTCTGCTCCGAAAACGGATAAATCTCTGAGCGGTAAAATAATCCGAAAACTGCTTCAGCGGGATCTGCAGTACGATGGTCTCATTACGTACTGGCGCCTGAATAGAATGTACTTCATTGGAATTAATGATCAGAAACTCCCCTGCCTTCAGAGGATACTCTTTCTCATCGATATAGAAATAAAGGCTCCCCTCCATCACCGCAAAGATCTCGATCGAAGTATGCCAGTGTTTTTCCCTTACATAATTTCCGTTTCTTCCTTCAAAAAGAAAAAGCTTAAAAGGAAATCCTTCATTGGGAATGATCAATTCATGCTGAAACTCCATGCTCCTTCTCCCTTTCCTGCTGTCCGGTCTGGATCCGGCGCATCATACTTCCGTAAAAAGCCGCCAGGATCTGCTGAAATAACGTTCCGATCATAACCGGAAATAATGTTTCCGCCGGAAAATACGCTCCCGCGATCACCGCACCGGCGCTGATGTTCCGCATTCCGGAACCATAGATCATGGAAACCGTTGCCGCTTTATTCTGCCTTGTAAGAATGGCAATGATCCAGCCAATGGCATATCCCCCTGCTGCCAGGACCAGGATCGCTGCTGCTACCTCCAGCCGTTCTCCATTAAGATGCTTCATATAAGGAGAAACCTTGGAGGAGTTAGAGGTTACCACAAAGATCAGGCACATTTTTGAAAAAGGCGCCAGCTTTTTCGGCCAGGTCTCCATAACCTTTCCATGGCTGACTTCATTAAGGCACATGGCAAGGACTGCCGGCAGAGCGATCATGAAAACCAGCTCCTTCATCATTCCCACAGTATCCATTTTTACGCAGGAGCCCACCAGGAGCTTCAATACTGCCGGGATCAGAAAGGGAGCCAGGATTGTATCGATCACAACCAGCGAAAGTGACAGTGGACTGTTTCCATTATAAATGGATACCCACATCAGACTGATCACCGCTGCAGGTACGGAAAATTCCAGCACCATTCCTGTGATATAATTCATATTGCCCGGGAACAGAAGATGTCCCAGACCGCAGGCGGCCACCGGTCCCAGCACATGAAGGATCAGCAGCATCAGGATCAGAGGAAGCGGCCGCTTAAACACATCTGCTACATCACGGAACCTGGATTTCAGCGCACCGATAAAGGTCATAAATGCAAAAGCATACGTCACATAGGGCACGCCATGCTTTGCAATATCCGGAAACAGTACCCCCGTAAGCAGACAGGCCGGCGTCACAAAAGCCATCCATTTCTCTATAAAGCTGTTAAATTTTTCCAGCATATCACACCTCTTGTTTGTCTTTTTTTACAGTTTATCACAAAAAAACAGCGGTGCAAGAAAAAAATCCCCTGTTTTATAGCCGATTCCGGACAAATATGATATGATAGTACCCATCCAAAAGCAACCTGAAACCAAGGCGGACTACAGATATCCGCCAAAATGATCATTTTTTATGATCTGGAAAACGAGGCAAAAAATGATTTCTTTAATTATACCATGCTTCAATGAGGAAGAATCCCTTCCGCTTTTTTACCCGGAAGCCACTTCTGTCCTCAGGCAAATGAACTGTGATTATGAGCTGATCTTTGTGAATGACGGTTCCAGAGACAGAACCCTTGAGATTTTAAAAGAGCTTTCCGAAAAGGATCCTCATGTGATCTATCTTTCTTTTTCCAGAAACTTCGGAAAAGAAGCTGCCATGTATGCAGGCTTCTGCAATGCCGGCGGCGATTATGTAGCAGTAATGGACGCTGATCTTCAGGATCCGCCGTCCCTTCTCCCGGAAATGCTGGAGAAGCTGGAATCCGGAGAATATGACAGCGTTGCCACCAGACGTGTCAGCCGTGACGGAGAGCCACCTATCCGGAGCTTTTTTGCCCGGAAATTTTATCAGCTGATCAATAAGATCTCGGATGCAGATATTGTGGACGGCGCCAGAGACTTCCGTCTGATGAAGCGCAGTATGGTGGATGCCATCGTCTCCATGAGTGAGTACAACCGCTTCTCCAAGGGAATCTTCGGCTGGATCGGTTTCCGCCCCTGCTGGCTCCCCTACAAAAATATCGAACGCGTAGCCGGTGAGACCAAATGGACCTTCTGGAAGCTGTTTAAATACGCCGTCAGCGGCATCATCAATTTTTCTCAGGTACCGCTGACCATCGCCTCCTGGTTCGGAACGACCATGACCGGTTTTTCCTTTCTGGTCCTGGTAGCCATCATCGTCCGAAAGCTGATCTTCGATGATCCGGTCCCAGGCTGGGCTTCCACCATCTGTGTCATCATCTTCATCGGCGGCCTGCAGCTTTTCTGCCTGGGTATCATGGGACAATACATAGCCAAAACCTATATGGAGGTCAAGCAGCGCCCCCATTACATCATAGCAGAGTCCAACAAAAAGGACTTTACACCCATACGTTGATTTTCTATTCTGTCGGCAGCTCGACCACCTGATATTCGTGGCCCAGCGCCGGCAGGATTTTTTCTTTTACATCACTGGTCTTCATCAACAGAGTGGAAGTATTGATACACGGATGGCATCCGAAATTTTCTTCATCCAGGACTTCTTTATCGATCACCAGGTGTACCTTCTTTTCTTTATCAAAGATCAGTCCCATCAGACTTAAGGACCCCGGTGTAATGTTCAGATATTCCTCCATCTGCTCTCCGTCTGCAAAGGAAAGTCTGGCTGTTCCGATCTGTTTGGACAGAAATTTTGTTTTAAACGGCTTCTCTCCCGGCATCAGCAGCAGATAGAAATCCGTTTTCTGTCGGTTGCAGAGAAAAAGATTTTTGCATATCTGCGCTCCCAGAAGCTGATCCACTGCCTCGCAGGCCTCCATGGTCATCAGTGCTTCATGATCTGCTCTTTTATATTCAATCCCAAGACTATCCAGAAAATCGTACACTGCGATTTCCTTCTCCAGACGGCCCTCGGTGTTCTCCGGTCTTCCTGTATAGACTGTTTTGTCAATTCTTGGTTCTTCCATGATGTCTCCTCCGTTATTTTTACATTCTCATATGTCCAGGTCTTAGTCGCAGCACATTACGCTTTACTGCTTCACCCGTAACCTGCCGATTTGTTTAATCATAGCACACCTGTAACAAATAAGATACTCCGGATTTCCGTCTGACTATTGACGATATCAGCCTCGGATGCTATACTCTCAGGCAGAAAGGGAATGAAGTTCTCCCCCGATCTTTATCGAAACCGCCAATGAGCTGATGACTTCTGTGCAATGCACGGGGTTATCAGCTTTTTTTGATGGATTTTTCAAAACGGGGAGATTGAAAGGAGTTACTATGACAAAAGAAACTATCCAAAAAGAACATCGGATCCTGCAGCTGAAATACGCTGTCCTTGCAGTGGTCGTGGGAATCTGCGTCGGGATCGTAGATACTATCTTCGGCCGGGGCCTGCTGGCGATCTCTGATCTTCGCACCGCATACTGGCAATATCTGCTGCCTTTCCTGCCTCTGTCCGGACTTCTTATTGTGTGGATGTATCATCATTTCAGCACCTTAAGCTTAAATGGCATGTCCCTGATCTTCGAAACCGGGCAGAAAAAAAGAGACCAGATTCCTCTGGTTCTTGTCCCTCTGGTAATGATCGGCACCTGGATCACTCATCTCTTCGGAGGAAGTGCCGGCCGTGAAGGTGTTGCCGTGCAGATCGGTGCTACACTCTCCCACGAGGCCGGACGCAGGCTGCATATCCGGGAACGCAAGCCCGTCATGCTGATCACCGGTATGGCTGCCGGTTTTGGCGGTCTGTTCCAGACGCCATTAGCCGCTGTATTTTTTGCCATGGAGGTGATCGTTGCCGGATATCTTGAGTACGATGCGCTGCTGCCGGCACTTATCGCCGCATATACAGCCTCCTTCACCTCTCATTTCCTGGAACTGGAAAAATTTGCTGTGGATATCCAAGACACCTGGACTGTGACCAATCTCCGAAGCATGATCTCTCTCATTGCTCTCGGACTTGCCTTTGGTCTTGCCGGACGATGCTTTTCCGTACTTCTTCAGAAAGCAAAGAAATTATTCGGGGAAAAAATCTCAAATCCGCTGATCCGCATCGGTGTCATGGCCATTCCACTGGCAGCTCTGCTGTTTGTGATCCACGGCGGACGCTACACAGGTCTTGGAACCAATCTCATCTCCGCTTCCTTTGCCGGAGAAACGATCTACGGATATGACTGGATTCTGAAGCTTCTGTTTACTGTATTTACACTTGCCATCGGTTTTCAGGGCGGCGAAGTGACACCACTGTTCTCCATCGGCGCTTCCCTTGGAGTCGTCTTAGGTTCCATCCTCGGGATCCCTCCGATGATCTGTGGGGCACTTGGCTACGCCGCAGTATTCGGCAGCGCCACCAACACCCTCATCGCCCCGATCCTCATCGGCCTGGAAGTTTTCGGCACCCGAAATACCCTTCCCCTCATCCTGGTATGCATCCTCGCTTATCTGATCAACGGAAATCACTCCATTTATGGAGCACAACAGAAGGCACTTTGCAGGTTTGAGAAGTAGATATGTACATATTTTTTATTCGGTCATGGCTGACTCGGTTGTGACCGAGTGAACTACCCATCACCTAAAGGTAATGGACTTCTAAGGATATCAGATTCGCCATATGATTCCTTTCTTCAGCTATTAATGGATTCTATCTCCGAATCATCATATATTTTCTTTAACTCTTTTCTCATTTCCTTATTGATACTTATATATTTTGAATCATTATCAGCCCATTTTACTTTCAGGATATCGTGTTTGCGTATATATAATACAGGCAGCCGGCTTCTGTGCTTATCCATAAAGATTCCCTGGCTTTCATAAAAAATTTCCTGCAGATAATCATTCATTTCATCTACCTGGATTACAAATGTAAAACGAATATCCTTCTTTTTTTCTTCTCTGCTCATCTCATTGATCCAGAACTCTGCAAATTTATCATTTAACAACAAAACATCATTTCTATCCATATCTGTAATATCTATAAGCGCCCAGATATTCACCTGATTATTTCTATTTTTCTTGAAAAAACTTACTTTTCCTTTTTCGTCCAGTTCATATTCTGACTTTTTTTGGTACTGGTTATGTAAAAGCCCTTTTTCAAATACAACGTTTCGTTCTTCGACCTCTTCTGGAAAAGTTATTTTGATATCTATTAACTTCTCATATTTGTAACAAATAAAACTGAATGGCATCCAGATTTCTTTTTTATTCT
>OJNV01001465.1_pt1 | contig 11037 bp, 10 predicted proteins | sample 1597961 | NCBI WGS metagenome assembly OJNV01 (sample SAMN01915220, study PRJEB22387) | human gut metagenome | isolation source: stool | host: Homo sapiens | place: USA
CGACGCGCGCCGCCTCGTCGATGTCGGACTCGTCCACCATCACGGCGATCTTGATTTCCGACGTGGAAATCATGCCGGTCTTGATGTTGGCGTCCGCCAGGGCCTTGAACGCGGTGGCACCCACGCCGGAATGGGAACGCATGCCGATACCCACCAGGGAAAGCTTGGCGAGTCCGGCTTCCGTCTCCACCTTCACATCGGGGCCCAGCGCTGCCGTCACGGGTTTGAGCGCCGCCTGGGCGCGGCCCAGTTCGTTGGCGGGCATGGTGAAGGACTGGCGGACGTAGCCGTCATGGGCGGTGTTGGCCAGAATCATGTCCAAATTGATTTCCGCCTCTGCCAGGGCGCCCAGAATCCTGGCCGTATAGCCGATTTTGTCCGGAATGCCGGTGATGGTGAGGCGGGCCTGGTTGCGGTCGATGGAGATGCCGCGGATGACGACGGCTTCCATGGAGGGAGTTTCTTCTTGCACGATGGTACCGGGGTTATTGTTCATGGAGTTGCGAACTTCAAAGACGACGCCGAATTTTTTGGCGAATTCCACGGAGCGCGACTGCATCACCTTGTAACCGCTGGATGCCATTTCCAGCATTTCGTCGTAGGAAAGGGTCTGTATCTTCACGGCGTCCTTCACCACGCGGGGGTCGCAGGTGTACACACCGTCCACATCCGTAAAAATCTGGCACACGTCCGCCTTCAGAGCGGCGGCGATGGCGATGGCGGAAAGGTCCGAGCCGCCGCGGCCCAGCGTCTGGACCATGCCTTCCTCCGTCACGCCCTGGAAGCCGGCGCAGATGAGGATGTTGCCTTCCATCAGGCATTTGTTCATCCGTTCCGGGTCAATTTTGTGGATGCGGCCGCGGGTGTGGGAGCCGAAGGTGGTAATGCCCGCCTGGGCTCCCGTGAAGGACACGGCCTTGTCTCCCAGTTCATGCAGGGCCATGCAGAGCAGGGCCGCAGCCAGAAGGGCAAACAGTTTTTTGCAGTATTTCATATTCCCGTCTCCCCCTCTCACAGCAGCATGATGAGAGCCGTCAGTATCATCAGCGGGATGCTGATGCCGGCAAACCATGCAGCTACTCTGCCCTTATCCACGGGCAGGTCACCGATGAGCTTGCCGGTCTGGCCGTTCATCGCAAAGAGGAAGTCCTTCTCCTTCCAGCGGGTGTGGAGCATCCAGACCGGCAGCAGGGCGTAGTGGGGTTCCAGCGTCCGCGAGTCGAGCTGCTCCGAGAGGGTCTGGACGCCGGTGTAGCCGCCCAGCGTATCGTGGAGGGCCGCAGCGGTGCTGTTCTTCATCCGGGTCAGGACGCGGGCAGCACACTTCTTGTCGTCCTCGTCGTACCGGTCTGCCAGAAAGCCGGGCAGGTAGGCCGTGGAGAAGGGCTTGAGGTCGCTGTAGTCGAAGGGCTCGATGGCGTCCATATGGGCGTCCGGCATCTTGCTGGAGCCGTCTACCGGCACCCGGACAAAGTCGGCGTCGCCCACGCGGGCCACGTCGAAGTGCCTGGTGGTGGTGACAATGTAGTCGCCCTCACGGTGGCTCTCGCTGATCTCGGCCTTGTAAGCGCCCCGGGCCTCCATCCGGCCATCGTAGAGCCAGAACGGCACATACACGCCCTGGATCTCCTCGATGTGGTTGGACTCTTTGAAGGCTTTGGGGAGGAAGGCTTTGCCCTTATAATACTTCTTCAGGTTCTCGATGGCGGTCTTTTTGTCCATCCGGAAGGGGATGATGTACTCCGGCTTGAGCTTGCCGGAAAGCTGTCCGCCCAGCACGGTGGGGTTGCCGCAGTAGGGGCAGGTGGTGGCAGCTGTTTCGGGGCCGCAGACCAGCTCTGCGCCGCAGGAAGTGCAGGTGCGGCTGCTGAGATCTCCCGTCTCCATCTCCCCCCAGACAGGGCCGCTGGACGCTGCCTTTTCGGCGGCTTCGGCGGCCTTATCGGCCTGAGCCTGCTTTTCGCCGTAAAGAGCCTCGACCTGTGCTACATCGTAGGTGGAGCCGCAGTAATCACAGCAGAGCTTTCCGCTGGCGCTGTCGAACCGCAGCGGGCCGGTACAGGCCGGGCATTGGTAATTCGTGGTGTTTTCTGCCATATCTCAGCTCCCCTTTCAGGCTCCGAAAGGCTTGCCGCATTCGGGGCAGAACTTGGGCGGGTTGGCCGGGTCGTCAGGGGTCCAGCCGCAGTTCGGACACTTGGCCGCCGGGCGGGGCTTACCGCATTCCGAGCAGAATTTGCCGGTATTGTGTGCGCCGCAGCTGCACACCCAGCCTGCTTCGGGGCGGGGCTTGCCGCAGGCGGTGCAGAACTTGCCGGTGTTGCCGGTCTGGCCGCAGGAGCAGCTCCAGCTGCCAGCCGCAGGGGCGGCGGCGGGGGCAGGAGCAGCGGCAGGCTGCTGCTGTGCGCCCATCTGGTAGAGGGCCTGGGCGTTGATGCCGCCGGCAGCAGCGGCCTGGTTCATGCCCATAAAGGCCATGGCCGGACCGGCGGAGGTATTGGAAGCCGCTGCCTGCATAGCCGAAGCCTGTGCGCCCACCATGTGGGCGGCGGCGCGGGTCGGGTCCATAAAGGCGGCGCTGCGCTGCAGCTCCTTGATCATCTGCTCGTCTTCTTCGCTGGCTTTGACGCCGGACACGCCGAGGGAGACGATCTCGATGCCGCGCAGCTTGCTCCACTTGCCGGACAGCTCCTGGTTCAGGGCCTCGGCCAGCTCAGTGGTATGGCCGGGCAGAGCCGAGTAGCGGATGCCCATCTCGCTGATGCGGGCGAAGGCGGGCTGCAATGCGGTCATCATCTCGGTGCGCATCTGGCCTTCCAGCGCGTCACGGGTGTACTCGTTTTCCACATTTCCGCAGACATTGGTGTAAAACAGGATGGGGTTGACGATGCGGTAGCTGTACTCGCCGAAGCAGCGGATGCTGACGTCGATGTCGATGCCGGCACGCTGGTCCACGACGCGGAACGGCACGGGGCTGGGGGTGCCGTACTTGTTGCCCATCAGCTCCTTGGTGTTGATGTAATAGATGCGCTGGTCGGTGGCAGCCTGACCGCCGAAGCTGAACCGCTTGCCGATCTCAGCAAAGACTTCGTCGATGTTCTTGGCCAGACCCTCGCTCAGCAGAGAGGGCTGGGTGCCGGTGTTATAAGTATACTCGCCGGCCTCGGCGCAGAGGTCCACCACCTTGCCCTGCTCCACGATGAGGGCGCACTGGCCCTCGGCCACCGCCACGATGGAGCCGTCGGTGATGATGTTCTCGGCGCCGTGGCGATTGGAAGAGCGCCCGGAGACTTTCTTCTGTCCCTTGACAGCCAGCACCTCCGCCGGGAGAGCACTGCAGTAAAAGTATTCTTTCCACTGGTCGCTCATCACGCCGGATGCTGCGCCCAATGCCGCTTTAACAAGACCCATAAGCCATATCTCCTTTATCTGCCCGTTTTTGCAAATGCGGGCTTTTTTCAGTATACCACAAAACGCGCCGCAAAAAAAGAAAACCCTTGCATTTTATCCCCGATGGGTGTAGAATACTCCCGACAAACAAATACAGGGGAGCTTGTAGAAGCAGGCTGAGAGGGAGTTCTCGAACTTCGACCCTTAGAAATTGTTTTCGGACAGTTTCTGCACCTGATGCGGATAATGCCGCCGTAGGAAGTCATAACACTGTTTATGGATTTTTACAGGAGACGCCGCAGAAGGCGTCTCCTTTTTTGTTGTCTCCGGCTGAGGGGGAGCGCCCTGAGTCTGGGGTTTTGTATGCGATGGGAAGCCGTGTTCCGGCGTGAGAGGAGGCCAGTGAGCCTCGACCGCTTCTTCCGTTTCCGGCATCTCTGCGCGGGTGCCGGGTCTGTTCGTGTGCGGGAGCGGCGGTCTGCCCCTGCACTTATTTTTTATTGAAAAGGAGCACTCACTATGAAACACTATTCTGCCAAAAAGCTGGCCCTCGCCGGTATGTTCTGCGCTGTCGCTGTCGTGGGCAGCGTCTTCTCCTTCCCGGTCTTCGGCAGCAAATGCGCCCCTGTGCAGCACATGGTCAACATCCTCTGCGCTGTCCTGCTGGGACCTTACTACGGCGTGGGCGTGGCTTTCGTTGCTTCCCTGCTGCGCAATCTGCTGGGTCTGGGCAGTCTGATGGCTTTCCCCGGCAGCATGTTCGGCGCACTGCTCTGCGGCATCGTCTTCCACAAGACCAATAAGCTGCTGCCCACCCTCGTGGGCGAGGTGTTCGGCACCTCCATCCTCGGCGGTCTGTGCGCCTACCCCGTCGCCATCCTGCTGATGGGCAAGAGCGCCGGCGACATCGCGTTCTACGCCTACATCGTCCCCTTCCTCGTCTCCACCGCTGGCGGTGCCATCATTGCAGGCGCACTGCTGGCCGCACTTTCCCGCGCAGGCGCACTCCGCGCCATGCAGGCCAGCCTGAGCTGATTCGAAGGAGAAGCCATGTTTCGGAACCTCTTTGCCAACGTCCGGGCCAAAAGCCCGCTTGTCCATAATATCACCAACTACGTCACCGTCAACGACTGTGCCAACATCGTCCTCGCCTGCGGGGCGTCCCCCATCATGGCGGATGATGCCGCCGAGGTCGAGGACATCACCTCGCTGTGTGCCGGGCTGAACCTCAACATCGGCACGTTGAACAGCCGCACCATCCCCTCCATGCTGCTGGCGGGACACACCGCCAACCGGCTGGGCCGTCCTGTCGTGCTGGACCCCGTGGGCGCAGGCGCTTCCCACCTGCGCACCGAAACGGCACTGCGCCTCCTGCGGGAAGTGAAGTTCACAGTCATCCGGGGCAACATCTCCGAGATTCGGACGCTGGCGGCAGGCAGCGGCACCACGAAAGGCGTGGACGCCGACACCGCCGACAAGGTGACGGATGAGACGCTGGACAAGACCGTGGCATTCGCCAAAGCGTTTGCAGCCCGCACAGGGGCGGTCGTCGCCGTCACCGGTGCCATCGACATCGTGGCCGACGGAGAACGGGCTTTCTGCATCCGCAACGGCCACCCCATGATGAGCGCCGTCACCGGCACTGGCTGTCAGCTCTCGGCCCTGACGGCGGCATTCTGTGCGGCCAACCCGGACAAGCCTCTGGAAGCCGCTGCTGCAGCTGTCTGCGCCATGGGCCTTGCGGGCGAAGCAGCTCACAGCCGCCTGTCCAAGCTGGACGGCAACGCCACCTACCGCAATTACATCATCGACGCGATCTTCAACATGACCCCCGAACAGCTCGAGGAAGGAGCACGCTATGAAATGCGATAAACACACCATGCTTCTCTACGCCGTCACCGACCGGGCGTGGACGGGCCGCGAGACCCTCCGCCAGCAGGTGGAAGACGCGCTGAAAGGCGGCGTCACCTGCGTCCAGCTGCGGGAAAAGGAGCTGGACGACGCGGCATTTTTGCAGGAAGCCATGGAACTTTCCGCCCTCTGCCGCAGCTATGGCGTACCCTTCATCATTAACGATAACGTCGAGATTGCTATAAAATGCCATGCCGACGGCATCCATGTCGGGCAGGAAGATATGGCTGCAGCGGACGTCCGTGCTAAGGTGGGCCCTGACATGATCATCGGTGTGTCGGCCCATTCCATCGAGGAAGCACAGCGGGCCGTGGCCCACGGCGCGGACTATCTGGGCGTCGGCGCGGCATTTTCCACCCACACCAAAACCGATGTGGATGTCCTGCCGGAGGGTAGACTGAAAGAGATCTGCGACTCCGTGGATGTGCCGGTCGTGGCCATCGGCGGCATCCATAAAGACAATATCCTCAAGCTCAAAGGCTCTGGCGCGGACGGCGTGGCCCTCGTGAGCGCTATTTTCAGCGCCGAGGACATTGAGGCTGAGTGCAAAGAGCTGAAGGCACTGACAGAACAAATCATCTAAAGGAGCAAACCCATGAAAACTGCACTTACCATCGCGGGCAGCGATTCCAGCGGCGGCGCCGGCATTCAGGCCGACCTCAAAGCCATGACCATGAACGGCGTCTTCGCCATGAGCGCCATCACTGCCCTGACGGCCCAGAACACCACCGGCGTATCCGGCATCTTCGAGGTCAGCCCCGAATTTCTGGCCCAGCAGATAGACGCCGTCTTCACCGACATCCGCCCCTGCGCCGTCAAGATCGGCATGGTGTCCTCTGCCCCGCTCATTGAAACGATTGCCGAGCGTCTCCGCTTTTACAAGGCGGAACACATCGTCGTGGACCCCGTGATGGTAGCCACCTCCGGCTCTGATTTGATTGCATCGGATGCTGTGCGCACTCTGCGCCGGGAGCTGTTTCCTCTGGCCGAGGTCATCACGCCCAACCGGCACGAGGCCGAAGTGTTGTCCGGCCTGCACATCTCGGGCCGTGCCGACATGAGCGCCGCCGCCCGGGCCATCGCCGCCGACTGCGGTTGTGCCGTCCTGCTCAAGGGCGGCCACAGTGACACCGACGCCGACGATCTGCTCACCTTCCCGGATGGCACGGAGATCTGGTTTCCGGGTAAACGTATCGCCAACCCCAACACCCACGGTACGGGCTGCACTCTGTCCAGTGCCATTGCGGCCAACCTTGCCAAAGGGTTTGCACTGGAAGAAGCGATCGCCCGGGCCAAGGCTTACCTGACCGACGCGCTGAACGCGCAGCTCGATTTGGGCCGCGGCTCCGGCCCGCTGGACCACACTCTGGGCGGCGTCGGGGTCGAAAACTGGATGCACGGCGTCCCGGACGCTGTTCATAAATAAAGAGAGCGTATTTTCGGAGGATTTTCAAATGCAGACTTACACCACACAGATGGATGCCGCCCGCAAGGGCATCGTCACACCCCAGATGGAAACGGTAGCCAAGAAGGAGTACCGCACCGTCGAAGAGATCCGTCAGCTGGTCGCTGAGGGCAAGGTCGCCATCCCGGCCAACAAGCACCACGAGTGCCTGAACCCCGAGGGCATCGGCTCCATGCTCCGCACCAAGATCAACGTCAACCTCGGCGTCTCCCGCGACTGCAAGGACTACAACATCGAGATGCAGAAGGTCATGAGCGCCGTCAACATGGGCGCAGAGGCCATCATGGACCTCTCGAGCCACGGCAATACCCAGCCCTTCCGTCAGAAGCTGACCCACGAATGCCCCGTCATGATCGGCACTGTGCCGGTGTACGACTCGGTCATCCACTATCAGCGCGACCTTGCTACCCTGACCGCGCAGGACTTCATCGACGTGGTGCGCCTGCACGCTGAGGACGGCGTGGACTTTGTCACCCTGCACTGCGGCATCACCCGCAAGACCATCGAGCAGATCCGCAAGCATAAGCGGAAGATGAACATCGTCAGCCGCGGCGGCTCGCTGGTATTTGCATGGATGTGCATGACCGGCAACGAGAACCCCTTCTACGAGCACTTTGACGAGATCTGCGAGATCTGCGCCGAGCACGACGTGACCATCTCGCTGGGCGATGCCTGCCGCCCCGGCTGCCTGGCCGATGCCACCGATGTCTGCCAGATCGAAGAGCTGGTGCGTCTGGGCGAGCTGACCAAGCGCGCCTGGGCACACAACGTGCAGGTTATGGTGGAGGGCCCGGGCCATGTGCCCCTGAATCAGGTGGCCGCCAACATGGAGGTGCAGAAGAGCATCTGCATGGGCGCTCCCTTCTATGTGCTGGGACCCCTCGTCACCGACATTGCCCCCGGCTATGACCACATCACGGCTGCCATCGGCGGTGCCGTTGCTGCCATGAGCGGTGCAGCCTTCCTGTGCTATGTCACCCCCGCCGAGCATCTGGCTCTGCCCAACGTGGACGATGTGAAGCAGGGCATCGTGGCCTCCAAGATCGCCGCCCATGCGGCCGATATCGCCAAGGGCATCCCCCATGCCCGGGATATCGACGACAAGATGGGCGATGCCCGCCGCGTGCTGGACTGGGATGCCCAGTTCGCCTGCGCTCTCGACCCCGAGACCGCCAAGGCCATCCGGGATGCCCGCCTGCCTGAGGATGACCACAGCGACACCTGCTCCATGTGCGGCAAGTTCTGCGCCGTCCGCAGCATGAACAAGGCACTGGCCGGGGAATACATCGACATCCTGTAACACAGCGTTTTCTTCCTTCTCAGCCGTCCGGTTTTGCTCGCCGGGCGGCTTTTTTGCTTGTCTCTGGGCGGGGAACAGGTTTCCTGCTTTACAGAAAAGGGAAAGCATTGTAAAATAGATGAGTAAGTAATAAAATATCCGGCGGGAAGCCCCTGCCTGAGAACGAGGAATAAAAATCATGGCAAGATCGAATATCCGGGTGCTGGCTCTGGACTTGGACGGAACCCTGACCAATGACGAAAAGATCGTTGCCCCCCGCACCCGCGCGGCGCTGGATGCCGCCGCCGCACAGGGTGTGACCATCGTGCTGGCCTCCGGCCGCCCCACAGCGGGCATTCTGCCGCTGGCAAAGGAGCTGGGGCTGGACAAAAAGGGCGGCTGTGTGCTGGCCTACAACGGCGGCAAGATCGTGGACTGCGTGACCGGCGAGGCCCTGTATCAGGTGCAGCTGGGAGCGGAGTTCGTCCCGGAGCTCTGCGAATTTGCCGCCCGGCAGGACGTGGCCATCCTGACCTATAACAGCGAGGGCATCGTGTGTGAGCGGGATCAGGACGTGTGGGCAAACAAGGAGTGCTTTACCACAAAGCTGCCGATGCTCCATGTGGATGATCTGGCCTCCTATGTGGACTATCCGATCTGCAAAATGCTCATCACCCTTGACCCTGCCCGGCGGGATGCTGTCTGTGCCGCCGGAAAGGAGCAGTTTGCGGGCCGTATCGACCTGTACCCCTCCAGCCCCTTCTTCATCGAGGCCGTGCCGCTGGGCGTGGCAAAGGACAGGAGCCTTGCCGCCCTGCTGGAGCGGATGGGCCTGACCCGGGAGAACCTGATGGCCTGCGGCGACGGCCTGAACGACCGCTCCATGATCTCCTATGCCGGGGTGGGCGTTGCCATGCAGAATGCCGAGGATGCCGTCAAGGCTGTGGCCGATTACGTCACCGCCGCCGACAACAACCACGACGGCGTGGCCGAGGCCATCGAAAAATTTATCCTGAACTGAGAGGAACACAAACAACAATGCCACGCAATCTGGTTTTATTTGATCTGGAATGGAACATCGGCTATAAGCCGTATAACTTTAATTATCATGGCGTGCAGCAGACCTTCCGGGGCGAGATCATCGAGATTGGCGCAGTGAAGATCGACGAGGATGCCAACGTGCTGGATACCTTCTCCATCCACCTGCGGCCCCGCATTTTCCGCACCCTGCAGCACCACATCGCCAAGGTGACGGGCCTGACCCAGGCCGACCTGGACCGGGGCGAGCCCATCGTGCAGGGGCTGCGCCGCTTTATGCAGTGGTGCGGCCCGGATGCCGAGTTTGCCGAGTGGGGCATGGATGACGTGCCGGTGCTCAAGCAGAACCTGTACCTGTGCAACATCGACGAATCAAAGCCCACCATCTGGTACGACCTGCAGCAGGTGTTCCTGCGGGAGCATCCCCGCAAAGAGGGCGAGGGCATGACACTGGAAAGCGTCGTCACCCGCTTAGGGCTGCCCATGGAGCGGCAGTTCCACGATGCCCTTTCCGACACGCTGTACACCGCCGATGTCTGCCGGATGCTCGACCTGCGGGCCGGTCTTGCGGCCTACCCCACTGAGGAGGAATCCCTGCGGGCCAGCCTGTGCCCCACCCCCGGCGACTACCGGGATTTTGAGGTCTTCCGCGGCTATGTGGAGCAGTACACCTGGCGCACCGACCCCAAAATTTACATCATGAGCTGCCCGGAGTGCGGCGCACCACTGACTCCGGACGATGTGTGGCTGAAAAAGGGCAGCAACAGCTGGTACACCCTGAGCCAGTGCCCCCACTGCGCCGGCAGCAGCAATGCCGCAGGCAAGGGTGTGTTCCAGCGCTACAAGCTGGCCCGCCGCGACGGCCTGCACTGGAGCTACGCCCGCTGCCTGCAGATCCCGGACGATGCTTCTCTTGCCCGGTGGGAAAAGCAGCGCACCGCCCAGCTGGAGCGTATGAAGGCCCGCGCAGAAAAGCAGGCTGCGGAGTAAAACAGCACCGGCAGCTTCGTAGTATCCCAAGGAAGCTGTGCACAGGGCAAAAAAAATGTCGCTTTGTGTTCATGCTTGTGTCATACAATATGGATATACTACGGATAGAGGAACCTGCGGATGGGAAAGCGCAGGCGGAAGGGATGGATGTGCACAATGAACTTTTGTCTGCGCCAGCTGGGAACGCTGGAGTTCTGGGAAACTCTGCTGGACAGTTTTGGCAACCTTGGCCCCATTGCCCCCATCATGCTGGCCATGGTGGAGTCGTTTTTTCCGCCGCTTCCGCTCATTGCCATTGTGGCGCTGAATGTAGCGGCTCACGGCGGCATTCTGGGTTTTCTGTACAGCTGGGCCGGTGTGGCGCTGGGTGGCAGCATCATGTTCCTGTTCTGGCGGCGGGTGGTCAAGTGCTTCTTCTGGAAGTTTGCCTCCCGCTCGCCCAAGCTGGAAAAGGCTCAGCAGTGGGTGAACCGCTTTGACACTTCGTCGCTGTTCATGCTCGCGCTGCTGCCCTTCGCGCCAAGCTCCTTTATGCATCTGGCCTTTGGCATCTCGGACTTTGACGAAAAGCGCTATCTCATTACCATGCTGCTGGGCAAAGGCGTGATGATTGCCATGATGGCAGTGTTTGGGCAGTCGCTGGTCAGTTCCATGAAGAACCCGTTGTATCTGGTGCTGGCCGTTCTGCTGTGGGGCGGGATGTACTGGGTGAGCAAACAGTTCTGCAAAAAACACAATCTGGAATAATAATTTAGAATGCCCTCCGCTTCGCTCTGGGCATATTTAGCGGAAAAATATTTTTATAATAGGGCAACAGCAGACAGCCTGCGGGCTGTCTGCTGTTGCATTTTCACAGTAATGGCCCAAAAGGTAAACTCCATCTGTTGCGCTTATTTCCTTCGGAAATGACCGCGCAACCGGAAAATATGCCGCTTGCAACTACGGCCCCTTCCGTGAAAAAGCA
>OJNV01001467.1_pt1 | contig 11024 bp, 10 predicted proteins | sample 1597961 | NCBI WGS metagenome assembly OJNV01 (sample SAMN01915220, study PRJEB22387) | human gut metagenome | isolation source: stool | host: Homo sapiens | place: USA
CTCTATTTATATTAGTAACAAATGAATACAGATTATAGTTTGCTGTTTTTAAGATTTTAGTTTGGCACGTACTACCTCTATAATGGCAGGCAATACAGAGATAAATATGATGGCTACAATCAGTAACTTCAGGTTTTCCTGCACAAACGGAAGGTCGCCGAAGAAATAACCAGCATAACAGAATACGGCAACCCAGAGCGCACCACCAACTAAATTATACATCATAAAATAGTAGTAATTCATCTTTCCCATTCCTGCTACGAAAGGTGCAAATGTGCGTACTATCGGGACAAATCTGGCTAGAATAATTGTTTTCCCACCATACTTTTTATAGAACTCGTGTGTTTTCTCCAGATAACTTTGTTTGAATATCCTGGAGTTGGGGTTATTAAACAGCTTTCGGCCGAAGAAATGTCCTATCATGTAATTGCAGGAATCGCCTAATACGGCAGCAGCAAATAAGATAATGACAAGTATATGCACGCTGATGGGCATATCGGGTAATGCTGAAATGGCTCCTGCAACGAAGAGTAAAGAATCACCGGGAAGAAAAGGAGTGACCACTAATCCGGTTTCACAGAAGATGATAGAAAACAAGATGGCGTATGTCCAGGCATGATAATCACGCACAATCATCACCATATATTGATCGATATGAAGTATAAAATCCAATAAAAAGTCCATTTTATATACTTTGGTTATTATTGTAATGAAAGAATGTTATAGGCTTCCAGACCATAGTGAATTCTTTTTTCACTCAAATGGTGGAGGCAAACAGAAAGTGGGGCATAAAAGACTTGAATTGTCCTATGCCGAAAAAAGATATAAAATGGCTAAATGAGTATGTGTCCTAATGAATAGATATGATATCTATCGGAATATTTAAAAAGATTGGTATAATATGAAAAACCTGTCCATTGATTTTTAGGAAGTTGAATCTTTAGCGAGCTTAGTATGCGGATAGTGACAGAAGGAATATTGAATCTTAGTATTTTTAAGGGAGAGAGGTGGCGGAAGGAAAATGGATTTAAAACGCCGTTATCGTTATTGTAATTTTGCTTTCCGGCGTATTCTTTTGTCTTGACTAGTTTCTGTTCTTGATCCAGTTGTATAATGCTAGCTTTAGAGGTATATGAATAGGAATAGGTTTGTATGCCGTTACTACCGGCTTCTAACCGGTATGCCTCTTGTGCTTCGTTGAAAATCAGATGGAATCCCCAACACAGAAATACGCCTAATAGTATACAAAATATGTACTTCATCATAACGGCCGCAAAGGTAGAAACTATTTTTATATGAAATACATATTCACAAGCATAATTAACAATTATATCAGTGATTACCGGGAATTATTCTTTGAAGTTGCTTATCGTAAATTTCATCGGAGTATATGTTATCCCATTGGTACATTGTTTCTTATTAATTCCCGGATATAACATTGGAATATGATTTCTTTTTCTTTTTTTTGTAAAAGCTGTAGGGTATTTCCAGTCTGAGCGCTCTTATAAATAGAAACGTAATTTATTTACCTTTAAAAAGCATCAGTATGAAGAATGTAGAAAAACACTTGGTTGGATGGCTGTCAGTTTGTTTGCTGCTTTGTAGCTTTCCTGTGTGGGCGCAAGGAGATGCCGGAGATTATCTAACAATCGTTGGCATGGTGAAAGACAAGCAAAATAAAAAAGCTCTGGAGAACGTAAATGTATCTGTACATGGCAGTAATATCGGCACTGTGACGAATGCGGAAGGAGAATTTGCTTTGAAAATCAAAAAAACAGAAGCGCCCAACACCGGCACTTCTGTTTTTTTATTTATTTTTCTTTTTCAGAAAAGATCTCTCTCCCGCCCCAGAGAAGCGCACCTGTAAATATGAAAAGATCCGAAATATTAAATACGACCTTCTTAAGCTTCGGATTTTCCACATTCAGGCTCACATAATCCGTGACGTATCCCTTTCTGCGACGTTCCGTATAATTATTCAGACCGCCGCCCAGGATCATGGAAAGCCCAAGCTTGGATATGCGTGTGCCTTTTTCTCCGGAAGTACGTATATACTCCCAGATTGCACCGCCCAGCACCATAGATGCAAGATCTCTCAGGAATTCTTTATCTTTGTTTTTTAATATTCCAAGCATCATCCCATGATTATGGCAATTTCTTACGATCAGTCTGCCTCCCAGGCACTTTTCCTTCAGATCTTTCTTTTCCGATGTGTTGATTTTCTTCTTTATATAATAGTCTGTACCAAAGATTCCCGCCGTCAGTAAATTCCACAACATTATTCCCTCTCCTTATTTCTGTGGTCTACATAATACTCAGGCAGGCTCCCACTGGGGAAAGCCTGCCTTATATGCTTATGGTTATTCTGTTTTTTCTTCTATTGTTTCTGTATTTTCCGGATCAGCCGCAGGCCCCTCTGTTTCTGCAGATCCCACTTCCGTTCTTTCCTCTTCCAATTCCGGATCTGATCCTGATGTTTCTGTTTCTGACGCTTCTACTGTCTCTTCCGGATCTGCTACCACTTCTGTAGCTTCTGCGTTTTCTTCCGCTTCTGTCTCCGGTACTTCTGTCACCTCTGCCTCAGCAGCCTCTTCAAGCTCCTCATCTGCCTGCTCGATCACATCGGCAGCTTTCTCTTCCAGCTCCGCTGTAGGACACGCCGCTCCGCAATACGGACAGAAGCTGGCCTCCCGCATCACCGCCTTATGGCAGGCCGGGCAGAACTTCTCCCCTTTACTGGCAGCGATCGCATCTCTGTAGTGATCCGCCTCCAGCATGTGCTGGCTGATTTCCTCGCAGATAGCTCCCGTCTCACCGTCAACGGCTTCTCCCTGCTCATAACGTGTATAGATCATCTTTCCGATATCCATCATCAGCTTTTCGGTCATACGCTCCTGTGCAGAGAGCTTGTTACGGATCTTCTGGATCTCATAGAGATTCTCTGCTCTGGAACTTAAGCCCTTTGCCTTTCTTGTCAGTGTGTTTCCCAGATCATCCCAAAAACTGCTTTTTGCCATATCTGTCACGCTCCTTTATATATTAAAGAATCTTCTTGTTTCTTATCCTTCCAGTGCCGGGATCTCCTGTCCACGCATAAGGATCTTCGGACCTCCGTTGCCCTGAATGTATCCCTCTGTGATCACAACCTCTCCGATATTGTCGTCCTTCGGGATCTCATACATGATATCCAGCATATATTCCTCCAGGATAGCCCGGAGAGCTCTGGCTCCTGTATGGCGTTCCAATGCCTTACGGGCAATGGCATGTAAGGCACCGTCCTCAAACTCCAGTTTTACTTCATCCAGTGCCAGAAGCTTCTTGTACTGTTTCAGAATAGCATTCTTCGGCTCCTTGAGGATCTTCACAAGCATATCTTCCGTCAGCCCGTTCAGGGTAAAGATGATCGGAAGACGACCGATAAATTCCGGAATCATTCCAAATGCACGGAGATCATCTACCGTTACTTTCTCCAGCACATGCGGATCATCATCATATTTGTCCTTCAGATCTGCATAAAATCCGATAGACGCCTGTTTATTCAGTCTTTCTTTGATGATATTCTCAAGATCCGGGAACGCACCGCCACAGATAAACAGAATGTTCCTTGTATTTACAGTCACCATAGGTACCATGGCATTCTTGCTGGTAGCACCTACCGGAACTTCCACTTCACTTCCCTCCAGAAGTTTCAGAAGTCCCTGCTGGACAGCCTCTCCGCTGACATCTCTCTGGTTGGTATTCTTCTTCTTTGCGATCTTATCAATCTCATCGATGAAAATGATCCCGTGCTCTGCCTTCTCCACATCATTATCTGCAGCTGCAAGCAGCTTGGATACTACGCTCTCGATATCATCACCGATATAACCGGCCTCTGTAAGAGATGTGGCATCTGCAATAGCAAGCGGTACCTGAAGAAGTCTGGCAAGCATCTTCACCAGATAAGTCTTACCGCAGCCTGTAGGTCCGATCATCAGCATATTGGATTTCTCGATCTCAATATCATCCATGGTATCTGTGGCAACTCTTTTATAATGGTTGTATACACCTACAGACATTACCTTCTTGGCATATTCCTGTCCGATCACATATTCATCCAGAGTTGCTTTGATCTTATGTGGTGCAGGAATATCTTTGAGATCGATCACCGGCTTCGGAGTTTCTGATTTTTTCTTGATCTTCTTCGCCTGGTTTCCGGGATTCTGGAAACTGCTGAGATCGATCATGCTCACATTCGGCATGTTAAAAAGATCGGAATAATTTCCATTGTTCATCTGGGTGTTCATAGTATCAAAGCTTTTCTGCATGCAATCCGCACAGATATGTATATGATTAGGAAGGTCGATCATCTTCCCTGCCTGACTCTCCGGTCTGCGGCATAAAAAACAGAATTTCTCATATTTCTGCTCCTGGTCATTGTCTTTATTATTATCAAACTGATCTGCCATAACATTTCCTTTCTGGTTTTTATTATGCATATTATAGCACATAATCCCGCTGTATCAAATTAAGTTTTTATAAACCGGGGAGCTGCATGTTCTTATGCAGCTCCCCGGTTTATAAATGGTTATCCTGTATTTTCTTTTATTTGTCAGAAGAGGGTTTGCTTCCGAGGGTCACTTCAACCGTCTGTTCCTTGTACTCTCCACTGTTCGCTCTGGAGATCACCACTTCGATGGTTTCTCCTGCCTCATAATACTGCAGCTTATCAACAAGGTCATCCTTGCCGCTTACCTTCTGTCCATCCAGCTTCACAATGATATCGCCTTTTTTGATCCCTGCATTATCTGCTGCGCCGCCTTCCGTTACCTCAGTAATAAAAGCACCTGCCGGCATATTATACATCTGGATGGCTTCTGTTGTAAGATCGGCAGCCTTGACTCCCATATATCCTACCTTGGAAGAATCTTCCACCTTATCTCTGGTTTCGCGGTTCATCAGTTCTTCCAGGATCGGCTCTGCCTTGGAGATCGGAATGGCATATCCCATGCCTTCCACCTGACTGTCTGCATACTTGGCCGCATTGATACCGATCACTTCACCGTTCATGTTCAGAAGTGCACCGCCACTGTTTCCGGGATTGATCGCTGCATCAGTCTGGATCAGTCCGCTGGCTTCTCCGTCCTCTGTACTGATGCTTCTGTTAAGGGCACTTATCCATCCGGAGGTAACTGACTGTCCATAGCCCAGTGCATTGCCAATGGCAACCACCTGCTCACCGACTACAAGATCGTCCGAGCTTCCCATCTGTGCGATCTTGATCTCATCCATGGTCTCATCCGGAATATCGGATTTCTCCACTGCCACCACTGCCAGATCATTCTCTTCATCGGTGCCTTTGATCTTGGCAGAAACTGCGTTATCCACATCCGCATCTCCATCGGAGCTGCTTGCCATAGCCTGGGTTTCTTCTTCCGCTCCTACCACATCACTGCCTGCAAAGCACACAGTAAGTGTAGTCGCTCCAGATACCACATGGTTGTTAGTCGCAATGAGAAGCTCGCTGTCATTTTCTCCTACAATAATACCGGAACCACTTCCTGCACTCTGATACTGCCTCGTTCCATATCCGAAAAAGCTTGGGATCTCCTGCACACTGACAGATGTAATGGCAACGATAGAAGACATGGTTGCCTGGGCTACACCGGCCACTGTACCACTCTCTGCCACAATATCCTTCACAGCAGAATCCGCAGAGCTACTGTCAGTACTGTCCTCTGTTCCGGTAACTGTTTCTGTCTTTCCGATCGTTGTACTGCTGTCATTTCCTCTGTATTTATCTGCTGCAATATTCACACCCTGAAAAACTACTCCGGCTACCAGCCCAAAGATCACAGCCAGTGCCACCGCAGTGGCTGCTTTCTTTCCAAAGCTGTTGTTGCCTGAAAAATCTCTCTTTTTCCGCGGCTTTTTGGGCGGTATATTTCCACCGGCATAATTACCGGCCTGAGGCTGATGCACCTCATAATGTCCGTATTGGGGTTTCTCCTGCGAAGCGCCTTCACTCTGTCCGGCACCTGCATAATTGTCCTGTCCGCTCTCCTGCATCCTGCGTCCCTCAGAATAAGGATGCGTCAGCGGTTTCTGTTCTGCCGAAGCATTCTTATCCTCATCCGGCAAGTCTGTCCCCCATTTATTCTCTTCACTCATACCTCTGGTGCTCCCTTCTATGTTATCTGATGCATGTATCTGTTACTGCTCACTCCGTTCTCAGTAACATTTATTTTTCTTATAAAAGACAGTTTAACAGGGAATTGTGTTTAAACTGTGATATCTCTTTTAAAAAACCGTGACCTGCTCTTATTTGTTCTTTTTCCAGTATTCCGGATTCATGGTGCAGGATCGGATCATTTTTTCAGGGAGCTTTTTGTATCGTTTTCCGAGAAAATATCCGGCGTATTTGGAAGCGCTCTGCAAAAACAGTCCGGGGATCAGCCATATGTGGCCTGTTTTCAGAAGATATGCCATGCTTTTTTTTACCAACCGGATGCCCTCACCTTCGGAAGGCACTCCTTCAAAAACCTCCGGATGCTCCGCCTGGGAAACTCCCAGATCAAAATTCCTGTGGAACTGCTGCATACAGGTGTAATTGTGAGAATGATATACACGCGCTTCTGATACATAGGCAACTCCATAGCCTTTTTTTACCATCCAGCCTGCATAGATCATATCTTCATTAAAAATAGCATGCTCCGGAAATCCACCAATCTCATCATAAATCCTGTGATCATAAGCAGCACAGACGTTGGAGCAGAAATATGTTTTGATCCCGTAGGTCTGTACATCTTTTTCCGTTTTCAGACAGGACTGTTCCGGATAATTAAAGGAACGGGTATATTTTTCCAGAAATCTGCAGTCCTTTTTGGGAAGCTGACACGCATAAGCGGCTCCTGCCTGTGGATTCTCTGCAAGAGCTCCTACCAGTGCTCCGATCAGTTCCCTGTCTGCCGGCATTGCATCCTGTGTCATAAATACAAGGATCTCCGCATCCGAAAGCTCTGCCGCCTGCCTTCTGGTACCGCCATGGTCAAATTCTTCTTTTGTAAGATGCCGGACTTCCACAAGCGGATATTCCTGTTCCCAGGTCTCTTTCCAAAATTTCTTTTCTGTATTCATGACAAGAATCTTATTGATAGGATATTTCTGTGCGCTGAGTCTTTCCAGCAGTTTTTCAAATTCTTCTCCCGGACGGTATGCCGGGATGATCACGTCTGTTTTTAATGTTTTCATATTTGTCTCCTGTCCAGAAAGGACCACCCGTTACTGGATGGTCCCTTCTGCTGGTTGCTTATTTTGATGTTTTATTCATTCTCCGAATAATCTTCTCCGTCGGTATAATCGTTATAATCCGTATCGGAATCGCCTCCGGAATAGTCCGTATCTGTGCTGTAATCGTCTCCGGAATAATCCGTATCTGTGCTGTAATCGTCTCCGGAGTAATCCGAATCATAATCTGTGTCTGTGCTGTAATCAGCATCATCACTTGTGTCCGTACTGCTGTAATCTGTGGATGTATCTCCCTGCCACGTGTACGAATCATCCGTTGCGTCATTCGGTGTATCTGTCACCGCAGGTGCAGTGTCCTGCACGTCGCCTCCGCCTGCGATATTTGTAATCTGGGCACTTCTGTTGAGTACATCCTGCGTCGGAGTGTAACTGGTGTCTCCATACAGAAACTGATGCATCTTCAGAACATTGGATTCCAGTGTAGTAGGTACGATAACGCTGCCCTTTACCTGAGCAAATTTATAATCGTTGGGGAAGCCTGTAGTTTCATCAATACTGTAGCCGATCATAGCCGGGATCATCTTCAGGATCTCTGTTTTGGAAACAGAAGTTTTGACCATCGGGAATACCTGATCCATAATATCAAAGATAGTGGAAAGTCCTGCCTTTTTCGCCTTATCTACGATCATCTGGATCACTCGTCTCTGTCTCTCGGTACGTCCCATATCAAGACTTGCAGTATAACGGATACGGCAGTAGGAGGTAGCCTGTACACCATTAAGATGATAGGTATCTACGATCGCTTCCTCATCCTCCGGCTTCGGATCCGGCAGTTCGATCGGTGTGTAGCTCTTTCCGGTTTCCTCTGATGTCTCCACACAGTAATTGTTCATATGAACGATCTCCGCATAGGAAAGAGGGATGTCCAATCCTCCGAGGCAGTCTACCACAGTTACCAGCGCATTAAAATCAATGGCAACATAATCTGTGATATTCAGATCCAGATTCGTATTCAGCATGGAAACCGCGTTGGTCGGTCCGCCAAATGCATATGCCGAATTGGCTTTGGAATAGGTATCATCCTTTACATTGAGAAGGGTATCTCTATAGACAGACACAAGTTTGACTGCCTTCGTATCATTGTTGATACTCGCAATGATGATGGTATCACTGTTCTCTGTATTCAGCTTCTCATTCTTGCTTCTGTGGTCCAGTCCGAACAGTGCATAGGTGGTATATCCCGTCATCTGCGGTGCCTGATCATTAGTTACAATATCCTGGTCTGCAAGATCTGTTTCCTGGATGTCGATCTTATCCAGTTTGGCTGAGATCTGACCATAAACGAACAGACCTCCGATAAACAGGAGCAGTACGACGATCTCCAGGATAAATAAAATCTTCTTGCTTTTTTTCCGAGGTTTTGACATCTTTTCCTTTTCCCCTTTTTAGTATGCGTTCTTATTAATAAATCCTTTGAATATGGTAAGAAACATGATCTTTATATCAAATCCCACAGACCAGTTTTCGATATAATACAGATCACACTCTATCCTTTTTCTGATAGAAGTATCTCCACGATAGCCATTTACCTGTGCCCACCCGGTAAGACCCGGCCGCACCTGATGCTTGACCATATAACGTGGTATCTCCTCCCTAAACTTTTCTACAAAAAACGGCCGCTCCGGTCTTGGTCCCACAAGACTCATCTCACCCTTCAGAATGTTAAAAAGCTGTGGAAGCTCATCCAGACTGGTATGACGCATAAATTTACCGATTCCGGTAACTCTTGGATCGTTCTTTACTGTCCACGCCTTTTTTTCTTCTGATTCTTTCTGGATCTCCATGGAACGGAATTTATACATCCGGAAAGTCTGATTATGAAGCCCGACACGTTCCTGCTTATAGATCAGCGGTCCCGGCGAAGTCAGCTTGATCAACATACACAACACCAGCATCACTGGTGAGGACACAATGATCGCAACGATCGCGCCTGCAATATCCATAGATCTCTTGATCAGTGCATTAAACGTGTTGCTCAGGGGCACATACCGGATATTGATCACCGGTAATCCCATCAGATCCTCCGTATAGGGTCTGCTGGGGATCAGACTGCTGTAATCCGGAATGAATTTGGTGTGCACCCCGGATTTCTCACAGATATCCACCACACCTTCCAGATAATCATAATCCTTCAGGGAAAGTGTGATTGCGATTTCATCCAGCTTGTTCTCCGGAAGGATGTATTCCAGATTACCAAGCGTTCCCAGTACTTTCACTCCCTTATAGGTCGTGCCGCCCGGGATGTGCTCATCCAGAATACCACACACTACATATCCCCATTGGGGATTGCTGAGGATTCTGTCAATATATTCCTCCGCCGCCCGGGAATAACCTACCAGCAAAATATGCTTCAGATTGTATCCTTTTTTCCGTATGGAACGCAATGCCTTGCGCATGATGATACGGAATACGGAAGTCAGAAAAACATTCAGGACATAAAAAATTGCCATGACGGATCGTGAAAAATTGATCTCACGGATGATCATATACAAAATAATGATCAAAGCCGCCAGGCCAATGGTATTCGCCTGCAGGATACTGTATATCTCATGTCTACGGCGAACCGTACGCTTCGGGGAATACACACTGCACCGGTAATACAGGAACATATAACCGGGTACAATAAAGGGAAGCAGCATATAATAATCCTGCACCGGCAGGACACCGATCCCCGGACCGTCATTTAAGATATAAAATTTGATATAATAGGCAAGGACAAAAGATGCTGCCGTGATCAGCGCATCTATTATCACAAGAAGCCTGTTAAAGACTTTCTGGTTGTCTTTTATCATACGGGTCACCCAATCTTTAAGTCCGAAAAGCTTCTTTTCAACGATTTCATTCTACAATAACGGTGGTTTTTTCTCAACTTAAGAATTTATGAAGCAATTTCTTAAGATTTCATAAGAATTCGAAAAACATTCAGGTATAATTGCCACTGAATCTTCACATAATTCCATAGATGGCTCCATTGAAAGTGCACCTTTGCCTGCTTTCCCACAGGACCCACGGTACGTTTCCACCCTTCGGCCAATCCCTTTAAATATAGTTTTCCCATTCTCTTCTTACAAAAAAACAGAAATTTTATGCCAAATCCAAGCAAAAAGAACGGCAGATTCAGGATCCACTGTAGTAGCGGCATATTTTTGCCGATGACATAGATATTATTGGAAGAAGAAAGTTCCGTTTTCCGGGAATTGTAGCGGGATCCCGTAGAAGCACTGCCGTAATGCAGAACGGATGCCGTCGGCTCGTACCGGTTCTCATAGCCGTAGATCCGGGCACGGTAACCGATATCCAGATCTTCCAGATAAGCAAAATGCGCTTCGTCAAAATAGCCGATCTCCTCAAATACCTGACGTCTGTAAATTGCCGCTCCGCCACAGGCTGAGAATATGCTGACATTCTTGTCATAATCCACAGCAGGCCGGCCTTTTCCCCGGGAATATGCCCATCCCAGAACGCAGTAGCGGTCTCCCGCATCATCCAGCAGCTCTGGTTTATCCCACATAAGCATTTTGGCGCTGACGGAAAAGATCTTTTCATCCTTCCGAATGGCATCATACAGTCCTTTCACAAATCCAGCTTCTACTCTGGTATCGTTGTTCAACAGGATCACATAGGAGCTTCGTGCCTCCCGGATTCCCAGATTCACCGCATGACAGAAGCCGGTGTTCTCCGGCAGGGCAATCAGACGCACCTGCGGTTTTCCCCCCTCTTCTGCCGGTGCCTCTTTTTTG
>OJNV01001469.1_pt1 | contig 11005 bp, 8 predicted proteins | sample 1597961 | NCBI WGS metagenome assembly OJNV01 (sample SAMN01915220, study PRJEB22387) | human gut metagenome | isolation source: stool | host: Homo sapiens | place: USA
GTCGGAATAGTTGATGTCGTGCAAAAACATATTGATACGGCACAGGTTGTAGGTGGTGATGTTGAGTTCCTGTCCGAAAAATCCCTTTTTCACATTGTGCTTGCCCAGAATTTTGGCAAATTTCAGCAATAGTGAGCCCGACCCACATGCGGGGTCATATACCTTATTCACATATTCACGGCCGTGGGTCACGAGGCGAGCAAGGAGTTCCGACACCTCTTGTGGCGTGTAGTATTCGCCACCCGATTTGCCGGCATTTGAGGCGTACATCGCCATCAAAAACTCGTAGGCATCGCCGAAAATGTCGATTTGATTGTCTTGATAATCGCCTTTGAGGTCGATATTGCCAATATTGTTGAGAATTTTCGTGAGCTGCTCGTTGCGCTTATCCACCGTGCCGCCGAGTTTGTTGGAGTTCACGTCGATGTCGGCGAAAAGTCCTTTCAAGTCGCTTTCGCTTTCGGTGCCAATGGCAGAAGCCTCGATGGCTTTAAACACCGAGTCGAGCGTCACGTTGAGGTTAGGGTCGGTTTTGGCATTCTTGCGCACATTGCAGAACAGCTGTGAGGGGAGAATGAAAAATCCCTTTTCGTGCACCAGCTGATGGCGAGCCGCTTCGGCTTCCTCGTCGGAGAAATCGGCATATTCGAATCCCTCCACGCCAGCATCGGCCTGCAAGCGATTCACATAATTGGTGATATTCTCAGAAATGAACCGGTAGAAAAGAATGCCGAGCACGTAGCTCTTGAAATCCCATCCGTCAACCGAGTTGCGGAGATCTTCGGCGGTAGCCCAAATGGCTTTGAAAAGTTCTTGCTTCTGCTGTATGCTTGTAGCCATATCGTGAGAAATTTTGATTAATAGTTATTAGCTAGTTGTGTGTGTATAGTTGTTTACTCCACAAATTTACAAAAAAATATTGGGTTAAATTGTTCTCCTAATTAATATAATGAGGATGGGCTATTTTTCTTGTTTCTTTACATTTTTGCCGTAGATGGTGACGAAGTCGGTTTTCATTGAGATTGTGGTCCAGTTTTTAGCGTCGCACGACGATTTCATTTTTGCTGCTTTTGTAGGGTTGCCGTACTCGCGCACCACATCGTCGGCGAGCACGCAAAACGCCATGCTGGGGTAGTGGTTGTTTGCGACCGTGTATTCAAACATGCTGAAGTCGCCCGATGAATTGCCAAAAGCCAAAATCGGCTTCATGCCTATCTCGCGCACAATGGCGCTCACTTTGTTCATCTTCAAGTTTTTCACATACATTGCGCCGCGCACCACATCGTCGGTAGGCTTGAACGAATAGTCCCAACCCTCTTTATTGCCTTGCGAGGTGGCGTAGGTGTAGATGTCGGAGCCTATGATGTGGTTGCGGCCAAACGCCAATGCACCATCGGCATAGGCGCGTGTCACCTGACGCTCGCTGCCTGAAATCACGTAGGTGGTGAAGCCGTTGGCTGCTAAATATCCCACCACTTCAGCCATGGGCAAGTAGATGGCTTCGCCCCACTGCAAATTGCTCATGCCTTCAACTGGTGTTTTCATAAATTCAATTGCGTAATCGCGATACTGTTCATTCGTCATGCCGGCAAACACCTCGTTTTGCGCGATTGCCTCTGTCCACATCATATCGCCAGGCACTGAGCGAGCATACACAGCCTTCTTAATAGTGTCGGCGGTGGCAATCTGCTCTTTCGTGGCGTGGAAAGTGGGGTCGTCGTACACACGGTGCAAATACATCATCCATTCAAAATACGATGGGGCGGTTTCGCACACGAGCGTGCCGTCGAGGTCAAACACCGCCACGCGGTCGGACTGCGGCACAAAGCCATCGCTCTGCGGATTGGTCACACGCTCCACAAAGTTCTTGAGTTTTGCCAAAGGCACGCTGCCCTCCGTCCAGTAGCAAAACTTGCCTTCCGCGCCCACATTTTGCCCAATTTTGGCGATTTCATCGCGTGTTTCCGCCATTACATCGGCGGCCAAAGCCATCGCCGCCACACTCACTAACAATAATATCGTTTTCTTCATCACGTTCAAAAATTAATAATTTTTTACACCACAAAATTACAAATTATTCCCCACACCTCCCAAATGCAGTGTGCACGAAGATAATTAACTACACAAAAAAAGCCCCACATCAGTGAGGCTTTTGCGTAGTAAACAATCATTTTTCAGTGAAAACGGCTGCCGTAAGTGTTTTATTTTTGTAAAAAAATAGGGATGGAGATTGAATTTTTTGGACTTTTTACTATTATTGTATGTGACTTTAAAATTGATTGGAATTTAAAATTGATTGGAATATGAAAAGAGTGCTTTATGTTCATGGGTTTCGAGGTTCTGCGTATGGGAGAGGGTATAAACGAGTTTTGAATGCGCTTCCGGAGGGGTATAAGTTGTTTTCAATTGATTATGATGAGGCAGACTGTTCGCACGCAAGAGAGCAAATTTTGAATTTTATTGACGAATTCAAGATTGATTTGGTGATTGGTTCGAGCCTTGGGGGATTTATCACTTTGACTTTAAATGGGATTCCGAGATTTGTCATCAATCCATGTTGGGATCCACCTGTAGAACTGTGTAAACTGGTGGAGCAAGATGCTGCTTTTACGAAGATGATAAAGACATATATGCCGTATGAAATATGGATAGCGAAATCTGTTAATTATCAAGAGAAGATGCTTGTAAAAGGCTTTTTTGGAAAGTATGATGAATTGTTCGGGACTAAGTATGTGGAAGAGTTTTCGGGTTATTATAGCAGTTATGAAATGATTGACAGCGGGCATCATCTTTCAGAAGAAGGCGCAAAGCAAATTTTTAAGAACATTGACGATTACTGGGAAAGAGTGCGAATTTTGAAAAACATGCAAAAAGACTAATGGATTAAAATTGGAAATGGGGGGATAGGGTGAGCTGCAGTTCGAATTATTGTGTAAGTTGTGTTAAATGTGGCACTTTTAGAGGCAATAAGTAGGATATGTGTGGAGAATTATGTACCTTTGCAGTACTATTTTTTGTCTTTATGGCGGGAAAACATAAATGAACGGATAAAGCACAAAGCCACACACAAGGGTGGGGGACGACGATGCTAAGTATTTGTGCTTGCTTTAGGTTTTAGCTAAGTCGCGACCTACTCCTCCGTTAATGGCCAAACATACTTAATTGTATGATTTTATGAATAATGTCAATGTGAAATTGGCGCAATCACTCAGGTTGATGATGGCCAACAGTGACATAAAGTAGAAAATAAAAATGACGCAGGATTGCTCGCTTCTATCTTCTACAGCCGACGTGAACGACGTGTATAACAACAAGCGTTTACCAAAGGGCATCCACATAGTCGGGACTGGCGAATCGGTTTCGAAAGTGGGAGAAATAGCTGGTTTTGAAGATGCGGCAAGTGCAGAAAAGCCAGAAAAGGAGAATGCCGCACGAAGCGAAGACGAATGTGCCGATGACAAAATCGAAATACCCAGCAAACCAAAAACGGAAGCGGCTCCATGGGGCTATATCTTCATACAGCACATGTCGGCGGCAGTTTTTGAAAAGAATCTCGAAAATCGAAAACTTTTGGGCGATTTCAGGCCGAAGTGTTTCGTACACCGCACAGTTAGATACAAAGACAAACCCGACGGAAAAGGCGTGGTGAAAACGGAAAGACCTACCGTAAATGGGCTTGTGTTCTTGCAGGGTGCTACCAATCAGTTGAGGACATTCCTGAAACTCAATTTCCCTCAGTATTATCTGGTGAACAACTGTAGCACCAAAAAGCCTGCATCAATCCCCGACAGTGTGATGCAGCCATTCATGGCAGTGATGCAAAATGAGCCGGAGCGGTTGACATTCATGCGCGAGCCATTTGAGCGATTTGCTAAAGACCACGTGAGGCTCCGCGTGCTTACAGGCCTTTTTAAAGGGCAGGAGGGCTATGTGGTGCGAGTGAAGCGCGATCGCCAGTTGGTGATGAACATTGGTGGATTTGCCGTGGCGGTGAACAATGTGCACAACGAAGACTTCGAGATAGCCGAATAGCCCTCATTTCTATTGATACTATAGTAATCTGAAAAATATATGCGTGAATTTAATGAAATTAAGGTAGCCGTGGCTGGTACGGGCTACGTGGGACTGAGCATAGCTACATTGCTATCGCAGCACCATCATGTAACAGCAGTGGACGTGATTGCTGAAAAGGTGGAAAAGTTGAACAACCGTATTTCGCCCATTCAGGATGATTACATCGAAAAGTATTTGGCTGAGAAGCCATTGAACCTTGTTGCCACCCTCGACGGCAAGGCAGCCTACGCCGATGCCGACTTTGTGGTGATCGCTGCCCCCACCAACTACGACCCTGTGAAGAATTACTTCGACACAAGCCATGTGGAAGAGGTAATCGACCTGGTGCAGGAGGTGAACCCCGATGCAGTGATGATTATCAAATCGACCATTCCGGTGGGCTACACCCGCAACCTCTACTTGAAGTATGCGCAGAAAGGCGTGAAGAAGTTTAACATCTTGTTCTCGCCCGAATTCCTTCGCGAGAGCAAGGCACTCTACGACAACCTTTACCCAAGCCGCATCATTGTGGGTTATCCTAAAATCATCGACAAGCCCGAATTTGAGGCGGAAAACAAAGCTATCCAATCGGTTACCGATGTGGAGATGCTGAAAGAGGCTGCCAAGACTTTTGCCGCACTCTTGCAGGAAGGTGCCATCAAGGAAAACATCGACACCCTGTTCATGGGCATGAAGGAAGCCGAGGCTGTGAAGCTTTTTGCCAATACCTATCTCGCGCTCCGCGTGAGCTACTTCAACGAGCTTGACACCTATGCCGAAATGAAGGGACTCGACAGCCAAGCCATTATCGAGGGCGTTGGCCTCGACCCACGCATCGGTACACATTATAATAACCCATCATTTGGCTACGGCGGCTACTGCCTTCCAAAAGACACCAAGCAGCTGCTCGCAAACTACCAAGACGTGCCACAAAACATGATGTCGGCCATTGTGGAATCGAACCGCACCCGCAAAGACTACATCGCCGACGCAGTGCTCCGCAAAGCAGGCTGGTACGAGTATTACAGCAATAACCAGTTCGGCACAGAGCAGGGTGGCTGTGTGATTGGCGTGTATCGCCTTACTATGAAGTCAAACTCCGACAACTTCCGCCAATCTGCCATCCAAGGCATCATGAAGCGTATCAAGGCAAAGGGTGCAGAGGTGATTATCTACGAGCCAACCCTTGAAGACGGCACCACATTCTTCGGCAGTAAGGTGGTCAACGACCTGGCACAGTTCAAGGCACAAAGCCACGCCATCATCGCCAACCGCTACGACGCATGCCTCGACGATGTGGAAGAAAAAGTATATACACGCGACATTTTCAGAAGAGATTAAAAGAAAAAAAAACAGATATAATTATGAGCATTTTTGCAGGTAAAACCCTTATGATTACCGGTGGAACAGGTTCCTTCGGCAATGCAGTATTGAATCGTTTTCTCCGTACAGATATCGGTGAGATTCGTATTTTCTCACGTGATGAGAAGAAACAGGATGACATGCGCCATGAATATCAGGTAAAATATCCTGATGTGGCCAACAAGATTAAGTTCTTTATTGGTGATGTACGTGATTTGCAATCATGTCGCAGCGCTATGCCTGGTGTTGACTATATCTTCCATGCAGCAGCCTTGAAGCAGGTTCCTTCATGTGAGTTCTTCCCAATGGAGGCTGTTAAGACCAACGTTATAGGTACAGACAATGTGCTTACTGCCGCTATTGAGGCTGGCGTAGGTGCTGTGATTTGCCTCTCTACCGACAAGGCTGCTTATCCTATCAACGCTATGGGTATCACCAAGGCCATTGAGGAGAAAATTGCAGTGGCCAAGAGCCGCTATTCAGGCAAGACCAAGATTTGTTGCACCCGCTATGGCAATGTGATGTGTTCACGTGGTTCTGTAATTCCTTTGTGGATTGATCAGATTCGCAACGGCAACCCCATTACGCTGACCGAACCCAAGATGACACGCTTCATCATGTCGCTTGAGGAGGCTGTCGACCTCGTGCTTTTCGCGTTTGAGCATGGTCAAAACGGCGATATTCTCGTGCAAAAGGCCCCTGCGTGCACCATTCAGACACAGGCCGAGGCAGTTTGCGAGCTCTTCGGTGGCAAGAAGGAAGATATCAAGGTGATTGGTATTCGCCACGGTGAGAAGATGTACGAGACATTGCTCACCAAGGAAGAGTGTGCTAAAGCCGAGGATATGGGCAACTTCTATCGTGTGCCTGCCGACAACCGTGGTCTGAACTACGACAAATTCTTCAAGGAAGGCGACACTAAGCGTGCTGAAATTGAAGAGTTCAACTCCGACAATACTTTTCGTCTGAACCTTGAGGAAACCAAGGCAAAGATTGGAGCACTTGAATATATTCAAAAAGAACTGAGCGGCGAAGGCAACTTCGTGCAGTAATGATAACGTACACGAATTGAACAGATGAGTCGGATATAGAAAAAACTGTGAAATCCGTGTTCAAAAAACGACGAAAATGAAGATTTTAGTTACAGGTGCCAAGGGCTTTGTAGGCAAAAACCTTTGTGCCCAACTCAATAATATTAAAGACGGCAAGGCTCGCTGCTATGGCGACCTTGCCATAGAGGAAGTGTTCGAGTACGACCTCGACTCTAATCCCGAACAGCTTGACGCATGGTGCAAGGAGTGCGATTTCGTGTTCAACCTTGCTGGCGTGAACCGCCCAAAGGACAACGACGAGTTTATGAAAGGCAACTTCGGTTTTGCCTCCACCCTGCTCGACACCCTGAAGGCGCACGGCAACAATTGTCCCGTGATGCTGTCAAGTTCGCAGCAGGCATCGTTGACTGGTCGTTTCGGCAATAGCGAGTACGGCCGCAGCAAGAAGGCTGGCGAAGACCTGTTTTTGGCGTATGGTAAGGAAACAGGTGCTAAGGTGCTGGTTTATCGTTTCCCTAACCTTTATGGTAAATGGTGCCGCCCCAACTACAACAGCGCCGTAGCCACATTCTGCAACAACATCGCCAACGACCTGCCGATTACCGTCAACGACCCAAGCGTGGAGTTGGAACTGCTCTACATCGACGACCTCGTTGACGAGATGATACACGCCCTAAAAGGCGAGGAGCATCATTGCGAGTTTGAGGGGCTGGAAGTGCGTCCTTCATCAGAGGGAAGATATTGCTATTGCCCCGTAACCCATAAGGCAACACTCGGCGAAATTGTGGAACTGCTCCACAAGTTTGCTGATATGCCCACAACGCTGATGATTCCTGAAATTCCTGCAGACTCGTTCGCAAAGCGCCTCTACAGCACATTCCTGAGCTATCTGCCCAAGGAAAAGGCAATCTTCGACCTGAAAATGAATGTGGACAACCGTGGTTCGTTCACCGAGTTGGTGCACACGCTCAACTGTGGTCAGGTGAGCATCAACATCTCCAAGCCAGGCATCACCAAGGGCGAGCATTGGCACAACACCAAGTGGGAGCAATTCATCGTGGTTAGCGGTCACGGCCTTATCCAGCTCCGCAAGGAGGGCACCGATGAGGTGCTGAACTATGAGGTGAGTGGCGACAAGATTCAATCCGTAATCATGCTTCCAGGCTACACCCACAACATCATCAACCTCTCCGGCACCGAAGACCTTGTAACAGTAATGTACTGCAACGAGATCTTCAATCCCAACAAACCAGACACTTATTTTGATAAAGTAGAAAAATAAACGAACACAGATTCCACGAATTGAACTGATTTGAAGATGTTGTACAACAAGGAGCAAAGTTACGCTATAAATGGTGCAGCAATGAATGTGTATAATGCTCTGGGACACGGATTCCTAGAGGCTGTGTACCAAGAGGCCCTTGAACTTGAATTTATAAAGCGAGGAATACCCTACGAAAGGGAAAAAGAGCTGAAAATATTTTACGAAGGGAAGGAATTGCGGCAAACCTACAAGGCGGACTTCGTTTGTTATGGCGACATTATTGTGGAACTGAAAGCTGTGGCTCATTTGGATGATTCTCACAGAAGCCAAGTTTTTAATTATTTGAAGGCTACCGGATTCAAACTGGGGCTGCTCTATAATTTTGGGCACTACAACGGTCTTGAATGGGAGCGAAAAATTCGCTAACCTTTTAAAATATCAGTTCAATCAGTGCAATTCGTGTTCAAAAAAAGAGTCTTCTTATGCAACCTAAATTTGATTATTCAGACATAAAATTTAAAGAGAACGGTAAGCTGAAGCTTATCATCGTTGTCGGCACACGTCCAGAGATTATCCGTCTGGCAGCCGTTATCAACAAATGCCGTCAGTATTTCGATGTGATTCTCGCCCACACGGGTCAGAACTACGACTACAACCTCAATGGCATTTTCTTCCGCGACTTGAAGCTCGCAGAGCCTGAAGTGTATATGGACGCTGTGGGCGATGACCTCGGTGCCACTTGTGGCAACATCATCAACTGCTCCTACAAGCTCTTTGCACAGACCAAGCCTGATGCGGTGCTTGTGTTGGGCGACACCAACTCGTGCCTGAGCGTGATTGGCGCCAAGCGTCTGCACATTCCTATCTTCCACATGGAGGCTGGTAACCGCTGCAAGGACGAGTGCCTGCCAGAAGAGACTAACCGCCGTATCGTAGACATCATCAGCGATGTGAACATGGCATACTCTGAGCATGCTCGCCGCTACCTTGCCGATTGCGGTCTGCCTAAGGAACGCACCTACGTCACAGGTTCGCCAATGGCGGAAGTGCTTCACAACAACCTTGCCGACATCGAGGCAAGTGATGTGCACCAGCGTCTTGGCTTGGAGAAGGGCAAATACATCCTTCTTTCGGCGCACCGTGAGGAAAACATCGACACCGAGAAGAATTTCATGTCACTGTTCTTTGCAATCAACAAGATGGCAGAAAAGTACGATATGCCAATCCTCTACAGCTGCCACCCACGCAGCCGCAACCGCCTTGCAGCCTCTGGTTTCAAACTCGATGAGCGCGTGATTCAGCACGAGCCACTCGGATTTCACGATTACAACTGCCTTCAGATGAACGCCTTTGCAGTGGTGAGCGATAGCGGCACACTCCCCGAAGAAAGCAGTTTCTTCACCAGTGTCGGCCACCCATTCCCTGCCATCTGCATTCGTACCTCCACCGAGCGCCCTGAGGCCATCGACAAAGGCGACTTCATCATCGCCGGCATCGACGAAAAGTCGCTCCTCCAAGCAGTTGACACTGCTGTAGAACTCTGCCGCGACGGCCAACACGGAATCCCCGTCCCCGACTACGTAGACGAAAACGTAAGCACCAAAGTAGTAAAAATCGTCCAATCCTACGTCGGCATCGTCAACAAAATGGTCTGGCGCAAATTCTAAAAAACAGGGTCAGCTGTTGTACAGGTAATTCTGAAAAGAATGTGGTTCAATACCACCAACAGCTACAAATAGAAACTAAAAGATTTTAGGACAAAATGCTTTTGGCTGATAATTCAGAATTTAATTAGATGAGAATCTCATAGAGAGCGTTTGCTACAATATATAGATAATAAAATATGTACTTTTAAAAAATGAATTCTTCTACTCGTGTTATTGTAAACACAACGGCGCAATATATCAAAACATTTGTGAATATTATTCTCACATTGTTTTCTGCCCGATTAATTCTTGAGGCTTTAGGTGTTACTGATTTTGGTTTATATTCACTTCTTGCAGGTGTTACATCTATGTTGGCTTTTGCAACTAATGCATTGGCAACAACCACACAACGGTTTCTTTCATATCATCAAGGAAAGTCGAGTTTAGATAAGCAAAAAGATATTTTTGCAAACAGCTTTTACATTCAGGCGTTATTAGGCGTGGTAACATTAATTGTGCTTTTATTGCTTACGCCATGGTTGTTTGATGGCGTGCTAAATGTTCCCGCAGAAAGAGTAGAAGCAGCTCAATGGACATATATTATAGTTGTGTTTATTTTGCTTGTTACGTTTTTATGCACTCCATATCGTGCCATATTAATTTCACATGAGAATATCGTTTATCTTACAGTGATTGATGTTATTGATGGGGCGCTGAAAGTGGCTTTGGCTGTTGCTTTGTTCCATATAAGTTACGACAAACTGATAGGCTATGCTATATTCTTGTTGTCGATACAGTTGTTTAATTTGTTGGCAATTGCTATATATGCAATCAGCAGATATAAAGAGTGCTCTATACCTTCAGTGCGACGTGTTAATAAAAAATACATTAGGGAAATATCGTCTTATGCAGGATGGAATATCTATAATGTGGGCTGTGTGATGGGCAGAACACAAGGAATTGCAATTTTGATTAATCGCTTTTTTGGTGCGGCAATAAATGCTGCATATGGCTTGGGATTTCAAATTGCTGGGTATGTTAACTTTATGTCAGAATCACTGATGAACGCAATTCGCCCACAGATAGTTAGGTCTGAGGGAGAAGGCAATAGAGAAAGAATGTTGTGGCTTTCTGAAGAAGCAAGCAAATTCAGTTTTTTTTTACTGTCGTGTTTGGCGGTTCCTTGCATTTTTGAAATGGAAACGCTTCTAACGCTATGGCTTGGAAATGTGCCTGATTATGCAGTGCTTTTCTGTAGGATGGTATTGATGGCGAGTGTTGTTGACACATTAACATGTGGTTTAGGAATAGCTAATCAAGCAATTGGCAACATAAAGCAATACTCCTTGGCAGTTAATTCTGTAAAGCTCATCACATTGCCCACGGCTTTTTTCTGCGTGAAATTAGGATTGCCAATAATTTGGATAGCAATTTGCTATGTGGCGTTTGAATTTTTGTGTGCAATGATAAGATTGCCATTTGTCAGAAAAACTGGAGGATTGAGTGTTTCTAAATTTGCAAGAAATGTGTTTCTAAAAGAAATGGTTCCATTTTCGGTATTCGTTGTTATTACATATGTGTTGGCTACTTGTTTGAATTTCGCATTGAGTTTTATTGTCACATTTGCA
>OJNV01001475.1_pt1 | contig 10984 bp, 10 predicted proteins | sample 1597961 | NCBI WGS metagenome assembly OJNV01 (sample SAMN01915220, study PRJEB22387) | human gut metagenome | isolation source: stool | host: Homo sapiens | place: USA
ATATTAAGAATGGATCATGATGAATAAAATGATTCGTACCATGCCTTCCGTATTTTCTTTACTCTATTTAACAATTTTATTCTTATCGGGTATGACTCCCCTTGTCTTTTAACAAAGGATTCTTAGCAGGTTTTACCGTTCCGTATCAAAACCGATGACATATCCCTCATGACGTACCAAGGTGACAGGACCGTCCCTGTTCGGTTTATCAAAAGTAAAGTAATGATCTGCTTTAGGTTTATAGACTACACCTTTTTTGCATTCCTCCGGAAGTATGATACTTATTTCTCCCTTTTCGCCTGTTCCGCCATCCCAAAGAGAACCGCGGGTTTTGAGTATCAAAAGATTATTTTCCAGACGCACCTCTAAATCTTCCCGTCCCGCTTTCACGATACCATAAATTAAATCGCATTTCGCCGTAGTCGGCCCGGGAGGCGCCGGCATTCGGCGCGCTTCCGCATCATTTCTCGAAAGAAGGGCTCCTGTTTTCTCATCATACCAGCCATGAACTTCTGCATTATAAACCATACCATTTTCTCTTGTACCGTCTGCTGGTTCTCCCTCATATAAAGGCTCCTCACTGGATTCCGTCGTAGAAACACCGACCTTGTTCAATACTTTTCCAAGATTGAAACCGGCAGCCGTATTCCCCATAACGCTGAAAGCTAATCCTGCTGCTATCCCTAATATTAATAATCTTTTTACGTTGGACATATTGACACCTCCCATTCTTACGATCTTCCCATACGATGAGGAACGAACTTTCCCTTCCCCGGCCTAAGCGTATACCTTAAATCTTCTCCCCGTTCAATATCCATTATATTACCAAGATCAGGCATTGTCAGTCTTGAAAAATAACCGGCACCATACCCCTCTTTGCTGAAAATAATATCATAATAAAGACCTTTGCTGAAATCAACAGTCACTTCAAAATATCCCCGTGCATCAGTTCTTGCAACCTCTACTGCATCACCGCCTTCAATTGATAATGTATGACCATCGACACTTTTCAGCTCAATACCGTCATAGTTATCGGTATAAGCACCCACCGCCGGTCCATAAAGAGTAACTCCTTCCAGCGGCTTACGTTCGCCATCTTGACCTTTCACAAAAATATGCCCTTTAAATGTAAATACTTTGGAGTCCTTCCTCACTGAAGCTCCTTGTTTGGAATCGCCGGCCTCCTCTCCAGGAAGATTGATTTGCGGCAGTTTTAAACTTCCCAGATTAAATCCGGCTTCCACTGACATCGTCCCCAGCACCAAAGCCGCCAATACCAGTGTTAATACCCCTTTTCTCCTCATTTGCATGACACCTCCCGGTCTCCTAAAAAAATAAATAATAACATAACAGCTTTATTATGAGCTAAGTAAAATATTGCCTAAATACCAAAACAGATATTTATCCTAAATAAATTTAATTATCTATATATATTATGATAATATAATTTTTTTATAAGTGTCAAGCATATCCCAAACCAGTGCAGCAGGACATGAGTCACAAAACCGGCAATGTACAAACCATTCTGATCCACTAATGCGGAAAGTTATATCTTTTTTGCATACACAAAAAGCAACCCTCCCGGTTGCTTTTCTTTGGTGGGCGATGACAGGATCGAACTGCCGACATTCTGCTTGTAAGGCAGACGCTCTCCCAGCTGAGCTAATCGCCCATATTCGGATAAGCTTATTATGCCTTATCTCATTATTTTTTTCAAGTGCTCTCCGCTGCCTTTCCGCTCCTTCCTGTCATCTTTTCAAGAATATTATAAACAGACTTGACAAGAGTTACTACGTCCGTCTATACTCATGTTAATACATTATGCACAAGGATGAAGAAGCGCTTTTGCAAGCTCTCCAGAGAGATGGTGGACGGTGGAAACCATCAGCAAACAATTGTCGTTCCGCTTCAGAGTGGTAGATGATGAATCTATCGGGTATGCCCGTTACAGCAGATTAAAGATGGCTGAAAAGCAATTTGGGTGGTATCGCGGGTGCTCTCGTCCCTTAGAGGATGAAGAGTGTTTTTTATTACACAGGATACTTTGTCCCTTTTGGTTTCCTGCTAAATTGGGTGGCACCGCGAGAAAAGAGAAGCTCGTCCCATGGGACGCTTCTCTTTTTGTGTTTATAAAGTATAGGAGGTCTCTTTTATGAATCGAGTCTATAATTTCAATGCCGGCCCTTCTCCGTTGCCACTGGAAGTGCTTGAAGAAATCCGGGATGAGATGACAAATTTCAAAGGCACCGGGATGGGAATTATTGAGATGAGCCACCGCTCCAAAGAATTTCAATCCGTCATAGAAGAAACGAAGTCATTGCTTTTCGATCTCATGAATCTTACGCCGGATCATGAAATCGTATTTATTCAAGGCGGCGGCACCATGCAGTTCCTTATGGAAAGTTATAATTTCCTCCACACCCGCGCCGCTTACGCAGATACCGGCGTGTGGGCACACAAAGCTCGTGATTCCGCTGCGTTCTTCGGAGAAGTATATGATGCAAACTCCTCCAAAGATCGAAACTATTCCTACATTCCCGAAGATTGCCTGATAAAGCCGGAAACAGATTATCTCCACATTACAACAAACAATACGATTTATGGCACGGAATATTGGAAATTTCCGGAGGTAAAGATCCCCATCATTTGTGACATGTCCTCTGATATCCTTTCCCGACGCATAGATTTCAACCGTTTCGACATGATTTGGGCAGGCATACAGAAAAACCTGGGTGCCGCCGGTATGGCTCTTGTCATTCTTAAAAAGGATTTTGCAAAAACGGCGCGTACAGATATTCCTCCTTTTCTTCAATACAAAACATTTATTGAAAAAGATTCCGCCTATAATACACCGCCGGTATTCTGCATTTACACATTGAACAAGATGCTCCACTGGATAATAAAACAAGGCGGACTGGATATCATTGAAAAAAGAAACAAGGAAAAAGCAAAATTGATTTACGACATCATCGACAAAAGCAACGGATTTTATAAAGGGCATGCCGTAAAAAAAGACAGAAGCCGTATGAATATTACTTTCAACCTTTCTTCTGCCGACGAGGAAAAAGATTTCATTGAGAAAGCAAAAGAAAACCGCTTTATCGGCGTCAATGGCCACCGACTCGTAGGCGGCTGCCGTATTTCTCTTTATAATGCAGTTACCATAGACGCCTGTAAAGCAGTTGCCCAATTCATGGAAGCATACCGGAAAGAGCATCAATAATCTTATCTGTACATTTTTTATTATTTTTTAGGAGGAGACATTATGTTCAAAATTTTTATCACTGCCGATGTTGCTAAGGAAGCAAAGGAATTTCTGGAAAAAGAATTTGTTGTGGATATCCGCCCAAACATGGATGAAGATGAATTGTGCAAAGTGATCGGCGAATATGACGCTGTCATTACAAGAAGCCAGACAAAAATCACAAAAAATGTCATTCATGCCGCTACTAATCTAAAAGTCATCGGCCGCGCCGGTGTGGGCATTGACGGCATTGATATTCCTGAAGCTACGGCGAAAGGAATTACTGTGGTAAACACGCCAGAATCAAACACAATCGCCGCCTGTGAGCATACCCTTGCCCTTATGCTTTCCATAACCCGCTATATCCCTCAAGCACACCAGTCCATTATGGAAGGCCGCTGGGACCGCAAAAGCTTTACCGGCATCCAGCTTTTGAATAAAACAGTCGGTATTATCGGTGTGGGCCGTGTAGGCTCCAATGTAGCAAAACGTCTGCAGGCGTTCAACATGAAGACCATTGGCTATGACCCTTACATTCCGCTGAAACGAGGCCAGCAGCTGGGAGTAGACCTGGTAGATCTTGATACGCTTCTCCGCGAATCCGATTATATTACGCTCCATACACCGCTCACCGAGGAGACAAAAGGCATGATCGGCGCGAAAGAAATAGAAAAGATGAAGGACGGGGTACGCATTGTGAATGCCTCCCGCGGCGCTGTCATTGATATTGATGCTTTAGCAGAGGCACTAAAAACCGGAAAAGTTGCCGGTGCCGGCATCGATGTGTGGACAAATGAACCGCTCAAACCGGAAAACAATCCTTTCCTGGGGATGAAAAACGTAACGCTCACCCCCCATCTGGGTGCCTCCACAGCCGAAGCACAAACAGGCGTCGCCACTGATGTAGCCCGCGGAGTTGCTGACGCCCTCCATGGAGAACCGGTAGCGACTGCTGTCAATGCATCACCCATCACAAGAGCCACGCTCGCCGTTATCCAACCTTATTTCAATTTGTGCGAACGCATGGGAAATATTGGTATTGATTTGGCTGACGGACGCATTTCCCGTGTCAGTGTAGAATATACAGGTGAATTGACTGAAACAGAAACCACCCCACTCACCACGGCTGTCCTGAAAGGACTTTTAACCCCCATTCTTCAGCAAACGGTTAATTTTGTAAATGCAAGAAATATCGCGGAAGAACGGCATATGGAGATACGGGAAGTCAAGGCAAAAAAAGGACATTACTTCACCAATACGGTCACGCTCACTATTGATACCGATAAAGGTACACATCGTATTACAGGCTCCCTTTTCGACAGGAAAGAAGCGAAAATCGTTTCTCTTGACCACTTCCGTGTAGACTTTGAACCGAAAGGCTGCATCATCCTTGCTCCTCATGAAAATAAACCGGGCATGATCGGCCAGATGGCAGGTATTCTCGGCAAGGCAGGCGTAAACATCAATGGAATGCAGGTAGGTGCATCCAAAGACAAAAATACCAATATTATGGCCGTTGCCATTGATAAGGATATTCCCAGCGCTATCCTCCCCGTTCTTGCAAACATTGACGGAATCCACGGAATTACAGTCATTCACTGCGAAAGTCATTAACGGAAATGAGGTCATTATGGTACGAATTATTCTTATACGTCACGGGGAAACTACGTGGAACGTGGAAGGTCGTTATCAGGGACAGGAAGACATTCCTCTTTCCCCAAAAGGAATTGCTCAGGGAAAAGCCGCCGGTCTTGCTTTAAAAGATATATCCATTGATGCGGCCGTCTCCGGACCGCTCTCCCGTGCCTTTGATACCTGCCGTTTCATCACAGAATACCACCATGTAAACATCCGTATCGATGAGCGGATCACGGAAATTTCTCACGGCAGATGGGAAGGCGTCCATGCCGATGAAATCAAAAAAAACTATCCGAAAGAATTTGAACTTTGGCACAACCGGCCTGAACAGATACAAATGCCCGGTGGGGAATCTCTGGCAGATGTAAGAAAACGCGTCCGTGCCGCCTTTGACGATTATGCCGCTATATATCAGGGCAAAACGCTTCTCGTTGCCGCCCACGATGCGGTCAATAAAGTCATCCTCTGTGATCTCATGGGACTCGGCATGGAACATTTCTGGCATTTCAAACAGGACAATGCCTGTATCAACGTCATAGAAGAACATGAAAAAAGTTGGAGGCTTGTCACATTAAACGCCACGACCCATTTAGGATATCTCTTTTCAAGTATTGAGCAAAAAGGGTTATAAAAGAAAACCGGGCGGAAATAATTTCATCTTTTATTTCCGCCCGGTTTTTGTTCTTGCTATTTATTCATTGCTGCCGCCGGTGTGTTGTCCTTATCGGCATGGACAGTCTCCGATAACTTTGCTTCCACATCTGTCGGCACACGGCGGTAAGGAAATTTTTTCCACAGCCGTTTCATCACTTCATCCATAATGTAACGGTTACGTACGGAACTTTCTTCTTCTCTTTCATAGTAAGCCGCCTGATCATCCCTGACCCCTTCGCCGTTCTTACAGCTGTATATATCAACAACCTGCGTTTCCACAACGGGATCTATGTCAAAGAAAATGGAAATCGGATAAGAGCGCCTCTGTACCCACCTTGTAACAACAGGAAGTACGACAATATCCGCTCCCGTTTCCTCAGCAATGGCAGGAAGCTCCGCAGGACTGATATTCTTATAAACATAGTCAACCGTATCTAATTTTCTGTAATAAGGGTAACGGAACACCGCATCCATCTCTTTTGCAATGTATGATGCGGCATAGCTGCCTCTATCATTGCTCTGTGGCAAAAAAAGCAGTACTGTCCGTGTATTATCAAAGTATCCCATTTTCCGGTTTACCGACTTGTCAGCGGCTTGTGCCATCATCCCCACTGCACATACCATAAAAAAACAAAATAAATATTTCATAAAAGTCTTCATGGCAAATCTCCTTGTAGTACATGTTCAGAGCTTTATTTTTTCCAGTGTATCACAAGAGTTTCTCTTTCCGTACCCGTATCTTTTTATTTTCTGCTATAAGACTTTTCTATATTGTCCTTGCATGATATAATGATAAAAAACTTTTATATGTCCCCTACTAATCTGTAGAGTCTTGTTTTCAGAGGTGTTTGCATGAATAATACGGACTGGAAAATCCTGATCTATCTCCGTGAGGAGCGAAGTATCAATAAAGTTGCCAAACGGCTGTTTATGACTCAGCCGTCATTGACATACCGCCTGAGTCAAATGGAAAAGGAAATTGGTTGTCCGCTTTTTATCCGCACCAATAAAGGAGTGCACTTCACCGATGCGGGAGCACGGCTCTTTTCCTTTGCGGAAAAAGAACTCCAGCAGTACCAGGACATGAAGAATTATGTCACCCACGAACCAAACTCTATTTCCGGTGTCCTCCGTATCGGGGCATCCCAATCTTTTTCCCAGTCCCACGGTCCTGCGCTTCTGAAAGGATTCGTTGATGAGTATAGTGATATTGAAATATCGCTGACTACAGACACAAGCGATCGTTTAGTAAAGCTGGTCAAAAAAGAAGACATCCATCTTGCTATCGTCCGCGGCAACCAGGAATGGCCCGAATCCGATATTCTTCTGGAAGATGCCCCGCTGTACCTGATTTCAGCCAAGCCTATTGATTTCAGTACATTGGCACAGCAGCCTTCCATACGCTACCGCAGCGATCCGTCTTTGGATGAACTGCGTACCCGCTGGTGGCGCCAGAACTTCACAAAGTCCCCCCACTTCTCACTGACTGTAAGCGACTGCAATACCTGCGTGGAAATCGTCAACCACGGTCTTGGCCACTCACTGATTCCGGCAGACATGCTTCCCAAGTGCAAACCGAATGTAGACCGACAGATGATTTACAACAGCCAGAAGCAGCCTATATATCGTCCGAGCCACCTCATATTCAAAGAAGCCATGCTCCAGTCTACACCCGTACGGATTTTTGTTGATTATGTAAAAAAATATTTTAAGATTAAAGATAACTGAATGAAACAGTTAATGATTTAAAAGGGTCATATTCTGATACTTATGAATCATTTTTGTCCGCTGAAAAAAAGCAGTAAACCAATTTTGATTTACTGCTTTTGAATTTCTATGTTGTAGGTTCTTATTTAATTGTTTGATTTTGACAACCCGGAATTTATTACTATTTCTTCTTTACAATGATGCCTTCAATAAACACAATGATGGCGGGAATGATAAAATATAAAGCATTTGTTATCATCCATCCAGAAAAAGGGGGCAAAATTACTTTTTATCTTTATTTATAATATTTTTGACACCGTCAATTGTTCCTTCTATAGCATCTTTAACATCTTCAGCAACTTCTTTGACTTTTGCAGCTGCTTTTTCCGCAGCCCCTTCTTTTTCTATTTTTTTATCACCGGTTAATTTACCTACACCTTCTTTTGCCGCACCTTTAGCCTGGTCGATTTTTTCTTCTATTGACATGATCATGACTCCTTTTATTTAAATTATTCTTTTTTCCCAAAGAAAAATGAAACAACAGCAATAACAATTACTGCACCTAAGATAGAAGGAACTAATGCCATTCCCGCTAGAGTTGGCCCCCATGTACCAAACAGTGCTTGACCTACCGATGAACCCAATAAACCTGCAATGATATTAGCAATTATACCCATTGCTCCACCCTTTTTAGTAATCGCTCCCGCAATAAAGCCTATAAATCCTCCAACAATAATTGACCAAATCATAATCTCACTCCTTTACATATTATTCATATATTTATCTTTAAACTCTTAAGTCAAGCAGTTTTTATAAACATTAATATATTTGGTTTATTCTCTTTATAACCATTATCCCTACAACTTCTAATCTACCTCACCAAATACCTGTTAGTATTGTACTATTTTTAATATATTTTTTCCACTGTATATCACTCTTAACCAGTTGATATTATGCGGCCCAGTCCGCACTTTCATACCCTTATGTCTCGTTGGTTTTCTGATTATAAAGAACGAAGAACTCTCCTGAATCAGGCGAAAAAAGAATTTTACTAAAATGAAAAATCGTATCCTCACTAAAGAATAACAAAAGGATACGATTTTAAATGAAATATGTGTTTGTATTTTTAAACTTTTGTGGATTGTCTCAGCACATGGTCTTCCGTTTCAAAAAGCGCCTTTGCAAATTCAAGAGCATTGAAACGTTGGAGATCATCTTCTCTTTCACCAAGACCGATCCACCGGATCGGCACATGGAGTTCTTCATGAATAGAAAGGACAACACCGCCTTTTGCCGTTCCGTCTAATTTTGTCAGCACTACGCCGGTCAGGGGAACGATTTCACCAAAATTCTGCGCCTGGCTGACCGCGTTTTGTCCTGTCGTAGCATCTAATACGAGAATAGTCTGGTGAGGCGCGTCGGGAATTACTTTTTTTACGACACGACTGATTTTCGCCAATTCTTCCATAAGGTTTACTTTCGTTTGCAGCCGTCCCGCCGTATCAATCAGCACCACATCGGAACCGCGCGCCTTAGCCGCTGATACAGCATCAAACGCCACCGCTGCAGGATCTGCTCCCTCTGCATGCTTCACAATATCTGCTCCTGTCCGTTTCGCCCAAATAGAGAGCTGTTCGGAAGCAGCAGCTCTAAATGTATCTGCCGCCGCCAAAAGAACTTTCTTCCCTTCTTTACGGAATTGGGCCGAAAGTTTCCCGATGGTCGTCGTCTTACCCACCCCATTGACTCCCACTACAAGGTATACTTCCGGATGATGGGAAATATCTTCCTTTCCATCTTCCGTCAGCATATTCACCACCGTTTTTTCCATAAACGGCATCACTTCATTCGTACTGCTGATCATACCTTCCGTCACACCGCGTCGAATCTGCCGCATCAGATAATCGGTGGTACGCACGCCAAGATCGCCGGAGAGAAGAACCATCTCCAGATCTTCCAAAAAGTCATCATCAATTTTTGCATAACCGATAACAACCGTTTCGATATTTTTGATCAGACTTTCTTTGGTCCTTTTTAGTCCATTTCTTACTTTATCAAGAAACCCCATCTTGTTCCTCCTTTATATAATCTCCCACACGAACCGTCACAAGAGAGGAAACACCCTTCTCCGCCATAGTCACCCCTTGAAGGGTATCGGCAAATTCCATCGTTTTCTTTCTGTGAGAAATAATGACAAACTGTGTCTTCCTTTTATAATCCGCGATCATACGGCTGTATCTTTCCACGTTGGCATCATCAAGTGCCGCATCAATTTCATCAACGAAACAAAAAGGTGCGGGACGGTAAGCCATAAAAGAAATAAGCAGCGCAATAACGGTAAGTGCCCGTTCACCACCGGACATGAGCGTCAAAGGCTGGCGCTTCTTTCCCGGAAGCTGGAGATACATTTCTACGCCACCCTCCAGCGGATGCGCTTCATCGGTCAACTCCAAACGGGCTTTGCCGCCGGAAAACATAATCTGCATAATGCGGGCAAATTCCACATTGATCATTTTAAAGGCATCGGCAAACCGTTCAGACATCGTTTTATCAATATCGTGAATCACTGTTTCCAATCCGCTCTTTGCTTTTTTCAGGTCTTCAATCTGCGTTTCATAGAAAGCACGGCGGCGGAGGTGGAGTTCATACTCTTCTTCCCCATTGGGATTTACCGCGCCGAGTTTGCTGATGCGTTCTTCCAAATCCGCCTGTTTTTCTTTCATTTCCGCCATAGATCCCTGAATACGCATGCTTTCTGCCATCTCTACAGTCAGTTCCTGTTCACGCAGTCTTTCTTTCTCTTCTGCTTCCTGCGCCTTGAAACTGTCGATACGCGCCTGACGGTCCGCCATATCTTTACGGACAGCTGAAGATTTCTCCTGCGCGTTCCTCCATGCATCATCCTGCTGTTTTCGCTCCGCAGAGAAAGTATCAGAAATGTTTTGCATATTCTCCAGACGTCCTTTTACTTCATTCCATTCTTTTTCCGCCAAATTAAATTTCTCTTCAATATCTCTTAATTCCGACGCAAGCCTTTCTTTCTGCTCCCTGTTTTCCAATATGTCACGGGAAAGTTTTTCCCTGTCCTTTTTTTGTTCCAAAGCGGCATTTTCTCTTTCTTGCTTCCCCCTCTTCCCAAAATTCACCGCTTCTTCCGCTTTCGTCACATCAATGCGGATTTCCATGAGGCGGGCATCCAAATCTGCCACAGCTTTTTTCAGTGAGGCACTTTTTTCATCAGCTTCCATCACAGGGATATCACCAAACCCAGCCAGCCGCTCTTCCAATAATGCTAAATTTTCCGTAATGGCAGCCAACCCCTCTTCTGCCGTCTGGAGATCAGCCTGATTTTTCTCTTCTGCATTTTTCTCCGTTGAAAGAATACGGGACAAACCGTCTTTCTTCCCTGATATTTCCGCCAAACCGATTTTTAAAGACTGATAATCTTCCCGTTCTTTTGTTACTTTTTCGGATAGTTCCGCACAGAAATCATCATGAATACTTTTTTCCTTTTTCAAATCAGCAATCAGCTTTTCCGTTTCTTTTTCTTCTTTCAGAAGATCATTAATCTCCTTCTTTCTTCCAAAAAAAGTATTCTCTTGCTTCCGCATGGAACCACCTGTAAGAGATCCGCCGGGATTAACCAGCTGTCCATCCAGTGTCACTAAACGCAGGCGATAATTATATTTTGCAGAAACTGTACGGGCGACATCCAGATTCTCGGCAACCAGCGTCTTCCCC
>OJNV01001479.1_pt1 | contig 10955 bp, 14 predicted proteins | sample 1597961 | NCBI WGS metagenome assembly OJNV01 (sample SAMN01915220, study PRJEB22387) | human gut metagenome | isolation source: stool | host: Homo sapiens | place: USA
CAGGTTAGGAGTTTCACCTAACTAAATCAACTGCACCGAACTGGCGCACCATAATATTATCTCCTAATCTTCCATTAAGCTATCTAATGCATCCATATTTGTACTTGCCGTTTCCACTGTTGTTTGATTCTTTTTATAGTAATCAATGATCAATGCAACACAAACTGCAACCATTGTTACACCAACTGTAGAGAAGCCACCAAAAATAGCTAATGCAAATCCAATAAAGAAAAATGGGAATAAATGAGGAATATTTAGCATTGTTAATAACATACCAAATCCGACTGCAGGTAACATTCCACCAGATACTTCTAAACCATGTAATACAGATTGAGGAATAACACTAATAAATGCCTGAACTGCATCCACGCCAAAGTAAATTGCTGGGAAAACAATAACAGACACTCGAACAAAATGAACTAATAAACCTAAATAGTGTGCCATTGATAGTTTTCCATACTGCTCTTTTTCAGCATAACCATCTGCCATGTGAATAAAAATTGTACAGAAAGTTCTACCTAAAATATCCAATGACTGAGCTGCAACAGCTACTGGAATAGCTAATGTAAGAGCAATCTCAGCTCCTTGTCCACTTAAAATTGCTAATGCTGTCGCAATTAATGAACCAATTGTTTGATCTGGAGGTACAGCAGCACCAACGCTACCAATACCCATAAAAATTAACTGTAAACTAGCTCCAACAATAATACCTTGTTGAATATCACCTAAAATCATACCAGTTAACATACCTGTTACTAATGGCCTACTCAATCCAAAGTGACCATTCATATATTCTATTGATAATAAACTCGCTAAAATACTTAACGAAATTGCTTGTACTAACATTTTATTTCTCTCCTATTTTTACAATAATGTTAAAACATCTACTTTTTGATCCGAAACTAATTGTCTGTGTTCTACTTCAACACCTAAATCATTTAATTCTCTTATAGCTCTTTCTTCATCTTCAGATACAGATAAAGCCTTAGAAATTTGACGTCTGCCTTCTTTAAAACGCATTCCACCAAGATTTAATGATTTTAAATCAATTCCTTTTTTCACTAACTCTAATGGTGTATGTACATTTTCAAAAACCAACATTACACGATAAGAATCTAAAATCCCTTGATTATATTTTTCAACAAACTTATCTACACTCTGAACATATAGTTTTACTCCAGCAGGTGCTGAAACCTTTAAAATCGAAATTTGCGTTTTGTTTGCTGCAATCTTATCGTCGACCAACACAACAACTTGAATATTTTGTCCACGAATCCAACTTGTAGCAACTTGACCATGAATCAACCGATCATCTACTCGGCCTACTATTATTGACATATTCTTTCTCCTTTAAATTAATTATTATTTTAATCACTGATAAACTTTATATTTTAATATTTTGACATTAGTGTAATCTTTATTATTATTTCAAAAATAATGTACATATATTCCAGTCTTATTCCATATAGCAGCAAGAATTTTCAAATTTAATATTATGCAATTATTAGAATGTCTTTTAAGATTATTTGATTAAATCTGCAGTATAAAATCTATATTCTTAAACAAAATAATGAAACATTTTATTGAAATAACCAATTATCCGACTCCCTTCATCCTTGTAACTCCACTATATCACATGTATATACATGTTGTCTATATGTATTTAATATTTGTAAAGATAACTTGTATATATATGTAAAAATCCTATATACTATAGTTAATACAAAGGAGAATCCAATGAAAAGTAAAAATGAACTTGTTAAACAATATATAATGGATCAACTTCATAAACGTATTTATTTACCAGGACAACTAATTGAATCTGAAGGACAACTATGCGAAAAGTTAAATACATCAAGAATGACTGTGCGAGGTGCACTAGCTGATCTTGAAGCTGAAGGTATTGTCTATAAAGAAAAAGGCCGAGGAACATTTATTGCTCCAAGACCTAAATACTCTGAATTTAAATGCGGAATAAGTTTTTCTAAAGAAGTATCAAAAAGAGGAATGGTACCATCTACTAAAGATGCCACATTAGAATGTATATTTGCCACAGAAGAAATCGCAAAATCGCTTCATATAGAAACAGGAGAAAAAGTTTGGAAAGTTACACGTGTACGTTGTGCTGATGGAATTCCAGTAATTTTTGCAGAAGAATATTATATTTACAGCCTATGTCCAAATTTAACACTTGACATTGTTAATCAATCAACGTATGGATATTTAGACTCTTTAGGAGTGAGTTTTGCTTTTGCGGATCAAAAAATGGAAGCTATACTATGTCCAAAAAATATTGCAGAAAAATTAAATATTCGCGAAGGCCATCCATTAATTATGATGACATTAACTGTTTATATGAAAAATGGAGTAATCTTTAATTGTGGTATCGAATACTATAGAACTGATAAATTCACATTAATTCAATCTGTATATCAATAAGAAGTTAAAAAACTTCTTTTTTTCTATATCACAATTTAAAAAGGTATAGAAAATATTCTCATGAGAAATAATGAAATTAATTCCCTTTTCCAATGCCTTTTCAATCACCTTATTTGTAGCCACCCAACAAACACCAATCTTTGTTACTTCTTGATTTTCATTTCCAAACAAAATACGATCTCTAGTACAACGATTCCAACGAACCCAAGTACCCTCTTGTTTTAGAATTTCAATTACATCTTTAATCTTCATGATTTTCAATCCTCTCAATAATTTTTCCATCTGATGATTCACATCATCAAAATAATCCGCCATAGTCCCTTTATCAATTAAAGAATAGATATTTTTGTTACTGTGTCAATTGACATCAAATCCTGAAACAATTCGTTTTTATGGTCAATCCACCTATTATTTGTATCAAAAGTCATTAAATCTAGATTCCTATCAATTTTTATTTCATTGACCTCTATACCATACTTCTCAAATATTTTATATATTTCATCATTCTTAGAAACAATATTAGTCTGAATCAATACATTAGGATGATCAATTTGATTGAAAAAAGGATAATGAAATATCTTTTGAAGAACGACTAGAAATAATGTCGCAAAAACACCAATAAAAATCAATCCAGCACCAATACATGCAGCTATGCCAGAAGTAGTCCACATTCCAGCTGCTGTAGTAAGCCCTTGAATCAAATCATCTTTCACAAAGATTACGCCAGCACCAAGAAATCCAATTCCACTAACAATTTGTGCTGCCACTCTAGCTCCATCCGCCGTCGAAACATCAAAAAAAGCATATTTAGAAATAATCATAAACATTGAAGATCCTAGTGCAATAATTGCATGCGTTCGAATCCCAGCCGATTTATTTCGACTAGTCCTTTCATATCCAATGGCACAACCACATAAAGTAGCCAACACGATACGAAATATCCAATTTAAATATTCTAGTTCTGAATACAAAATATCATCTCCAAACTCAACTGCAATACATTTGTTTTAGTTTACTTATTTTCTCTTCAGTCAGAACATACTCCTACCCCAAAAATTTGTCAATTCAAATTGAAAACATCTTTGAATTATAATACCATCCTAAATCAAACAAATTTTTCTCACAATATACAAAATGTTATCATCCAACAACACATCAAAAAATTTGCCATTTTTTTGAATCATTCAGTTTTTTGTGATAGAGCCCTTATCCATTCATTACGATCTTTTTCAAACTCACCCACTAACACTCTTACTTCTTCACAATCTAGTACTACATCACTACTATTTTAGCTTATTCAATACACATTCCAACAATTCATAATCCTCATCTGTCATCTACCTTAAGCATCATAAAAGCCGTCACATTATGCAACGGCAAGTCTTCTATGAAACTTATATATATGAATACCAATCAGTACGAGTCCTAATCCTAGTAATCGAAACCATTATGGCAAGAATATCAAAAAATCTAAGTTAAAGTCTTATTCACTTAACGATTAATAAAAATTCATCAATCGAAGTGATTTTTTTTTAATTCCTCAACAGCTTCAATATTTGATATCATTCCATATAATTCTAAAACCATAGATTCAAATTCATTTGTTTTATCTTCTGGAACCGCCATTAAAAAAATCATATCCACCCAATTATTTGACCATTTGATTGGTCTTTTTAATGTCAATATAACTAGACCTATTTTGTTAACTTCCGCAGGCATACCATGAGGTATAGCTATTCCATTTTCTAGCACTGTACTACCTATGCTCTCTCGTTTATATACAGATTTTCGAAATTCTTTTTTAACAACACCATCTTTCTCTAACTTTTTAATCATAAAATCTAGACAGTCTTCTTTTGTATGAAAATCCATTTTGAAAAAAACATTATCTTTATTTATATACCGACTCAATAATGGAATATTAATATTGTTTTGATCAAAAATTCTTCTAATTTTAGACGATGCCAAAAAAACATATTTTGAATACGCATCAAATATTTTTGCACAATCCACGCTATCTAACATCGGACTTACATGAACAACCGGTACAGATGTATCAATCTTTTGCGATGAAGTACTCACAATCAAATCCAAATTATCTAGTTTCTTATCTTTTAAATCCTCATATCCACACGCTTGAATATCATCATATTTTGGAAGTACATTTTTTAATTGTGAAACAACATATTTTGAAGATACAATCCCATAAGGACATACCACTAATATTTTATGTGAGTTTGATGATTTATTAATTGCCATTTGAAAATAAATAACAATGAAAGATATTTCATCTTCTGTCAAACTAATATTATATTCTGTTTCAATCGTTGATAATACATACCAAGATAAAGTGAATAAATGAAGATATCTAGATTTAACCTCATCCAATAATGGATTTTCAATTTTAATTCCATTCTTTAATCTCAGCACCATTGGCGGTATATGTAATAATAATTGATTCGTTAATTCTTCTCTGTTTTTAATGCATATATTTTCTATTTCCTCTAAACTGTTGATAATTCGATCTACAACTTCCTTATAATCACTTTCATTTGTTTTAAAGCTTTTTATACGATACGACGCTAAATACTTAGCTAATACCATTTTATCTTCGCTAGTACATTTTATATTTAATTGTTCCTCAAAGTAATCTGTGATACTCTTTGCAATTGGATAATTTTTCATAAAATCTAAATCATCTAAGAAATAGTATTCATCTTCTTTAATATGAAATCCATTTTCAATTCGAGTAACAAATATGAATAAAGTGATTTTTAAAGCTTGTCTATAATAATCCGCAAAACCATTTAAATCAATAATTTCACTGTTATCAAGCATATCACTGATTACCAAATTTAGTTTTTTATCAAATATTAAATAAGCTTGTTCTTTTTCTTTTTTAAAAATTGTACTTATAAAAGCATTGATAATAGCCAGCTGAATATTTTCTTCTGTACCTGTTAAACTAATTTTTTTATCAAAATCCGTTTCGATATTCACATGATACTTCCTCAAAAATTCTTTTCTTAGAAACTCCAAATCATTAAGTATGGATGACTTGGATACATAATAATGTTCAGCTGTTTTTTGAAGTGACAAAGAATTTCCAAACAACACTAAATCAACAAACAACTGTTTTCTGCGGCTTTCTACATCTAAACCTTTATCATCAGAATCATCGTTACTAAAATTGATAACTGAACGAGCCTTTTTTTTGGCCTCATCTGTTCCAACTAATAAAATGCCACAATTCGTTTTTTTATCAACAATCAGTCCATATTCTGCTAATTCTTGCTGCAATATATTAATATCTATATAAATTGTTTTTGGTGTTACATTAAATTCTTTTGAAATTGTTTTCGCAGTTACATAATTATTCTGTTCTAACAAATAATTAAACACACTTATTTGTCGTGAATTCATAAAATCATTCCTTTAACCGATTCTACCATTACACAATGCATTTTTCAATTTTATAATTCTTTGCTCTGGATTATCATCACCAAATATATATCCACCGGATACAAAAACATTTGCACCTGAAGTGTAGCATGGAATTATTGTTTGATCATTAATATTTCCGTCTACTTCAATATCAAATAAATATTTATTACTATCCTTGATTTGTTTTAGCTCCGCTATTTTCTTTAAAGTACTTTTTATAAATTTTTCACCTAACATCCCTGGATTTACAGTCATAACCAAGACTTGATCTACCAAATTAAAAACATCAGTAAGAGTGTTAACTGGAGTACCTGGATTAATAGCTACACCGGCTTTTTTACCTAATTTCTTAATTTGATTTAAACAATTATATAATTGTTTAGTACTCTCCTGATGAATACTAATAATATCCGCATCTTTATATTCTTCTATATGTAACTCTGGATTACTAATCATTAAATGTACATCTAACACTAAATCTGTTTTCTTTTTTAAATCTGTTACTATCTTTCCACCAAAAGATTGCATTGGAACAAAATTACCATCCATAACATCTATATGCAAATAATTATCTCCTACAGTTTTTGCAATTTTCACATTTTCTTGAATATCATATATATTTGAATTTAACAACGATGGCACTATAATCATAATTTCCTCCATAAACATGAAGAGATAGACTCAATCTATCCCTTTTTCAATATATCACTTAACAATGGCACTCAAACGATCACCTACATCACCGCTTGGATGATTTTCTAAAAACACTTTTTGTGAGAAAGATGAATTCCTTTCTATATAAATTGCAATCGCATCAAAAACTGAAATTACAGCTAATGTACTAGCGGTTGCCAACATATTATATTCATCGGGTTCCTTTTCAATTTTAATTTTCAAGAACAAATCTGCTGATTTGCCAATTTTAGAATCTCCATTCTCACCTACATACACAATAAAGGCCTCTTTACTTTTAAGATTTTCTAAAAAAGAACACAACTCATTTGTACTTCCACCTTTAGAAATCATAATGACAATGTCATCTTTTTCAATAGCTCCAATTCCACCATGAACAGCATCTGATGGATTTAAGTAAAATATTCTTTGATTAACCACTTGCATAGTATGAACAATTTTTTTTGCAGCCATTGCAGATGTTCCACATCCAGTCACAAAAATATTACCCTTATTGTTTTGGATTTTATTAATCAATGTATTAACCACATCATAATCTAATGATTCCGTTAATTTTTTTAATTCATCGCTTTCCGCTTCAATAACACTTTTAATACTATTTTCAACCATTTTTATTCTCCCATAATGACAATATTACATTTTCTTCTACGTTCCCTTGTTTGGTCAAAATCAACAAAATAGATATAACCCACTTTACCATTTAACAAATTTCCATCTTTGATAATCAACGTTTCGCTTGCCCCTAATAACGTAGATCTCAAATGTCCATCCGTATTCAACATTGTCCATTCTTTTGCTGGATAATCCGGATCTGTTTTAGCCATACCATATGCAATATGCTCTGGCCCTGGACTGTGGTATTGCCCTTCTGTTCTTTGAACAGGAACAATTTTGTCTAGTGCTTCATTCAAATCCACTTGTAAAAATTCGTCACCATAATAATTCTTGTCATGCATAAACTCTTCAAAGAAGACTGCACAAGTAGTATGAGGACTAGATACAACACAAATTCCATTTTGAACTCCACTGCTAGCTAACGCCTCCATTACATCAGATGTAACATCATGATAGGATGGTCGATTAGCCACAGTATTTAAGTCAATTTCTTTATGAAATACTACCATTCTATTTTCCAAGTCTTTCTTTTACTTGTGCAAAAACTTGTTCAGCTCCAAAACCAGTTAATAGTCCTAATCCCATAATAACTTTATCTTTAATATTTTCTGGTACTTGTGTAGTACTAATTACAATATCATACTTATCTGCAGCAATATCCTTAGCCTGTGCTCCAATCGAAGATTGTTTTACTTCGACTTCACTAGCCAATCCTTCGCTTTTTAACCAACTCTCAACTTTAGTTCTTACAACCGTTGAAGTTGCGTGCCCTGCACCACATATAATCATAATTGTTTTCATTTTATCCACCTCTATTTATTTTTATGCTTGAACCTTATTTTTTTTGTTTACATAGAATAATACAACTAATGCAATAACTGTTAGAATTAATAATCCTGGTACACTTAAAAGATTTGTGATAAATACAATTAATACATTTGGCCATAAACCTGCTGTAACGTATGAAATCATACCACTACCAATTTCAAATCCTGCAATATGATATGCAGTCGTTAGTGCTGGTGCTAAATAAGTAGCTGCATAAAGCATAGTAATTGTATAAATTGAACATCCTAATACACTTCTAAAAACATTTCCTCTAAATCCTGCAACCATTAAGGCTAATCCAAACACTAATGTTGGTAAATCTCCAAATGGTAATACCTTGTTTCCTGGTAGAATAACACCAATCAAAAGAGTAATTGGGATCATTAATAAAGCAGTTGACATAACAGATGAATTTCCAACTACTAAAGCAGCATCCATTCCGATATTAACTTCTCTACCACCCATGTATTTTGCCGTAAATTCTTTTGTTGCTTCTGCAACAGGAGTTAGACCTTCCATAAATAATGAAACCATTTTAGGCATAATTTTTAGTATAGCTGCCATTTGTACTCCTAATGTCAACATTGCAGGTACTTCATATCCTGCCAATGCCCCAATGGCAAGTCCAATCACAAATCCAATCACAATTGGATCTCCAACTACTCCAAACTTTTCTTGAATAATTTCTGGATTTACTTCAATTTTATTTAACCCTGGAATTTTATCGAACAACCAATTTAATGGCACTGCTAATACCAATCCTGCATTAGCCATCATGTGAGTACATGTCATTCCAGGAAAGCCATAGAAATCAGTCATAAATGGAGTTGCTAAATCAGCTAAAATAATTTCAATCAAGAATGCTGGAATCATTGAAAGAACACCAATCAAAAAACTATCTGTAATTCCCCATACCATAATTCCAATTAATGCAGGTTGCCATAAATTCCAAACGTCAACATTGAAAGTTTTAGTCAACCCTAAATAAATCAACACAGCATTAAGTGCAAACGCAATTGGAATAATCACAATTCCCATTGTTGTTGAAAATGCAACAGGTCCTGCTGTTCCACTACCTAAATCCATAATACTTAATGACAACCCATATTTTTCAACCATCAATTTAACTGCTGGTCCTAAAGCATCTGTCATCAATCCAGTAACCATACTTAGTCCAATAAATCCGATACCAATTGTTAACCCTGCAACAATTGCTTTGCCTGGTTTCATTCTTAAAATCAAACCTAAAATAATAATAATCGCTGGAATAAATACTGAAGAGCCTAGGCTCATAAATATATTCATAAATGTTTCAATCATGTTTTTCTCCTCTATTAAATTAATCCCTTTTCTTTTAAAATACTCTCATACTCTTCTTTCGAAGAGCATTCATACATTCTCTGCATCAATTCTTCGTCTAAAAACAACCCCATTAATTTTGCTAGCGTGTCAGCCTGTTCATGCGGTTGACTCATCGCAATCATAAAAACATGAGTTACTTCTATATCTTCTGACGCGTTTCCCATATTTTTAAACTTAACTGGTGATTTTAATGATACAAATTCAATCTGTGAACGATTCACATATTTTGAATCTGTATGTGGAATTGCTATTCCATATTTATCTGTTGCCAGTCCTGTTGGAAATTCTTTTTCTCTCAACATCACATGTTCGAAAAAATTCTTTTTTACAATGCCCCGTCTGTATAATTCATCTGCTGCAATTTTAATTACTTCTTTTGAAGAAGAAGCCTCAACGTTGAACAATGCAACTCTTTCATCAAAAAACATCTATTCCCTCCTCACTCAGATAATTGCGAAAATTAATTTTCATGGATCCAAACAATCTATCTTTTTTTACATCTAGATATTAACACGATTTATACACGATGATAATTACACCCTAGGTTAACAATAATACTAACGTTTTATTCAGGTTAACAATAATGCGAACATTTTATTTTGGTTAACAATGATTCTGAACATCACTAAAAAAAGCCGTCACATTATGCAACGGCAAGTCTTCTATGAAACTTATATATATGAATAGCTAATAAGATTATTAATACAATCGACACTGTTCTATGAAGAATTAATATTATTGGATGTTCAACCATAATCAATCCTAGTATTCCTAAAACAAAGGATAATATAGTTAATACAATAATAAGAATATACTTCAAATCCAATCTCTTTCTATATAGAAAAACATGAATCAAAGCCAATACTAAGAATAATGTAGAAGCTAATTTATGAACTATGATTCCAGTAATTGTAACCATAATAGTCAAAATAAAGCTAATTGCGAGTAAATAATTCAAAACCCTTCTCATACTGTCTTTACTCCAAACGTAAAATAAACCATATGAAAAATCCAAACAATCAATAAAACAATATTACCAACGACAATGCCCTTCAATCCCATCATGATAAATCCAATGCTCATCAATAAAGTTACTGAACACATAATACGAAGCTTTGCTTGTTTCGTCATACCACTCTTCATATTGTTCTCTTTATACAACTTCGTATTCTTAAACCAACCATCCAATCTTTCACTTGATTTTGCAAAACAAAAAGCTGCAAGCAACACAAAAGGAACCGTTGGAAGAATCGGTAATATTACACCAATAATCCCTAACCCTAATGATATGCATCCAATCATGATATATAGAATCTTTCTCATTATACCTCCACAGTTAGATATATCTAACTCATATTCCATAAAAGAAATCATCCCTTGTTAGAGATGACTAACTAATGATTGTTCTACTGAATTTATGACTTGTTGTCAATCGGTTTGCATAATCCCCTATTTATAGCTATAATACAGATACAGAAAGACTACTGGATACAGTGGTTCCTCTGAATTAATTTAGTGAAAAGACACTAGTAATCCGTTGGGTTTGGGTGAACTAGTGTCTTTTACATTTTTCT
>OJNV01001482.1_pt1 | contig 10948 bp, 9 predicted proteins | sample 1597961 | NCBI WGS metagenome assembly OJNV01 (sample SAMN01915220, study PRJEB22387) | human gut metagenome | isolation source: stool | host: Homo sapiens | place: USA
ATGGAAAAAGCACATAACTGTGCAGACCTAAGTTACAGGCGTATCCGCCGATATTCAGTCTGACGCCTAAAGCGTCTGGAAGCATGTGACTTCAGTCATGTGAGGTTCACATCAAAGTAAAATGGTTTTATAATAAAAATAAGGGCGAGTAGCATAATGAGTCGGAAAACAACAGTTATGCTGCTTGTTTTTATAAAATGAATTTCAGGAGGGACTGTATATGCATGAGTATGAAATCTTTATTGAGGATATAAATCCGTGTGGAGGAGAACAGTACAGTAAAAAAACTTTGATCGAGGCAGAAGCAGCCAGCCCGGAAGCTTATGTAAAAGAAAATGGAAGATTTCCAATTCTAGAATCCACACGCAACGAGAGTGGAGATGTTGTAATAGTAACAGGAGACAATCAGGGTTCTTTTGTACGTTATACTTTTACGGAATAAGAATGCCGGTCAGCAAGGAGTGGATTTTGTGAAATATGAAATTGGAGACTTTGTCAGCAAACCAGTTATAGGTATCTGTAAAATAGAAAATATTTTATATTTGAATCCGCAGGATGAAAAAAACGATAAGTTATATTATCTGATGAAACCAGTAGAAGATGAAAAGGACAAAATATATGTTCCTGTTTCAAGCTCAGATTCAAGACTGAGATTATGTCTGACAAAAGAAGAAGCCTGGAATCTGATCAAACGAATTCCGGATATCCCGACAGCATGGACAAACAATGAAAAAATGAGGGAACAAAATTATAAAGAAGCAGTAAGAGCAAATAACCCCGAAGCATTAGTTGCTATTATAAAAATGATTTATCAGCGGAAGCAGAAAAGACTTGCACAAGGGAAAAAATGTACTGCTACAGATGCAAGGTATTTCCAGATAGCAGAAAATCTGTTATATATGGAACTGGGAGTTGCACTTGAAAAGCCAAAGCAGGAAATCTGTAAAACGATTATTGATTACATCGATCAAAATAAAATAGACTGATGCGTATTGTAAAATGTAAATCGTAAAAATATTTCGTTTGACTTTTTAGAAAACAGGAAATATAATGATAACGAACGAGTAGCAGATGAGCGTAAATCCAGTTTCATGCTACTCGTTTTTCTTTTGTTAAAATAGAATATTTGCCATGAAAAAGTGTGTAGCCTGTTAGCGTAAGTCCAGCTTATGTGACAGGGTGCGCACTTTTTTTGTGCAGAAAAGAGAGGAGTAAAGACAAGATGGCAGAAAGTAACAAGATGAAGGATATGCCGGTGAATAAGCTGATGATCCAGATGGGAATCCCTATGATCTTATCCATGGCATTGCAGGCGGTCTATAACATTGTAGACAGTGCGTTTGTAGGAAATATGAGAGTAGGCAGTGAAGCTGCATTAAATGCCCTCACTCTGGTATTTCCGGTTCAGATGCTTATGGTAGCGGCAGGAATCGGAACAGGTGTAGGAACCAATGCACTTCTTGCAAGGACACTTGGACAGGGAAACAGCAAAAAAGCTGCAAAGGTAGCAGGAAACAGCTTGTTTCTTGGTGTGATTATTTATGTGGTTTGTTTCTTGTTTGGTATCTTTGGGGTAAAAGCATATATTTCATCGCAGACAGTAGATATAGAAGTGCTTGAGATGGGAGTCAGCTATCTGAGGATATGCTGCGTAATCTCTTTTGGTATTATTTTCTTTTCTCTGTTTGAAAAGTTACTTCAGGCAACAGGACGTTCTTTTTATTCTACTATTGGTCAGGTGGTTGGAGCTGTTGTAAATATCATTCTTGATCCGATCATGATCTATGGTATCGGACCCTGCCCGGAAATGGGGGTGAAAGGTGCAGCTTACGCAACGGTAATTGGTCAGGTAGCATCCGCAGTGTTACTGTTCATTTTCCATATGAAGATGAACAAGGAATTCGAGCATGGAGCGGAATACATGAAGCCGGATGGCGGAATTATCAAGGAAATCTATGCAATCGGACTTCCGGCAATCATTGCACAGGCTCTAATGTCCATTATGGTTTACGTGATGAATCTGATCCTGAAGTTCAATCCGTCAGCACAGACAGCCTATGGATTGTTCTATAAAGTCCAGCAGTTTGTTCTCTTCCTTGCTTTTGGTCTGCGAGATGCGATCACTCCGATCATTGCGTTTGCTTATGGAATGAGAAGCAAAAAGAGAATTCAGGATGGTATCAAATATGGACTTATTTATACCATTGCATTAATGATTCTGGGAATTGCAATTACGGAGATTTTCCCCGGAGCGTTTGCAATGCTGTTTAATGCAGGACAGTCAAGAGAATATTTTATTGCCGCGATGAGAGTGATTTCAGTGAGTTTCTTGTTTGCCGGAATTAATGTTGCTTATCAGGGAATTTACCAGGCATTGGATGGCGGCCTGGAATCACTGGTGATTTCACTTTTGAGACAGCTGATTATTATCCTGCCACTGGCGGGAATCTTTTCTCTGTTTGTCAGAAATGGTCAGATGGGAGTTTCGTTGATCTGGTGGGCATTTCCAATTACTGAAATAATTTCATGTTTTGTGGGATATGTATTTTTAAAGAAAATCAGAAAAAATAGGGTTGATGTTTTAAACTAGGAGGAATCAGAGATGGCAAAAAGAATTATTACGATCAGCAGGGAATTTGGAAGCGGTGGACGTTTTATCGGAGAAGAAGTGGCAAAGAAACTCGGAATTGCATATTATGATAAAAATATCATTGGTCAGATTGCAGAAAAGTCCGGCTTATCACCGGAATATATTCAGGAAAATGCGGAATTATCTCCGAAAAAAGGTTTGTTCGCATATGCATTTTCCGGTCGTGATATCACAGGAAAATCTGTGGAGGACATGGTATATGAGGCACAGAGAAATATTATTTTAGAATTGGCTGAGAAGGAGCCTTGTGTGATCATTGGAAGAAATGCAGACTATATCTTGAAAGACCGGGATGATGTGCTGAATGTATTTATTCATGGGGACATGCTGGAAAAAATAAAGCGTATCACTGGTTTATACAATGTAAAAGAGAAGGAAGCTGTGAAAATGATGGCAGACACAGATAAAAGGCGAAGAACAAATTATAACTTTTACACAGATCAGAACTGGGGAAAAGCCAGCAATTACACACTGTGCCTGAACAGCTCACAGCTTGGATATGACAGATGTGAGATGATAATTATGGAATGCGTGAAATAAAAACAGATTATGTTTTTTATTCAAATTGACTGAGTGGAAGATCCCTTTTTCTATGTAGTGTATCTGTAAAATAAAAGAGGCAGATATAATGAAAAGGAATAAACCAGCTTGTATCATTCAGGTAAGAGTTAAGTGATGGAAACATTTCAGATAATAATAGTTACTTTGCGCATTTTGTGTTATAATTGAGATTAACAGGAAATGATAAATATCTGCAAAATGAATGTTTATCAGGAACTTACCGGAGGACATTTTAGTTAAGACGTAATAGATTTCGGACTTTGTAAAATGCAAAAGGGAGATCAATGATATGAGAAAAAAAACAGTTCAAACAAGCAGTACCAAAAGCAGTACCAAAGGCAATGCAAAGAGTAATACAAAGAGTAATACAAAGGGCAATGCAAGAAACAGCGTAAAAAGCAGTGTAAAAAGCAGTGTAAAAAGCAGTGCAAAAAACAGTCCTCAAAAAGCTGTTAAGAATGTTGCTCCAACAGTAGAGAATGTTTCTGTTAAGCAAGCCGTAATTATTCAGGAGCCATCTGTTGAACAGAATGAACAGAACATTCCAACGAGACAGCCTGATCTGGGACCGCGAAGAAGTGTAGCCTTCATTGGATCAGAATGTTATCCATTTGTTAAGACCGGCGGATTGGGAGATGTAATGTCTGCCCTGCCAAAGAGTCTGGCAAAATTAAACATTGATGTTAAGGTCATTATTCCAAGATACAAATGTATTCCTCAGAAATTTCAGGAAAAGATGGAATACAGGGGTTCCTTTGATATGAATCTCTGCTCTGATGGAAAGCAGTATTATGTGGGAATTATGGAATATCAGGAGGATGGGGTTGTCTATGATTTTATAGATAATGATGAGTTCTTCTCCTGGGGAAATCCATATACGAATCTCATAGATGACATTCCGAAATTCTGTTATTTTGCAAAAGCTGCCCTTGCAGCCCTTAATTATCTGAACTGGACTCCTGATGTAGTACATTGTCATGACTGGCAGGCAGCTTTAGTACCACTTTATCTGAGAACCTGTTTTCAGGATACAGATGTAGGACGTGCAATTTCAGTACTCACAATACATAATCTGAAGTTCCAGGGTATTTATGACAGAAAAAAGATTCAATACTGGTCAGGACTTCCTGATTATGTATTTAATAAGGACTGCATGATCCAGAACTGGCTGGATGCCAATATGTTAAAGGGTGGCATCACTTACAGCAATAAAGTTACAACTGTAAGTAACACCTATGCCTGGGAGATTCAGACAGAGGAATATGGAGAGGGACTTGCAGAGCATTTAAGATATCACAACAATAAGATTCTGGGAATTGTGAATGGTATTGATACGGATATCTGGAATCCTGCAACTGATAAGCTGTTAGCTGCTGATTATGATGAGAAGTCAGCGATAAAGAATAAAAAGGTTAATAAAAAAGCTCTTCAGGAATCTCTGGGGCTGGATGTAGATGAGCATAAGATGGTAATCGGACTTATTTCACGTCTCACCAACCAGAAAGGTCTTGATCTTGTAAATGACGTAATCCCGGGAATTATGGATGAACATACGCAGGTGGTTGTTCTTGGTACTGGTGATTCTCAGTATGAAAATACATTCCGCTATTATGAAAACAAATATAAAGGCAATTTCTGTGCATATATTGCTTACAATGAAAATGTGGCTCACAATATTTATGCAGGATGCGATGCACTTCTGGTTCCATCAAGATTTGAACCATGTGGACTTACACAGCTTATAGCCATGAGATATGGTGCAGTTCCGATTGTAAGAGAGACCGGAGGACTCAAAGATACGGTTCAGCCTTATAATATGTTTGAAAATACAGGAAACGGTTTTACATTTGACAGATATGAAAGCGGGCTGCTTTACGATGCGATCAACAGAGCAAAGACGCTCTATTTCGAGAACAGAAAATCCTGGGATGATATGGTGATCCGCGATATGGATAAAGATGTTTCCTGGGAAAAGAGTGCAAAACAGTACAAAGATATGTATGTAGGATTAACACCAAGAGATTAGAACGTGTTTGAAAAATGCTTTACGCAAGATTTCACATTCTGATGGGCTGGATTAAGATGCATTATTTTAGAGAATTGCTATAATAATGATGTATCCTTAAAGGATGCAGGTAAAACATTAGCTGGTATCAGATTGATATCAGCTTGTTTTATAATAGTGCAGAAAGAGAATAAGGGGAGGAATTGAAGCATGGCAATACCAAAGATTAATGAAGAAGATATCACAGCAGCGATAAAATATATTGAAGAGAATGGTGTACCTGAAAAAAATAAAAGCTCCCGGTACGTTCTTGTAACGGAAGAAGGGAAGCAATATCCACCCAAATATGTTATTGCAGTAGCAAATCATCTTGCAAATGGAGTTAATATTATAACAGATGGATTTAATGCGGTAGAAGCAAAGAATTATTTTGAGACAAGAGGTTATAACATTGAATCTAAGCAGGAAAAATATGAACTGACAATTACTGCGAAAGAAGTATCATCTACAGATGAAAGATTTACAATGAATAATTTGTCTTTTGGTGATAATTACAGACCAATTGATACATATTTTGTAAATGCATCCGGAGAAACAAAACGAAGAAAATATAACAAGGGTGAACGGAGAAATACGAATCAAACCTTGCCCCGACTGACATTTCAAATATTTGAAAGTCAGATAAATAATCTTTCAGATCTAGACAAAGCAAGTTTCCCTGTCTGTAAATACACACCTGAAGCAGAGACAATATGTGGCATATTTAAAACAGTAGAAGAGTTTCTGAAATATAAGAATTCAATGGAGCATTTGACATACAGAAGAGAAAATGGTCCACAGTATGTAATTTATGCCTGGAATTTATTTTCAACATTGTTGTTTGTGCAGGAATGCTTAAGGAGATTTGGAAGAGAAGGCGATAAATTTATTCTTGTATATCGTGACAAAACAGAACAGGAAAGAAACCAGGCTGTAACAGATGCCAGTGTTGTGGCGGAAGAGCAGAAAACTGCGAAAGGCTGTAAAAATCCATATTCAAAAATATTGCTGGAATCTAAAAATATTATTTTCAGAGGTGCACCGGGAACTGGAAAATCATATCTGGCAAAGGAAATTGCTGCGGATATTATCAGTGATGGGTACACTGACAAATATACAGATCTTTCAGATGAGCAGAAGAAGCAGGTCGAATTTGTTCAGTTCCACCCAAGTTATGATTATTCAGATTTTGTAGAGGGACTTCGTCCAAGAATGAATGAGGATGGCTCTATGGGATTTGAGTTACAGGATGGAATATTTAAGAAGTTTGTAGATAGAGCAAGGAAGAATTTTGAGGATTCAAAAAAATCAAAAGAATTAGTAGAACAGGAAATTTCCGCTAAGACTGCAATGACTGATTTTTTTGGAAGTATTGATTTGGGTGAAGAAACATTTACTACGATTAAGGGAAATAAATTTACAATTGTGAATGTGGATGACAGACATATTGATATATCAATTCCCGGAAATGCTACTATTGACAAGCTTAGTCTTAATATAGAAGAATTACAGAAGATGCTTGAATCAGATGTTACATTTGAAAAAATCAGTGATATTACAAATTTCTTTGGAAAGCAGTTTGCCACACAGGGATATTCTTATGATTTCGCAATTTATAAGGCTATTAAAGCGCGAAAGACTGAAAAGCAGAAATTGGTGGCAGTTCCGGAAACACAGAAAAAATATATTTTTATCATTGATGAGATTAATCGCGGAGAGATTTCAAAAATATTAGGCGAACTATTTTTCTCAATAGATCCCGGATACAGGGGAAAATCAGGAGAGGTAGCCACCCAGTATTCTAATATGCATACGGATCCAAATGAGAAATTTTATATACCGGAGAATGTCTATATCATTGGAACCATGAATGATATTGACAGGTCTGTTGACAGCTTTGATTTTGCCATGCGTAGAAGGTTTCGATTTGTTGAGGTTCGTGCAGAAGACACGCAGGATATGTTAGAATCATTAGAGGATGAAGAGCTTAAAACAGAAGCTATTGCAAGAATGGATAAGCTTAATGCAGAAATCATCCGTGTGGCGGATTTGAATGAAAATTATCAGATAGGTGCCTCGTATTTCTTAAAGCTTAAAGTATTGGGATTTGATGATCTGTGGACAGATTATTTGCAACCCTTATTGCAGGATTATGTACGTGGACTCAATGATGAAGAAGAATGTATGAGACGATTTGCAAAAGCATATGGTTATACAGCATCTGGCGAAGGTGATTCTGATGAAGCAGCTATTAATTAAAGATAATCAATACAAATCAAAGAGTTATTTTAGCGAGATAAAAGATGTAGTAGATTGTATTGCTGATAAAACCTTAGCTGAGTTGGAAAAAGAAGGGGTATTTGTATTTCCATCTTCAGTCAGAGAATCAGAAGATTTAACAAATGATCAGATGATATTACAAAGTTATAATGATATGTATGTTTCTGGAAATGTAATGGGATTTTTAGGAGTAGAAAATCAGAGACTTGTCATTGAATCGCGGTTCAGTCGAGGTGAAAGAGATTATTTCTTTCAGTATTTGCTTGAAAAAATTCTTGAATTTCCTAATTTTATAAATCTTGAGACAAGTGCTAATCAGGATGAAAGGTTATTTAGCCTGCTTCTTTTTCTGTTTCCAAGGTATTTACGGAATGCAATGAGAAAAGGACTATTTAAGACTTATATCTGCAAGAAGTATAACGATGGAAATGTCAGAGGATCCATTGATGTTGCAAGACATATTAAGAATAATACCCCATTTATTGGAAATATCGCATATTCCAAGAGAGAGTATTCGTATGACAATTACCTGATTGAATTGGTGCGTCACACAATTGAATATATTAAAGGGAAGAATTGTGGAAGAATGCTTCTTGATACTATAAAAGATGAAGTGAATCAGATCATTCAGGCAACACCGGAGTATAGAGCGAAAGACAGAAGAAAAATCATTGATAACAATATAAAAAATGTGGTTAGACATGCATATTATCATGAGTATCGCTTGCTTCAGCAACTGTGTATTTTGATTCTCAGAAATGAGCAGCATCAGTATGGAACAGGGACACGAAATGTATATGGAATTTTATTTGATGGTGCATGGTTATGGGAAGAGTATGTTAATACATTGATTGGGGATGCGTTTTATCATCCTAAGAATAAGACTGGAGATGGGACTCAACATCTTTTTGCCGGAAATCATGGTACGATTTATCCTGATTTCATAGGGAAAGACAGAGAGAACCGTATTATTGCGGATGCAAAGTATAAACCATTGAACAATATAAGTGGTAAGGATTATTTGCAGGTTCTGGCATACATGTTCCGATTCGATGCCAAACAGGGATTTTATCTTTATCCAGAAGCCAAGGGTGCAGATAGTCAGCACTTTAGGTTGAATAGAGGCGTGACTTATGAAGGTAAGATTTATCCAAGAGAGGATATTAAGGTAACAAAATGTGGACTTAATATTCCGCAAGAAGCAGATAATTATAAAGATTTTATAATTTATATGCAGCAAGAAGAACAGTCTTTTAAGGAGAAGATTTTTCAGTAAAAAGGTGTGTGTTATGGGAAATGAGTCAGGGGCATGATCATACATGACATGGAAAGGAAGGTGCCGATAATAATATCGGCGTCTGTTTTTGTTCTTAAAACTGTCGCCGGGACAGCGACCATATAAAGACATCTGTTGCTTATAATCATATTGTAACAAAGAAAGAGAGTTACCGGAGTGATTCGGGGATTGGAGGCATATATGTACGGAGCAATTTTGGGAGATATTATAGGAAGTCCATTTGAGTTTGACAGAGGAGATAAAACAAAGGAATTTGATTTGTTTAGCAAAGGCTGTAGATTTACCGATGATTCTGTTATGACAATAGCAATAGGAGAAGCATTGTTGGCAGTTGGAACGGAAGCTACAGGAAAGGAAATCGAAGTGGCGGTAGCAGCTAACATGCAGGATTGGGGAAGAAGGTATCCACATGCTGGTTATGGTGGAAGATTCAGGTGCTGGCTTAGTGAAAGAAATCCTAAGCCATACGGAAGTTATGGTAATGGTTCCGCCATGAGAGTATCAGCAGCAGGATGGCTTTATAATTCCATTGAAAAAACCAGAGAGGTGGCAAGAGCGACTGCGAATGTGACACATAATCATCCAGAAGGAATTAAGGGTGCAGAAGCAACAGCCAGTGCAATATACATGGCCAGAAATGGTTCTTCAAAAGAAGAAATTAAAGAGTATATTGAAAAAGAATTTCGTTATGATCTGGATAGAAGTTTAGATAAAATCAGGCTGGGGTATCATATGGATGAGACATGTCAGAAAACTGTGCCGGAAGCAATCATTGCCTTTCTGGAAGCCAGAGATTTTGAGGATGCCATACGGAATGCTGTATCGCTTGGCGGAGATACTGACACATTAGGAGCAATTACCGGAAGTATAGCAGAAGCATTTTATGGAATTCCAGCGGTGTTGATTGCAGAGTGTAGAAGGCGGCTTGACGAGGGCTTGATGACAGATGTTCTTGATGAGTTTGACCGTGTTCTTGGCAGGAATGGAAATGCTGATTCAGATGACAAAAAAGATGATTGAGTTTTTGATCAGCGGATACGAATATTATGAGAATGAAAGGAAGAGCAGGCATAATGAAAAAATCTGGTTGATAAACCAGGTAAAAGTGATATACTGAATACAGAAGAAAAGAAACCGTGTGGAATTACAGTTTTGTTTTCACACGGTTTTTTAGAAAATGCGAGTTAGACGCAACTAATACACTTGATAAAAATTTATTAGACAATGTAAAAGAGGCAATAGACAATGAAAGAAAAAGTGAATGTGACAGGTGTGCCGGAAACGATGGTACAGACTTTGTATGCAAGAGCAAAAGAAACAAGAAAGAAAAATGCTAAAATAAATGACGAAATTGCAGTAGAACTTGTGAAAAATAAAGTAAAACAGATCCGCCTGGAAATCCGGCAGAAGGAATACGATGGAGAATCCCATAATGTGATTGCAGAATTGCCGGGAAAAAGAGAAGAATGGATCGTTTTAAGCGCGCATTATGATACGACATCACTTTCTCATGGCGCATATGACAACATGAGCGGATGCGCGGGTCTTCTTGGAATTATGGAGCAGATGAAAGGGAAAGAGCTGAATTATGGTCTTCGGTTTGTATTCTGCGGAAGCGAAGAAAGAGGACTTTTAGGATCGAAAGCATATGTCAGAGATCATGAAAAAGAACTGAGACAAACAGTACTGAACATCAATCTGGACATGATCGGAACGTATATGGGAAAATTTATCGCCTGTGTATCGGCAGAAGAAAAGCTTACCCATTACATCAGCTATATGGCTGCAGAAGTTGGCTTTCCAATTGCAGCAGAAAACGGCGTCTATTCCAGTGATTCCACGCCATTTGCCGATCATGGGGTTCCGGCTGTTTCGTTTGCGCGTATTGCCAGCGGAAATGTCGCCCCGATTCACTGCCGCTACGATGTCAAAGATGTGATGTCGATGGAGCAGCTGCAAAAAGATATTGATTTCCTGACAGTATTTACCGGAAGATTCGCAAACGCAGCGGTCTGCCCGGTGGCAAGAGAAATACCGGAAACGATTCGGATAACCCAAGACGCGGTCCCCACTTCGTGAATTGCCATACACTCGTTCATGAAAAGGAAACGGCTTT
>OJNV01001487.1_pt1 | contig 10926 bp, 10 predicted proteins | sample 1597961 | NCBI WGS metagenome assembly OJNV01 (sample SAMN01915220, study PRJEB22387) | human gut metagenome | isolation source: stool | host: Homo sapiens | place: USA
GCGCAGGTCGATGCGGTGCTCCCTGACGGCGCGGCAGTTGCAGTATTCCGGCTCGCCCCAGACCTGGGCCGGGCCGTCGGCGTACTGCCCGGCGGGCAGCTCGACCAGTTTTTCAAAGGCAAATTTCTGCTCGGTGCGCAAAAGGCGCGTGCCGGGCTCCTCGCTCTGGTAGTAGACGGTGCAGCGCAGATAGCCCTCGCTCTGCCAGCGCCCGCCGGACACACGGTTCTGCAGCACAACGGGCGTGATCAGGCATTTGACGATCTTGAATACGGCGGGCAGGTAGTCGGGAATCAGAATCTCCGTTTCCACGGGAAGCTCCAGCCGTGTTTCCCAGCGTCCGCCGTAGGATGCGATGGTGTCTTTGAACACCTTGAGTTCCATATTGCTTGCCCCTTTCCGGTTATGTTCTGGGGCATTATATGCGGCAGGGCAAAAAAATAGCCCCTGCCCGGAACAGGCAGGGGAAAAATTTGGATTCAGACTTTGAAGGCTGCGCGTAAGATCCAACGGAAGGCGCGCGGGCAGCGAACTACGACCACATGCATGGCATACACCTCACTTTCCGTGTTTGTGTACGTCATACTATGCCGGGCGGTGCTGCGATGTTACGCATCGTCGCGGGTCAGCACAACGAGACCGCAGCCGCCGGAGCATTGCAGCTGTGCGGTGTCCGCGATAAACTCATTGCTGACGCCGAGCGGATAGTCCGCGGTCAGCACGGCGTTTTCCAGCGGGTAGAACGCGCCGCGGATGCTGACGCCGGTCAGGCGACCCTCCATCGGGAAAAGGGAGAGATACTTCCAGTCCCTGCGCTGCAAAATAAGCTCGCGGCCCGGCACAAGATACCGCAGCTCGCTGCGCTCGTTGGCCAGTAGGACGTTCACGCCGTTTTTGGCAAGATACAGCCCGGTGGCAAGGTTGGCCAGCGTGTGCTCCAGCCGTGCTCCGCCCAGAGCGCCCAGCAGGGTGATCTCGTCATAGCCGTGCTCCAGCAGCCAATGGGCGGCGTACTGGGTATCGGTATCGTCCTTCACATGGGGCAGCACAATGGTCTCGTGCTCGGTTTTGGGCTGCGGCGCGGAGTCAAAGTCACCGACGATGAGGTCGGGACGCAGGTCAAGCCGTTCGGCATTGCGGTAGCCCGCGTCGCAGGCCACAACAAAATCACCGGGCTGCACATAGCGGCACAGTGCGGTGGAAACCGGCACGGCGGAAAGAATCACGGCACGCCTGCTCATTTCTCCCACTCCTTCCGTGCGCTGGCTTCCTCATACATGGCAAGGTAGCTTGCATAGCGCGTTTTGCTGATGGTCCCGGCCTCGACAGCCTCACGCACAGCACAACCGGTCTCACTGCGGTGGGAGCAGCCCGTAAAGCGGCACTGCCCGAAATAGGGTCCGAACTCCGGGAAGGTGTGCTGCAGATCATCCTTCGGGATGCGGCAGAGCTTCTGCGCCTCCAGGCTGGCAAAGCCCGGCGTATCAGCCAGACGCCCTCCGCAAATCTCAAAAATTTCGACCTCGCGGGTCGTGTGCCGCCCGCGGCCCAGCTTTTGGCTGATTTGCCCGGTCTCGCGGTGCAGCGCGGGGGCCAGCGTGTTGAGCAGCGTCGATTTACCGACGTTCGGGAAGCCGATCAGCCCCACGTCCGCGAGCAGCTTGAGCTCCAAAATGACGTCGTGGCTCTCGCCGGGCAGGCCCGCCTTGGCAAAGCGCGGCACCTGACGGGTGGGCGTGGCGAAGTGGCAGTTGCCCCAGCCGCCCTTGCCGCCGCGGCAGAGGACGTAAGGCTCGGACGAGGACATATCCTGAATGATCTCGTTCGTCTCCGCGTCGCGCACGAGCGTGCCGCGCGGCACGCGGATGGTGAGCGGCTTGCCGCTTTTGCCGAACTTGCGGCTGCCCTGACCGTCCATGCCGTTCTCGGCGGTGTATTTGCGCTTGTAGCGGAAGTCCATCAGCGTGGACATATTGTCGTCCACCTGCAGAATGATGTCGCCGCCGTTGCCGCCGTCGCCGCCGTCGGGACCGCCGGCTGCGATGTATTTCTCACGGTGGAACGCGACCGCGCCGTTGCCGCCCTTGCCGGCGGAAACGGAGATGCGCGCCTTATCAATGAATTCCGTTGCCATATCGAAAAACCTCCTTCGGGGGTATTGTTCTCTAACTTTACTATTTTACCCGCTTTTGCGTGCTCCGTCAAGGAAAAGCACAAAAAAGGAAGCGCAAGCCGTCGGCTTGCGCTTCCTTTTTCAAACCACTCAATTACTCAGCGGGATACACGCAAGCCTGCTTGCGATCCTTGCCGAGCTTCTCGAAGCGGAGCACGCCGTCCGCCTTGGCGAACAGAGTGTCGTCGCTGCCGATACCGACGTTGACGCCGGGATGGATGTGGGTGCCGCGCTGGCGAACAAGAATGTTGCCCGCGAGAACGAACTGACCGTCGGCGCGCTTGGGACCAAGGCGCTTGGACTTGGAGTCGCGGCCGTTCTTGGTCGAGCCCATACCTTTTTTATGAGCGAAGAACTGAAGACCAATGTTCATCATAATTCGTAGTCCATCCTTTCTGTAGAATGATGCGTGGGGGGGAGAGGAGGCTCACGCCTCCATTACTTCGATGTTTTCGGGGTATTCGTCGTGCAGCTCCGTGAAATAGAGCATCAAGCCGGCCAGAAGAGACTGGCAGGTGCTCTCCGCCGCGGCGCTCAGACCGCCGGGGAGACGGAACTCGATGGAACCCGATCTTTCATGGACCTTGACGGAGGCCGCGAGACCCAGCACGTCGTTCACGGTCGCGTCCACGAGACGCACGGCGCTCGTGATGGCGGCGCAGACGATGTCGGAGCCTGCCTCGGCATAGCCGCTGTGGCCCTTCGCGTCGAAGCCGATGATGCGCTTTCCCTCGGTGAGGAAGGTAACGGTCGTCATGGCTTAGAAGCTGATCTTGCCGATCTCAACCTTGGTATAAGGCTGACGATGACCCTGGCGTTTACGGTAGCCCTTCTTGGGGTTGTACTTGAAGATACGGATCTTCTTGCCCTTGCCGTTCTTGACGACCTTGGCGTCAACCTTCGCGCCCTCCACCACGGGAGTGCCGAACTTGGTGTTCTCGCCGTCCACGATGGCCAGAACGGTGTCGAAGGTAACGGCCTCGCCGGCCTCGACGTCCAGCTTCTCGATGAACAGAGTGTCGCCCTCGCTGACATTGTACTGCTTACCGCCGGTAACGATGATCGCTTGCATGTGTGCACCTCACTTTCCTTTATTACGGACTCGCTGTCGGGGGTGATCGGACGAGCCGATGCTTTGTACCCATTCAAAGCGGCTCACCGATTATAACAGGGAAAAACGGGAAAGTCAAGCGTTTTTCCTCGACTTTCCCGCTCTTTTTACAGTTTTTTGCGCGCTCGTGCGCCGGCACCCTTCAGCGGTCCCTTCTCATGCTGTAGAGCGCCGCGCCGATGGCGGTGGCAAAGGTGGCGTTCTCGGGGATGATGTACTCCACGCCGTAGAGCTGTGTGAAGAGCTCAAAGGTCTCGTGCGCGGGCGGGAGCATCGTGAGCGCGCCGGTGAGCACGACCGTGTTCGTGCCGCAGGTGCGGCAGGCGAGCACGGACATCGTGCCGATGGCCTGCAGGACAAGATTCACGAGACCGCGCATTTTGTCGGCGCTCGTGGCGTCCTCGGCGAGCTTGGCGAAGTTCGCCGCCGTCGCCTCCGGCGGCAGCGTACCGACCTTGCCCTTGGACATATCGCCGATGGTGAGGTCGATCTGGGAGAGGTCGCCGTCCTGACAGAGCTTGCGGATGAGCGCGTACTGGTGCACGCCCGTGATGAGCTCGCTGAGGCCCGAGAGCGTACCGCCGCCGATGCCGCTGCCGATGATGTGGCGGATCTCGCCGCCCTTTTCCGCCCAAAGCAGCGAGGTGCCGGTGCCCATGCTCACCACGACCGCCCGCTCCTTCCGGCTCAGCGCCAGACCGCCCACACCGACGGAGGGGAACTCCTCGACCTTGACCGTGCGCACGCCGTAAATGTCGCCGTCCACATACGAGGCACCCACGCCGGTGAGCGCGATGTGGCCGATGTCCGTGAGCTTCAGGCTGTGCGTGGCGAGGAAGTTGCCGAGCGCGCCGTAGAGCGAGGTGAGCGGGTCCTCCGCCTTCACGCGCAGCATATCAATGACTGTGCCGTTCTCGTGCAGCCCCACGATCTTCGTGCTGCTGCCGCCGATGTCAATGCCCAGAATAACGCCCATTTTGCGCTCCTCCAATGAAGTAAATTCATGCATATCATAGGAGACTTGCAGGGCAAAGTCAAGCAAAAGCCTTGAAAAGCCTTGCTTTATCCGTAAAAGCGGGCTATAATGAGGGCATCATAAGGCCGTGGTGAGCGTACCGCGGCCGAATTTATATGAGGTGTTCCATGAAAACGGAAGAAAAACTGAACATGACCATGCTCTGCGATTTCTACGAGCTGACCATGGGCAACGGCTATTTCCAAACCGGCTTCAAAGATCGCATCACCTATTTTGACGTTTATTTCCGCTCGGTCCCGGACGGAGGCGGTTTTGCCATCGCGGCGGGCCTCGAGCAGCTCATCGAATACATCGAGGATCTGCACTTTGACGAGCAGGACATTGCGTACCTGCGCGGCAAGGGCATTTTCTGCGAGGAATTTCTGGAATATCTGCGCACCTTCCGCTTCACCGGCGATATTTACGCCGTGCCGGAGGGGACGCCCGTGTTCCCGAAGGAGCCGATGGTCATTGTGCGCGCGCCCGCCATCGAGGCGCAGCTCGTCGAGACCTTCGCGCTGCTGACCGTCAATCACCAGAGCCTGATCGCCACGAAGGCCAACCGCATCGCCCGCGCGGCCAAGGGCCGCGGCGTGATGGAGTTCGGCTCCCGCCGCGCGCAGGGCACCGCAGCCGCCATCGTCGGCGCGCGCGCCGCCTATATCGGCGGCTGCATCGGCACGGCCTGCACCATCACGGACGAGCTCTACGGTGTGCCCGCGCTCGGCACGATGGCCCACGCCTGGGTGCAGATGTTCGACACCGAGTACGACGCCTTCAAGACCTACTGCGAGCTTTATCCCGGCAACGCCATCATGCTGGTGGACACCTACGACACGCTCCACTCCGGCATCCCCAACGCCATCCGCGCCTTTGACGAGGTGCTGCGCCCGAAGGGCATCACCAAGTGCGGCATCCGCCTCGACAGCGGCGACATCGCCTACCTTTCCCGCAAGGCGCGCGAAATGCTCGACGAGGCCGGCTGGGAGACGGCGACTATCACCGTTTCCAACTCGCTCGACGAGTACATCATCCGCGATATGTGGATGCAGGACGCGAAGATCGATTCGTTCGGCGTCGGCGAGCGGCTCATCACCGCGCGCAGCGAGCCGGTGTTCGGCTGCGTCTACAAGCTCGTCGCCGTAGAGGATAAGGACGGCAATGTAGTCCCCAAGATCAAGATCAGCGAGAACGTCGGCAAGATCACCACGCCGCATTTCAAGAAGCTCTACCGCTTCTACGGCCGCGACACGGGCAAGGCCATCGCGGACTACCTGTGCGTTTACGACGAAACGGTGGACGACAGCGACAAAATGACCATCTTTGACCCCGAGGCGACCTGGAAGCGCAAGGAGGTCTATCACTTCGAGGCGCGCGAGCTGCTCGTGCCGATCTTCAAAAACGGCGAGCTGGTTTACAAGCAGCCCTCGCTCGAGGAGATCCGCGCCTACTGCGCCGCGCAGGTCGACACGCTCTGGGACGAGGTCAAGCGCTTCGACAACCCCCACCGCTACTATGTGGACCTGAGCCAAAAGCTCTATGACATCAAGCAGGAGCTGCTGACGAAGAACGGCAGCCATTAAAGAGACCGACGAGAGGGAAGGAGAGGACGGATGAAAAAGCCGCGGTTACAGCAAAGGGGAGAGCGCCGCATCGCTGCGGCCCTGCGCATCGCGCTGGCGGCGGCGCTGCTGGCGGTGCAGGTCCTGTTCGTTGTGCTCACAACGCGCTACCTCAAGGATCACTTTGCGCTCATCTACGGCGCGCTGGAGGGCATCGCCCTGATCACGGCTTTGTATATCTACAATAAGCCGGGCGACCTTTCCTACCGTGTGGCGTGGATCATTCCCATCCTCTTTGTGCCGGTGGTCGGCCTGATCCTCTACCTTCTCTGGGGCGGCGACACGCAGCGCAAGCGCTTACAGCGTCAGACGGCGCCGAAGCTCCCGCCGGAGGAGCCGGAGAGTTTGCGAAACCGCAGCGCGCTCAACGCGGACCGTCTGCAGCGCGCGCTGCCCGGCTGGTCGCGAGTATCTCAGTATCTGAGCAGCCGCGGCTTTTACCTCTATCAGAACACGAAGATGGTCTATCTTCCCGAGGGGGCGCTGCTGCTGGAGGATATCCTCGGTCGCATCAAAGCGGCGGAGCGCTTCATCTTCATGGAGTATTTCATCCTCGCCGAGGGAAAGCTCTGGGACCGCATGAGCGCGGCCCTTTGCGAGCGCGCCCGCAGCGGCGTGGAGGTCAAGATCATCTTCGACGACTTTGGCAACATCAAGCGTTTCAGCGCGGAGAGCCTGCAGACGCTGCGCGACGCGGGCGTGGAGGTCATCGTCTTCAACCCCGTGCACGAGTATGTCAACCGCCTCTATTTCAACTACCGCGACCACCGCAAGATCACGGTCATCGACGGCGAGACCGCCTACACCGGCGGCGTGAACATTGCCGACGAGTACGCGAACCTCATCGACCGCTTCGGCTACTGGAAGGACAGCGGCATCCGCCTGGAGGGCGAGGGCGTCTGGGGCCTGACCGCGGCGTTCCTCAATATGTGGAGCTTTCTCGGCGGCGAGCTGCACGAGGAGCGGGACTACTACCGGCCTCACACCTCGCCGGCATCGGACGGCTTCTGCCAGCCGTTTCTCGACGGTCCGCAGAATAATCCCGACAACCCCGCCGAGGATACCTTTTTGCAGCTCATCGGCAGCGCGCGCCGCTTCCTTTATATCACGACGCCGTATTTTATCCCCGACGAGAACATCATGCGCGCGCTGTGCATCGCCGGCGACGGCGGGGTGGACGTCCGGCTGATGCTGCCCGGTACGCCGGATCACTGGTACGCCGACGCGGTGGCGGACTCCTACATCGGCGAGCTGCTTGAGCACCATGTAAAGGTGTACCGCTATACACCAGGCTTTCTGCACGCCAAAAGCATCATGGTCGACCGCGAGGCGGCCTTTGTCGGCTCGGTCAACTTTGACTACCGCAGCTTTGAGCTGCACTACGAGTGCGGCGTCATGCTCTACGGCGCGAGCGCCATCGAGAGCCTGCTGGAGGACATGGACGGCATTCTGGATAAAAGCCATGCCGTCACGCCCGAGGAGTGGGCGCACCGCGGCCTGCTGCGGCGGATGTTCGAGCCCATCCTGCGCGTCTTTTCCATCTGGATGTGAGGACGCTGGCCTGCTTTTACAAGCGATTCCGCGGGCTGCAAGCTAATATAGATAAAGCATGGCCACCGGTCTACCGGCGGCCATGCTTTCTTCATACGAAATAAAGGTCCCGAAGCCTTATGGCCTCGGGACCTTCTTTGGCAGCGGGAGAAGGATTCGAACCCTCACATACGGAGTCAGAGTCCGCTGTGCTACCATTACACAATCCCGCTATGTTCGCTTGACGAACATTTGTTATTATACCAGCGGTTTTGCATTTGTCAAGAACTAATTGCCAATTTTCCGGATTTTTTTCATTTTGGTGCCGCGGGCTGTTTTTGACCTGCGTTTCAGCGGCAAAGCCGCTCGGACGGCGCGGGCGGGAAGCGGCTTCCGCGCGGGGAGAGGTCCCCGTCCCGCGGGTAAGAGCTGAGGATGGTGGGAGACCGAAGCGCGAATTGGCTGTTTCGGCGGAAGGAAAATCGGCAAATTTTACGGATTTGGTGAAAATGCCGATTCCCTTTTGCACTTTAAGCTGTTATACTGCGTACATCAAGGCTTCCGAGAGGAGCACAGACTATGACCGTAATGAACCGCAGTGCTGAATACCGCTACTTTAGCTTTACCTATTTTATGGGTAAGGCTTATTCTGGTTTGGCTGAAAGCAAGCGCGTGTAAGAACGGGTCCTTTGTCGGAATGACCGTAAATGCATGACGAACCGCAGCCGGACCGGCTGCGGTTTTTTTCATCGCTTAAGGAGGAATTTTACCATGATCGTCGTACTCAAGCACAATCCGAATCCCGAGCAGCTGCAGAGCCTGATCACATGGCTGCAGGAAAAGGGCATCATCATTCACACCAGCATCGGCGAGGGCAATATGCTCCTCGGCCTGGTGGGCGATACCTCGAAGATAGACGCCGATCTCATTTCCGCGCTGGACATTGTCGAGGACGTCAAGCGTGTGCAGGAGCCGTATAAGAATGCCAACCGCAAGTTCCATCCCGAGGATACCGTCGTCAAGGTCGGCAATACGCAGATCGGCGGCGGCAACCTCACGCTCATGGCCGGCCCCTGCTCGGTGGAATCCGAGGAGCAGGTGGTTGCCATCGCGAAGGCGGTCAAGGCCAGCGGCGCGACGATGCTGCGCGGCGGCGCGTTCAAGCCCCGCACCTCGCCCTATTCCTTCCAGGGCCTCGGCGAGGTCGGCCTGCGCTACCTCGAGATCGCCAAGGAGGAGACGGGGCTGCCCATCGTCACCGAGCTGATGGACCTCAGCCAGCTTCCGCTCTTCAAGAATGTGGACGTCATTCAGATCGGCGCGCGCAATATGCAGAACTTCGACCTTTTGAAGGCCGTGGGCCGTCAGGAAAAGCCCGTGATGATCAAGCGCGGTATGTCCGCGACCTACGAGGAATGGCTGATGAGCGCGGAGTACGTCATGGCCGGCGGCAACGAGAACGTCATTCTCTGTGAGCGCGGCGTGCGCACCTTTGAGACCTACACCCGCAATACGCTCGATCTTGCGGCGATCCCCGTGCTGCGCAAGCTGACGCACCTGCCCATCATCGTCGACCCCAGCCACGCCACCGGCAAGAGCTGGCTGGTCGACCCGCTGGCGATGGGCGCGGTGGCGACCGGCTGCGACGGCCTGCTCATCGAGGTCCACAACGACCCTGCGCACGCGCTGTGCGACGGCCCGCAGTCCCTGAAGCCCGAGCAGTTCGACGCGCTGGCAAAGAAGCTGCTTCGCCTGAAGGAATTCGTCAAGACAATAGAGGAGTAAGACTATGACAGTCGGCATTGTCGGCCTCGGCCTCATCGGAGGCTCGATGGCCAAGAGCATCAAGGCGCGCACCGCGCACACCGTGTTCGGCTGCGACCTCGATCAGGAGACCATGATGATGGCGCGTATGTGCGGCGCCATCGACGCGCCGCTGACGGCGGAAAATTTGAAGGATTGCGACCTTGTGCTGGTCGCCATCCGCCCCGCCGCCGCGGTAAAATGGGTGAAGGAGCACGCGGAGGGAATCCGCCGGGACGCGATCCTTGTGGACCTGTGCGGCGTGAAGCGCGCGGTGGTGCGCGAGCTCGCGCCTGTCGCCGAGCAGTACGGCTTCGCCTACATCGGCGGACATCCGATGGCGGGCCGTGAGCGCGGCGGCTTTACCTCCGCGACGGACAGCCTGTATGTGGGCGCGTCCATGATCCTTACGCCGGACAAGCGCACGGATATGCAGCTGCTTGAAAGGCTCAAGGTGTTTTTCCTCGATATCGGCTTTGCGAGCCTGACCTTCTCCGATCCCGAGGAGCATGACCGCATCATCGCTTTTACCTCGCAGCTCGCGCACATCGTCTCGAGCGCCTATGTCAAGTCGCCCGAGGCGCAGAAGCGCCGCGGTTTCTCCGCCGGCAGCTTTCAGGATATGACGCGCGTGGCGCGGCTCGATGAGGATATGTGGACGGAGCTGTTTCTCGACGACGCGGACTATCTGACGGACGAGCTGGATATCCTCATCGGACATTTGCAGGAGTATGCCGACGCGCTGAAAAGCAAGGACGCCGAGCACCTGCGCGCACTGCTGCGCGATGGCCGCGAGAAGAAGGCCACCGCGGGCGGCAACTGAAAAATCAACGAAGATCGACCGGGGAGGGAAGAGCTATGTCCTCTGTTCAGACCATTGAAGTCCATACCGCGCCGGCCTACGAGGTCACCATCGGCGCGGGACTGCTGCGGGACTGCGGCGCGCGGCTGAAAGCCGTGCTGGGCGGCTGCCGCATCGCGGTCATCGCCGACAGCAATGTGGCTCCGCTTTATCTTGAAACGGTTTGCGCGAGCCTGCGCGACGCCGGGTTTGCCGTCTGCTCCTATGTGTTCCCGGCGGGGGAGGCGCATAAGAATTTCACGACGCTCTCCGCCATTCTGGAGTTTCTGGCCGAGTCCCAGCTCACGCGCACGGACTGCGTGGCGGCGCTCGGCGGCGGCGTGACCGGCGACATGGCGGGCTTCGCCGCGGCCTCGTACCTGCGCGGCATCCGCTATGTGCAGCTGCCGACCACGCTGCTCTCCGCCGTGGATTCCTCCGTCGGCGGAAAGACGGCCATCGACCTTGCGGCGGGGAAAAATCTTGCGGGCGCGTTTTTGCAGCCCACCGCCGTGCTGTGCGATACGGACTGCCTGAGGTCCCTGCCCGCCGCCGTCTTTGCCGACGGCGCGGCGGAGGCCATCAAGACCGGTGTGCTGAGCGGCGATACGCTGTTCTCCCTCTTTGAGGACGGCACGCTCACCGACGCGCCAGCCGAGATCATTGCCCGCTGCATCCGCTACAAGGCGGGCGTGGTCGAGCGCGACGAGAAGGAGCAGGGCGAGCGGCGCAAGCTGAACCTCGGACACACCGTCGGTCATGCCATCGAAAAGTGCAGTGGCTATGCCATTCCGCACGGCCCCGCGGTCGCGGCGGGCCTTGCCGTCATGG
>OJNV01001490.1_pt1 | contig 10905 bp, 10 predicted proteins | sample 1597961 | NCBI WGS metagenome assembly OJNV01 (sample SAMN01915220, study PRJEB22387) | human gut metagenome | isolation source: stool | host: Homo sapiens | place: USA
TATTTCTGCTCCACATTTCTCTTAAATCGTCACCTGTTGATTATGGGTATTCAAAAAAAATTCCCATCACCCAAGTGATAGGAATTTAATAATTTATTCTACACCAACAATAAATGAGTAAACTGGCTGTTTACCAACATGAACTTCACATTCTACATCTTCATAGTTTTCTTCAATGAAGCTTCTAGCTGCTTCCTGTTCTTCTTCTGTTACGTCTTCACCACAAATAAGTGTAACGATTTCAGAATCTTCATCTACAAGATTGCTTAAGACATTCTTTAATGCTTCTAGCTTATCTGGTACACAAGCCACAATCTTCTTTTCACATAAAGCCATATAGTTATTTGCTTTAATTTCTAAACCATCAATTGAAGTATCCTTAATTGCGAAAGTCACCTGACCAGTCTTTACATTCGCAATAGCTTCCTTCATTTCATCCACATTTTCATCTAATGTTGCTTCAGGATTATACATGATAGCAGCAGATAATCCCTGAGGAATAGTCTTAGTAGGTAATACTACAACATCTACTTCTCCTTCTAATACTGTAGCCGCCTGCTGCGCAGTCATGACGATATTAGAGTTATTTGGAAGAATGATGACATGCTTTGCATTCACACCCTTGATTGCTTTAACGATATCTTCAGTTGCTGGGTTCATTGTCTGACCACCAGATACAACATGGTCACAATTTAATTCAAGGAACATATCCTTAATACCATCACCTGCAGCAACAGAAATAAGAGCCATTTCCTTAGCAGGAGCCATTGGGATTTCTTCTTTTTCTTCTTCAGATACTTCAGTATTCACTACAGTTACCTTAGTGAATTCACCAAAACGAAGACCTGTATTTAAGGCATTACCAGGCTTTAATGTATCTACATTACCAATAACCTTGTTATCTTTCTGTGCTACATCTACGTTCTTTCCTGGTAAATTCTTTAACTCATTGATGAAACCATCTAAGTTGAATGCATTCATCTTTCTGTCATCAATCTTTAATGTGAACTGTACACGATAACCATAAGGCTTTTCTTCTTCCTGTACAATTTCCACATCACTTGCAGCACCAACATTGTCTACTTTTTCAATCACTTCACCAGCAAGAGCAGCCATGAAACCAGTTAATACTAATAATAAACCAGCTCCTCCTGAGTCAACTACACCTACTTCTTTTAATACTGGAAGAAGTTCAGGTGTATTATCTAAAGACTTTTCAGCACTCTTTACAAAGTAAGAGAACCAATCTTCAATTTCCATATCTGGCTGTACATACTTAGCAGCTGCATCAGCAGATTCTCTGATAACTGTTAAGATTGTTCCTTCTACTGGACGCATAACTGCTTTATAAGCCACTTTAGCACCAGAAGAGAATGCATCAGATAATTCTGCAACATTGGCAGTTTCTTTTCCCTTAAGTGATTTAGCGACACCTCTAAAGATCTGAGAAAGGATTACACCAGAATTTCCTCTTGCTCCCATTAATAAGCCTTTAGAAAGAGTTTTAGCGATATCACCAATAGGTGTATCATCAGCAAGCTTTTCAACCTGTTCAGCTCCAGAATTGAATGTAAGAGACATATTAGTACCTGTATCTCCATCTGGTACTGGGAAGACGTTTAAAGCATCTACCTCAGGATGATTATTATGTAATACGATGGCCCCGCTTAAGACCATCTGTTTAAACATTTTACCGTTAATTTCCTTCATGCTTCATCCTCCTAGTCCATTACACGGATGCTCTGAACATAAACATTCACAGCTTCAACATCAATATCTAGAGTCTTTTCTAGTACATATTTCACTTTCTTCTGTACTTCATATACGATTTCAGAAATCTTCACACCGTAACCTACAATAATATAAAGATTAATAATAGAACCAGTCTGACCTTCTTCAACAACAATTCCTTTAGAATAATTATCTTTACCTAGAAGATCATAAAAACCATCCATCATCTTCTGGCTAGCCATACCTACAACACCATAACATTCTGTTGCAGCTCCGCCACAAATAGTAGCAATAACGTCAGTTGAAATATCTATATTTCCAAGATCAGTTGTTTTTTTAATCATATTGATTCCTCCATTTTTATTCTTTTTTCATAATAGTAATTATATATCATATACACAAACATTACAAACAATTAGGATTATAGCAAACAATAAAGATTTTTCAATCCTTATTTAATGCTTAAATACACCTTTTTTTACATTTTAGACAGATTAATTAAAAAAATGATTGATTTTTGATGAGGTAGATGGTAAGATACACGAGTATGTGAAACAAGTAAAAGGATGGTGAATTCAATGTCTAGAAAATGTCAGCTTAGCGGTAAAGGACCTATGTCTGGTAACAACCGTTCTCATGCATTAAACGCTACAAGAAGAAAGTGGAATGTTAACTTACAGAAAGCTACTGTCATCATCGATGGTAAGCCTACAAAGGTAAGAGTTTCTGCAAGACAGTTAAGAACTTTAAGAAAGAGCGCTTAATCGATATAATAATAGAGGCTGGTAACAGCCTCTTTTATTTTACTATGTCTAACACTTCTATAAGTTTGTCTATTTCGTATGTGACAGCTTGAGAAGTGTTTTTTTGATGTGCTGGATTAAAGTAGCATGTATCAATTCCTGCGTTTTCTCCACCCTTTATATCACTTGTAAGTGAGTCTCCAATAATAATTGTAGTATCAGGATCATAGTGGGTCTTTTCTTTAATATAATTAAAGTATGTAATATCTGGCTTTTCATATCCTACATCTTCTGAGATGAATATATCATCAAATAGGTCATAAAGCCCTGTACCCTTTAATTTGCCTAACTGAGCGACTTTTGAACCATTTGATGCTGCATACTGCTTGCAATGTGGTTTAAGTGCCAAAATGACTTCTAAGGCGAATTCATTCAAACAATAATAAGTACCTAATGCTTCCTGATAATCCTTATTAAACTGAACACCATCAATAGAAACATTAAGTAATATAAAAAAGTCTACAAAACGTTTCACCATGAGTTCATTTCTTCTTGAATGATCCTTTTCAATTATCTTCCAGCATTCTTTATTAATCTGTTTGTATTCTTCAAATTGTGCTTCTGTCATAGATACGCCATGCTTCTCTAAACATTTTTCCATGCTGATTCTTTCAGACATTTCAAAATTAAGAAGTGTGCCATCTATATCCCATAATATAGTTTTATATTTCATAATGTCCTCCTTATTTCATTATACAAAAAAGATAGGAATACTCAATATCCCTATCTCTTGAATGATTTCTTAAATTGATCAAAAATAGATTCTTTTTCATCTAATTCTTTAAGTTTTGTATAAAGGTCTTTTTCTTTCTTGCTTAACTTCTTAGGAATAGAAACGTTAACCTGAACATACTGATCACCATAAGTATCACCACGCATATTCTTGACACCTTTACCCTTAAGTCTCATGACTGTACCAGTCTGTGTTCCTGCTGGAATCTTCATAGTGACATCACCATAAACAGTAGGTACTTCAACTTCACAGCCAAGAGTTGCATCTACTGCAGAAACTGGAACTGATATAGAAATATCATTACCATTTCTCACAAAGTATTTATGTGGTCGAACATAGATTTCTACATATAAGTCACCATTAGGTCCACCATTAACACCACGCTGTCCTTTACCAGCGACACGTAACTGCTGATGAGAATTAATACCAGCTGGGATAGTTAATTCTACAGTGACATTCTTATTAATATATCCTGAACCATGACAATGTGGACACTTATCCTTAACTACCTTACCTGTACCATGACAGTCTGGGCAGACTGATTCATTAATGATGGTACCAAATGGTGAACGCTGCTGTACTCTAATACGTCCTGTACCACCACATCTAGAACATGTATGCACATCATTAGGATTCTTAGCACCTGTACCATGACAATGAGAACACTGTTCATCATAGTTGATCTTAAGTTCAGTCTTTTTACCCTTGATAGCATCCATGAAATCAATTTCTATCTGAACATAACGGTCTTCACCTTTTTGTGGTCCTGTAGGTCTTCTAGAACGTGACTGTCCTCCGCCAAAGAATGAACCGAAGATATCACCAAAGTCCATATCTTCAAATCCGCCAAAGCCTTGGCCACCAAATCCTCCAGCACCTGCACCACCCTGTTCAAATGCTGCATGTCCATAACGGTCATAAGCAGCCTTTTTATTCTCATCAGAAAGAACTTCATAGGCTTCATTAACTTCCTTGAACTTATCTGCTGCATCTGGCGCTTTATTCACATCAGGGTGATATTTCTTTGCCATCTTACGATAGGCACGTTTTATTTCATCTTTTGAAGCATCCCTAGATACACCAAGGACTTCATAGTAATCTCTCTTATCTGCCATAAATTACACCTCATTTAATATAAGCCAAGGGGATTGCCCTTGGCTTTCTTGTTAATTCTTTTCAGTAAAGTCTGCATCAACGAAATCATCGTTATTGTTGTTAGATGAAGTGTCTGCACCTGCTGTGTTACCAGCATTCTGCTGCTGATACTGAGCAGCAGCCATCTGCTGAGCAATCTGTTCAAGTTCGCTCATCTTAGATTCAAGAGTAGCCATATCATTATTGTCTAATGCAGTCTTAAGTTCATCTCTTAAAGCTGTAGCCTGGTTCTTCTGATCTTCTGGAAGGTTAGCACCCTGTTCAGCTAAAGCCTTATCAATCTGGTTGATCATAGCTTCTGCTTTGTTCTTAGTTTCGATGTCTTTACGTTTCTTTTCATCGTCAGCCTTGTTGCTTTCAGCTTCCTTAACCATTCTATCAATTTCTTCTTCACTTAAACCTGTAGAGTTCTGAATAGTGATAGACTGTTCTTTGTTTGTCTTCATATCTTTTGCTTTAACGTTTACGATACCGTTAACGTCGATATCAAATGATACTTCAATCTGAGGAATGCCTCTTGGAGCTGGTTCAATACCATCAAGTTTGAATAAGCCTAGCTGCTTATTATCTTTAGCCATTGCACGTTCACCCTGTAATACATTGATATCTACAGCTGGCTGGTTATCAGCAGCAGTTGAGAAGATCTGTGATTTAGTAGTTGGGATAGTTGTGTTACGTGGGATTAATACTGTCATAACACCACCCATTGTTTCGATACCAAGTGATAATGGTGTAACATCAAGTAATACGACATCCTTAACATCACCAGTGATAACACCTCCCTGGATTGCAGCACCCATAGATACTACTTCATCAGGGTTAACTGACTTGTTAGGTTCTTTTCCTAATAATCTCTTAACTGATTCCTGTACTGCAATAATACGAGTAGAACCACCAACTAATAAGATCTGATCGATTTCAGATGCAGATACTTTCGCATCAGTTAATGCCTGTCTTACTGGAACTTCTGTTTTAGCAACTAAATCAGCTGTTAATTCATCAAATTTAGCTCTTGTAAGAGTCATATCTAAATGAAGTGGTCCATTAGCACCAGCAGTGATATATGGTAATGAGATCTGAGTCTGCATCATACCAGATAGGTCTTTCTTAGCTTTTTCTGCAGCATCTTTAACTCTCTGCATAGCCATCTTATCAGCACTTAAATCAACACCGTTTTCTTTCTTGAATTCAGAAACCATGTAGTCCATAACTTTCTTATCAAAGTCATCACCACCTAAGCGGTTGTTACCTGCAGTAGCTAATACATCAAATGTACCATCATATAAGTCAAGGATAGAAACATCGAATGTTCCTCCACCTAAGTCATATACTAATACTTTCTGTTCCTGTTCAGTTTTATCTACACCATAAGCAAGTGCAGCAGCTGTAGGTTCGTTGATAATACGTTCAACATCAAGACCTGCAATCTTACCAGCATCCTTTGTTGCCTGACGCTGAGCATCATTGAAGTAAGCTGGAACTGTGATAACAGCCTTAGTTACTTTTTCACCTAAATAACTTTCAGCAGTAGCCTTTAAGTTCTGAAGAATCATTGCTGAAATTTCTTCTGGTGTATAATCACGACCATTTACATGTTCTTTATAGTTTGTACCCATATGTCTCTTGATTGATGCTACAGTATCAGGATTTGTAACAGCCTGACGCTTTGCAGCTTCACCAACGATGATTTCACCGTTCTTGAATGCAACAACTGATGGAGTTGTTCTCATTCCTTCTGGATTTGCAATAACTTTTGCTTCACCATTTTCCATAACACTGACACATGAATTTGTTGTACCTAAATCAATACCAATAATTTTACTCATAATAAGTTCTCCTCCTATTAATCCTTATTCACTTTCACTAAAGTTGCTCTAATTACTCTATCTTTTAACATATAACCTTTTTGTAATTCTTCAGTCACAATATTTGGACCAAAGTCAGGATTATCATCCTGCATGACTGCCTGGTGCATATTTGGATCAAATTCCTTACCCTGTGCTTCAATCACAGTTACACCATTCTTACCAAGAATATTCATTAATTGGTTCAAAATCATCTTATTACCTTTAAGAATATTCTTGCCTTCTTCGCTTTCAGGTTCAACAGTTAATGATCTTTCATAGTTATCAATAACTGGTAATAACTCTTCAATAAAAGACTGCATTGCATACTTTAACTGATTCGCATGTTCATTTTTAAGTCTTTTCTTTAAGTTTTCCATATCAGCGAATACTTTATAATAATCTGTCTTCCACTTGTTGATTTGAGATTCTAAATCCTTAATCTTTTCATCTTTAGGATCTACTGTTTCTTCAGCTGTTTCTTCAGCTGTTTCTTCAGCTGTTTCTTCAGTTGTTTCTTCTTTTACTTCTTCAGTTTCTTCCTTAGTAGTTTCTTCTGTTTCTTTCTTCATTTCTTCTGCCATGGTCTCACCTCTTCTACTCATCATTTTCCTTGATGATTCTTTCTATATTTTCAGTAATATATTCTACAAGCGATACAACTTTCTTGTAAGGCATACGTGTTGGACCGATTACAGAAATCGTTCCTTTACTAGCTCCTCCTGTATCAAAAGAAGATGAAATAACTGATACATCATCAAGTCCAGATACATTTGAATCATCACCAATTAATACCTTGATACCATCATCATCAGTTGGTGCTAAGAAATTCCAGTTTGATGAATTTTCAAATGCACTCACTAATTTTCTTAACTTGTTGACATCATTGTATTCTGGTTGATACAACAAATGATCTTTACCAGAGAAATATACATTGTTTCTTGCAAACTTCATAAATGCTTCTAAGAAAGCATTAAACAAGATTTCATGTTCCTTGATTCTCGTATTGAGGATTGGCTTGACATCGTTTTCTAATCTATCTGCCACCTGATTGATTGGTGTTCCAACTAATGTGTCATTCATTACCGCCACACAAGATTGTAAATCATCCAAACTCAATGTCTCAGATAAAGTGAAAACTCGATTTTCTACATGTCCCTTATCCGTTACAATAATCGCAGTGACATTACGCGTCCCAATTGGAACAAGTGTAATGTTCTGCAGACATTCATAACTTGAATTAGGTCCTAGAGCAACCGCCGTCAGATCAGTCAACTGGCTTAACATTTCGCAGCTTTCTTTAATCAAACTATTCAATGATTGATGTGTATCACTAAAGATTGTTGCAACCTGATTCTTTACCTGTTCGTCGACATTTGGCTGAAGCAAAGTATTTACATAATAGTAATATCCCTTCTTGGAAGGAACACGACCAGAAGATGTATGTGTCTTCACTAGAAAGCCAAGTTCTTCAAGCTTGCTCATTTCATTTCGAATAGTGGCGCTTGAATATGGTAATTCATATTTTGTCATTAGAAGCTTAGATCCAACAGGTTCTGCTGTTTCAATAAACTCTTCGACAATATATTTAAATATAAGCATTTGTCTTGCCGAAAGCATTCCCAAGCACCTCCTTAGCACTCTTTTTCCTCTTGTGCTAGATTCATTATACATTCTTTTTTAGCAGTGTCAAGACTTTAGTGCTAGTTTATATCAAAAAGGGTTCTCTTATTTGAGAAACCACTTATTCTGGTAAGAAATCTAGAAGAATGGAATTAAGAAGATCGAGTGTATCATTTGTTTTCAAATGATTGTTTTCAATAATCAACGAATGATTACCTAGGTTCTTAGTAAGAGCTTCTTTATAGACATCTTCTACAGAACAATGATATCTTCTTTTAAATTCATCAAGGTCTAATCCTTCTTTTAGACGTAAAGACATCATAAGATGATTAAACATTGTATCTTCAATTGTTTCTTTTTCTATATATATTGTATTCTTCCCCTTCAAGTAATCAGTAAGACTACGCGAGTGAGAAATAAGTTCATCATCTATTTTACCTGTCGCACCAATGCCCACCCCATAATAATTATCATAATGCCAATAAACTTTATTATGTTCTGATTCATGATTTCCTAACGCATAGTTAGAGACTTCATAGCGATGAAAACCAGCCTGAGAAAGTGTCTCTACAATATAATCACTCCACTTTCCTTCTGTCTCTTCATCAAGAGGTTCATAGTTATCATAAAGTCTTGTATGTTCCTCCAATATAAGTGAATAATAAGATAAATGATTAATAGGAAGTGATAGGGCAATATGCAAGTCTTCTTTTACATCTTCTAAGGTTTGTCCAGGAAGTCCATACATCAAATCAATGGAGATATGCTTAAAGCCTATAGAGTGTGCATTTCTTATTACTTCTTTCGCAATATCAGAAGTATGATAACGTTCAATCTTTTTTAATAAATCATTATTAAACGTCTGTACACCAGCGCTTATTCGATTCACACCATGAGTATGCATACATTCTAGTTTATCTAGCGTTGCTGATTCAGGATTGACTTCTATTGTATATTCGAGAGTATCATCTCCTACAAAGGAATCAATCATGCTTAATAATGTGTCTAATTGTTTTAAAGAAAGAGCACTTGGTGTGCCTCCTCCTATATAAATAGTTCTCATAATATGATGAGGAAGTGCATCAAGTTCTTCCTTTAATCGTTCTAGATATTTTAAGACAAACTCTTCAAGATAATAGACCTTTGCGAAATCGCAATAAGAACAGATATGATCACAAAAAGGAATATGAATATAAAGTGCTTTTGTTTCCATATTATATCCTCATCAAGAAAAGTTCTAGTCCTCTAAATTTATCTACTGTACCTGTCTTGATTGCATAATCTAGTTCTGATAAGGCATAGAGTTTTTCCATCAGTTCAGTGATATCAAAATGTGCTGCATTTTTACGAATTGGATAGATAGCACGAGGATTAAGACCTAATGCTGAAGCAATATCATTATCACGATATCCCTTTTTACTCATAATAGAAACCTGATAGAGATTACGTAATGCATTCGCAATTAAACCAATGAGTTCTAAAGGATCATGTTTCTTAGAGATTAAGTCTTGATAAACACGCATTGTATTTCTTAAATCATGAGCTAATAATGCATTGGTTAACTTAAAGACATCCTCTTCAACGCGTGGTGGAACCAATCTTTCAACATCTTCTTTCTTTATACTATGTGTATAGAGACATAATTTTTCTACCTGATTAGAAATAGTGAGAAGATCATTTCCACAGCGGTCTAGTAATAAAGCAAGAGCATTGTCTTCAATAGAGGAATTTCTATGAACAATGGCTTCTCTAGTAGCCTTATAAAGCTGATTGAAAGTTAATTTTTCCATTTCATACCATTTCGCATTTTTACGTAATGATTTAACTACTTTCTTTCTTTCATCAAAGTTACGCTGATCATGATATATTACAAATAATGTTGTTGGATTATCATGTTCAATATAATCTAAAAATAGTTTAATATCTTCATCTGTGACTAGCTTCTTTTTAGGCTTCTCTTTTGTAAGAAAGATTGGATTCTTTAATACAACCATCTTATATTCTGTTAAGAAAGGTTGTGTTAAAGCATCTTCAATAATGTCCTTCATAGGTGTTTCACCCGCATGATAGACCATATAGTTCATATCATCGCTTGTACATTGATATTTCTTTTTTAAGTCTTCTAATCTTTGTGCAAGTAATAGTTTTTCTTCTCCATATAATACAATATTCATAGTTCTCCATCCTTTTGTCCTATTCTACCATATATTCATGATTAACGGTAAATAAGATGTTCTCCTAAATAAGTGATAATAGAAAAGCTGCCATCAAGATCTGTACGCAGTATTTTAATCTTTCTTTCTTCTAATCGTTTAATGACAATATGAGCTGGATGCCCATAGAGATTATGTTCTCCTACACCAATCATTGCGATACGAGGATGAACCATTTGAAAGAATGTTACAGAAGAAGAATAACCACTGCCATGATGTGCAACCTTTAAGACATCCACATCTATTTTCCCATATTTCTTATAGAGGTCTTCTTCTACATTACTTGGGATATCGCCTGTAAATAAATAATTATAGCCTCCTGTTGTGACTAACATCACTAATGAGTTTTCATTAGTAGAAGGATAGATAACATCACTTTTGAGCATCTTGATTGTAATGAGTTTATTCTTCTCTTCTTTTTGATAGGTATCAACAACACGCTTGACTTTATATTTCTTCTTTAATGAATCTAATGCACCATAGTGATCATAATCATGATGAGAGATATAAACTCTATCAATACACGGAACACCTTGAGATTTAAGAAATGGAATCACATTATGTGAGGCTATGTCATATTCCCTATTACCACCTGTATCAATCAAATAATTTCCTTGATTAAAAGGCAGACGAATGAGTGAACAATCTCCCTGTCCTACATCAATAGTAGAGACCTGCGTGTAAGGTTTATAGATACTATATATATGGAAGCTGATTAGTAGTGCGCACAACAATGACATAGAAAATTGAATACTCTTTTTTTCTTCTAATAATAAGAAGATATTAAACAAGATAATGTAATA
>OJNV01001499.1_pt1 | contig 10827 bp, 9 predicted proteins | sample 1597961 | NCBI WGS metagenome assembly OJNV01 (sample SAMN01915220, study PRJEB22387) | human gut metagenome | isolation source: stool | host: Homo sapiens | place: USA
TCAAGCACTTTTTTCAAGTTTTTTTCAAAGTTTTTCGAACTCTTCCGGATTTCCGAACTGTTCTTCTAATCTGTGATTGTCGGCTCTGTTCAAGCGACTTGATTACTTTAACATATTTGTTTTAAGTTGTCAAGCACTTTTTTAAATTTCTTTTTTTCTTTCAGAAATTATCTTAAATTGTCTCTTTTCAAGAAACAATTATTTTCGACAGCTCAACTAATATAACACTCCTATCCCCCACTGTCAATCCCTTTTTTTACTTTTTTTATTTTTTATCATTCCCAGTCACTATTCTTCTTTCCACAGACAAAAAGCACACTATGGCACCCCCATACCAACCACCATTCTACAAAACCTCCATCCATAAAAACATATCATTAATAATGTAATCCAAAGAAATCAGAGGAAAATAACTTCACCTCTGATTCCGTTCTGTCAATCCTATATATTAATACACCTTCACAATCTCATCCAATCCTTTACGTCTAGGCCTCTTTGGCTCCTCTGCTGCCACACCCACAGCAATCACTGCCACTACCGTTTCCTCTTCCGGAATATCCAGCACCTTCCGAAGCTGCTCTCCATCTCTCAAACCCATGATCAAAGTTCCATACCCCAGTTCTGCTGCCTTCAGAACAAAATTTTCATTCTGCAATCCCAGGTCATAGCATCCCCAACCATTGCCCAATTCATTATCCGCAGTTTTGTCATTCTGGAAACCAGCTTTATCTTTTACAAAAGTAGTTACAACCAGTACTGCATTTTCAGCCTTACGGGCATTTCCCTCAGGCAGACATTCTCTGCGTACTCTCTCTGTCATCTCCTCAGACAATACACAATAATATCTCCCTGTCTCAGTATTCTTCCAGGAAGGAGCCTCCTGTGCAGCGCCAATCATCTCCATCAGTTCTTCTTTTGTGACCTTTTTGTCTGTTGCATATTTTCGAATACTTCTTCTTACTTCTATCAATTTCTGAAATTCCATCATCCAGTTCCTCCTGTTGTATTTTGGATTAAGCTGTTTTTAATATATAATAATGGGATATCCACCGTCAATATTTTCATAAATAATTGCAGCCTCTTCTTCCGGCAGATTGATACATCCATGACTTCCGTTTCCTGTCTTATAACGGTTTCCTCCAAAAGCCGACTGCCAGGGCGCATCATGCAGCCCCTGCCCGTAGACAAAGGGCATCCAGTATTTTACCTTGATATCATATCCGTATGCATCGCTGGTGAGCGTAAAAGGACTTGCTTTATAGGCAATGGGCCAGGCTCCCGTATAGGTATGTCTTTCCTCTGTAGGCGCCCCACTGACAATGTCTGTTTCCGTCACCAGCCCTCCATCTTTGTACAGCCAAAGGTGCTGTGCATCCAGACTTACCTCTATATAACTGCCTGCCAGATCATCCGTTCCGTTTCTCTGCATCCCCTTGCTGCTGTATACCGGTTCACGGACCACATTCTTGCCGCTTTTCAGATCAGAAAGCAGCTGGCTTAGCTCTCCGCTCTGATCAATCCTGTAACCATATTCATTATCCTCCACAGTCACATCCGTACCCATAGAGGTATGAAAGGTTCTGGGAACATAAATGGTATTGTATTTATTGGCAAGCTGTGAAATAAAGGTACCTGCCTGCTCCTGATCAATTATGATCTTTGTTCCCTGAATACTGATCCAGGAATTTACAGTTTTGGAATCCAGAGTCTCTGTCGTATTTCCAAAGGTATAGGTTATGGTAGCCTTGCGGTATTTTTTCAATTGTCCGTTTAGGCTTTTCAATTCCTTTTTCAATTCTTTTGAAGCCTTTACAGAAGGCTGCTTATATGCCTGCTGGTTCAGATCTATCTTGACTTCACCGGTGAGCAGCTGATCCTGAAACTCTGCTTCCAGCGTCTTGTCCACGTAATTTCGAAGACGTTCTTCATCAATCTGTGTCCCTGCCACCTGCTTTACTATAACAAATTTCTTGTTCTTCTTGCTATATCTGATCTCAGCATTTTGGGCTTCCGTTCTTTCTTTCTCTCCAAAATGATCTTCTGTCAAAGCAGCTTGTTCTGCTATCTCATCTTTGTTTACCTGATATTCTATTTCGTAATTTTTCCAAGAGGCCAGAAACGTCCTTGTCTGGTCACGCTGCTGTTTCAAAGCTGTAAGTGCAGACTGAAGTGTTCCCTCATCCAGAGAATATCCCAGTTCCCCTACAGTTGTCTGATATACCTGACTGCCATCCTCCCGGAAAACAACCTTTTTATCCTGAAATGCTTTCCGGATGGTCTGTCCGGCCTTCTCCACATTCTGACCGGATACATCCAGACCATATATGGTAATTTTTCTCCCCAGTGTGTCCGTATCCACTTTATGTATATAAGCCAACAATCCTCCTCCCAGAAATAAAAATACTGAAATACATATCCCCAGGATAACTTTTATCTTTTTCTTTCTGTTTTTTTCTTTATTATCCATTTCCCGCCCCTGTTCTTTTGTACTCTTTTTGAGCCTAATAAGTTTCAGGCAGGCTATAAAAAATGTTTTACAGTCTGCCTGAAAAATTATACCAGAAAAATATATGATTTTGTAATTTTTATTTATACCAAAATATTTGCATTACCTGGAAACCTCCCGGATTGCTTTTACCAGTTGATCCCCTCCCTGTTCATACCATTTGCTTACGAATTCATCAAAATAGGATATGGGGCGCTTCCCCATAATAATCTGGATAAAAGTATTCTTCTCCAGAGTACCAAGAGTCTGAGGAATTTCCAGATTTGAAGTTTGCAGATAGATTTTCTCAGGAGTCCTGTAATCCGATTTCACCAGAAGACCTACTGCAGAAATGCGGGACTTGTAAGCTGCCCAGTCCTCCACTGTCACATTCTGCCCCTCCATATAATTTCTGCAGGCCTGATAGTAGGATTTCTCAATAGCACTGAGTTTCTCTTCTTCCATATCTCCTGCAATTACCTTCTGAATATGCTCTGTCACACGATAAGTGGCTTCATTGTAATCCACATTGATCACCAACGGCCTTGCTGTAGGATCCACATTCAGGGCAAAATAGCTGTTCATTTCATCTGCATCCTTTGCTTCATACCTGGTATAATCAAAAAGTACACTCAAAATCTTCATTACAATTTCAGGATGCTCATAACCTTTTCGCACCACTACATATTTGTTGTCTCTGAATGTAGAATAGGTTTCTGCCGTTTTCTGTATTTCTGCCGGAAAATAATATGGCTCCCAGTCAGAGTCCGGATCTTCTTCATACTCATCCATAAGAGGATTATTAGGCGTCCACCACAATCCGAAAAACGCCCCGCACTTTCCGCTGACTACCAGATCCCTTAGATTATTCTGGGCCCGCAGTGCAAAATTCTCATCCAGAATTCCCCTTTCATAAAGCTGGTTCAAATATTCCAGTGCATTCTTCGTCTCTTCTGTAAGAGAACCATATACCACTTCTCCATTCTCACCCTTTTGCCATCTCTGGGGATTGGCTCCGAATTTCTGAAAAATAGGGTCAACAGAATAACTACTACTCGTAGTTCCCACCAGTGAAGTATCACATACCAGTCCGATAGAATCTTCTCCAGGTGCTGCACCCATTCTGTTTTTCTGAAAAGCTTCAATAACATCAAAAGCTTCTTCCAGAGTCTGCGGTTCTTCTAATCCCAGCTTATCCATCCAGTCCTTACGAAGCCAGAGCAGGCAGGGACCATGATCAATAACAGTCTCAGGCATTGCCATCAGCTTCCCGTCATATTTCACAGAATCCAGAAGCTCGGTTCCATAACTGGAATACATAGCTTTGATTCTGTCTGTAGTACAGGATTCATACACCTCTGTCAAATCTTCTATCAGATCGTTTTCCACCATTTCATCCAGCATTTTCTTGTCCGAGATCACCATGACATCAGGGAGCATCCGATCTTTCACAATCACATTGACAAATTCATCATATCTGTCTTCACTTTCCATGTATGTGTTCTCATTCTGGATATTCAGCATCTTTTTCAGATAACGGGTATATTCATTATTTTCATAAGTCTGTCCCTAGGGCAGATTAGAATTATTGGCACCATTCATCTGGGCAAGAGTATAGGTCACAGTTTCAGGATACTTTCCATAGGGAGTTGTCCGGGCTTCTTCCCAGTCCCCGGATTCAGTTTTTTTCTTTTCCTCAACCCCATCCGCTTTTTCTGCTTTCTGCTGTGTCTCCTTTGTTGCTTTATTACATCCGCTTTGAAGCAAAGTTATTCCCAGAATCAGAATTACAAAAAGCTTTTTTCCTGCCTTTGTCACACTCTGTATCATCATGATGTTTCTCCCTTTGGAATCCGCATTTCTACTACTGTTCCCTTACCTACACTGCTGGTGATACGAATTTTATATTCCTCTCCGTAAAGCAGACAGATTCGATCGTTCACATTTTTCAGCCCATACCCTTCTGCCTGGTAAGTAACCAACGATTCTGCCACTGACTGTTCCATTCCCATTCCATTATCTTCTACCCGGAGAAGTACTGCATCCCCGGCATCCAGAAAGGACAGCTGCAGGATTTTATCTCCTTCTTCTTTTACATCCAGTCCATGCTCTAATGCATTTTCTACCACTGGCTGCAGGATCAGTTTAGGGACTTTTTCTGCTTTTACCTGCGAATCAATCTTCCACTCTACTGTAAAATCATTGTCATGCATCACCAACTGAATAGACAGATAAGCTTCAATATTACGGATACAATTCTCCACAGTTACCATATCCTCTCCCTTGCTCAGAGCTGTACGATAAAAAGTAGATAAATCCAGAGTCACCTTACTGATTTCTTTCTGACCGCTCTTAATAGCCATCCAGTTAATAATGGAAAGAGAATTATACAGAAAATGGGGATTGATCTGTGCAGTAAGCGCTTTCAGCTCAAATTCCTTAAGAGCTATTTTGTTTTCGTAAACTTCACTGATCAGACGGTCAATCTCCCCCATCATCCTGCGGAAGCTTCTGATCAGAACCCCCACCTCATCCTCTGCATCGCTGGTAACCGTAACCTCTCTGCTTCCGTGATTTACCTGATCCATATTTTCCGTAAGCATTTCGATCTTGCGGGTAAATAATCTGGAGAAAGCCATACCCAGAATAAAAATGATCAGTACACAGCCTGCAATCAGCGGAATCTCAGCAAGCAACATCTGATAAACTGATTTTTCTACAGATTTTTTAGTTTTATACAGATAAAACTTCCAGCCCGTATTCTGGCTGGTACTATTTACTGCTACATATTCTTTTCTGATCTGCTCTAAAATTTTATCCGATTCCCTTAAATCTGCCAGGTCATTATCCTGAATGTTCTCATCGCGGTACACAATATTCTGATTCTGATCCAGCACCATAGTTCCAGATTCTTCTGAGATAATATTTTTCAACGGTTTGAATATTTTGTTGTAATCCAGAGTAATACACAGAACCGCCGTGCGGTTTCTTCCGTCGTAAATATTTCTCACTGCCGCAATCTCCGGTTTTTCCGTATTTACCAGCCACTGTACCTGCACTTCATCATTCAGCTGGCTGCTCCACCATTCCTGTCCTATCTCATCCATAGGTACAAGAGTATATTCATGTCTCACTTTAATACTGTCTGCAAAAATCTGTATCTGATTGATAGCATCATGATAGGATTTAGGCACTGTGAGAAGAGGATCCACAATCTGGGTATATTTGGCATATGCCACATAATTATCCATGTTTTTCTCATTGATCACTTCTTCAATATCCGGAGAATAGGTAAGATAATTGATCAGTCCTGTATATACTTCGATCTGGCTGTCAATACTTTCCCTGGTCTGTTCCAGGATGGATGAGGTATCCTCCACTTCATTATGGCGCACCAGCCTGCTCATACTATTATGACTGTACAGAGCAAGCATCGTCATAGGCACCAGACTGGATATCACCAGCAGGATTGTAAGCTTATGACGGTATTTCATATCTCTAAATTTCTTTCGGATTCTCTTCATCGTCACCTGTTCCTTTCCTGTAGGACTCAGGGCTGCTTCCGTAATATTCCCGGAAGCTTCGACAAAAATAGGATACATTGGAGAATCCTACTTTTTCACTTACCTGTGCCACCTTCATATTTGTGCTGCACAGAAGCTCCTTTGCCTTCTCCATACGGAATACCCGGATAAAACGGTTCAGGTTCATTCCTGTTTCCTTTTTGAAAATAAAACTCAGATATCCTGAGGACAAATATACCTTTTCTGCCAGCATCTCCAGGCTCAGATCCTCTCCGTAGTGCTGATAGATGTAATTTTTCACTGCAGCCACCTCATTTCTGGATTCACTCATAGAACGTTCCAGAAAATTTTCATACTCCCGGATATTCTCCTCAGTAACCTGAAGGATCTGTGAAATATCACTGCAGTTGTACAGTCTGTCAATCTCCTTATCCAGGCGGCGTTCCTCTGAGAACTGTGTTTCCTCAAACAATGCCTGGATCACATTGGAAAATACAAATTTAATATACATAGCCGAAAACTGGGTACTGCTTTTGTATTTGTCCGTAAGGCACTGAAAATGGACTTTCAGCTGCTGAATGTCCTTTCTGCTGATGTCCTCAGAAATTCTCTGCATCAGCTGGGAATCCTGGGTAGCCTTGTCTACATGACTGTACTCTTCCTCCTCATTGGAGAATACATGATTCTCCGGATGATAAAATCGCTCCTCCATCTGCTGTTCCAGCTCTGTCATGATCTCAGGCAATGCTTCACAGCCCTCAAACTTCCTGCTTACTGCCAGATGAAAGCTTCCCGAATACTGGCGCTTCATCACAGTATACAGCTGATTGGCTACCAACAGATAATCGCAGTATACATCGTTAAACAGAAACAGAGACTGTCTGGCATTCAGATTCAGATAGAAAAATATTCTCCGCAGTTCCTTGCGCATATCCTCTGCTAGATTCTCATCTGCAGTATCAAAAAAATTCTGGGAGGATTCCACCAGAATGGCACAGTGCCACTGATTCCAGGTATCCAGGTTGATCATTTCTCCGGCTTTTTCCAGAATTTCTTTTTTTCCTGTGTAAATATAATTCTGGAGAAAATACTGCTGGAGAAAATCCTGTTCCTTCTGATCTTTGATCTTGCGGTTTTTATTTTTGTCAATTTCACTGCGGACCTTTTCCAGTGTTTCACTGAAAATATCAGGATCCACCGGTTTTAAGACATACTCTTTCACCCCATAACGGATTGCTTCCTGGGCAAAGGAAAAATCGTTATAGCCACTAAAGATTACAATCTGCAGCTCCTCTTTTTCCTCTTTTGCCTTCTTTGCCAGTTCCAGTCCATCCATATGAGGCATTTTAATATCTGTCAGTAGTAGATCTATCTCCTCATTTCTGAGGATTTCCAGTGCCTGACGCCCGTTGGAAGCCTCAGAAATCTCAAATTCTCCCTCTTCCCTGGAAAGCAGAAATTTAATTCCCTCTCTCTCTATTTTTTCATCATCAACCACTAATACACGATACATAGCTTCTAACCTCCTACCCCCTTATATATACAAATAAAGATAGTTCCTGCAATTATGGAACTATCTTTATTTTCAGTCACTTATTATCCATATCAGCCTGCGTCTGATACTATTTTATCATCCTTTTACTGCACCTGCAACAACACCTTCAATAATATATTTCTGGCATACCAGGTAAACAATAACGATCGGGATAATATCGATCATAATACTTGCCATCATCGGTCCCATCTGTACATGACCGAAGCTTCCGCGGAAGTACTGTACTGCCATAGGAATGGTACGGTATTTCTTAATATCCAGTACCAGGGTCGGCAGAAGATAGTCATTCCATACCCACATCAGCTGAAGGATTGCAGTGGAGATAATGGTAGGCTTCAGAATCGGGATCAGGATCTTGAAAAATACCTGTAACGGATTACATCCATCGATCAGGGCAGCCTCTTCAATTTCCAGCGGGATTCCCTTTACAAAACCGGTGAACATAAATACTGCCAGTCCTGCACCAAATCCAAGATAAATAATACAGATATTATAAGGAGTGTTCAGTTTCAGTGTATCTGCTGTCTTTGCCAGAGTGAACATAACCATCTGGAAAGGAACTACCATACTAAATATGAACAGATAGTATAAAATCTTGGAAAGTACTCCATTTACACGGACAATGTACCATGCACACATAGAACAGCACAGTAGGATCAGTACTACTGACATAACTGAAATCACAAGACTGTACCAGAAAGATTTCAGGAAATCCATCTGTGTTACGCTGGCTACATAGTTTGTAAATCCATTCCAGATTTCACCCAGAGGAAGTTCAAATACCCCTGTAGTTGTAATGGCTGATTCCTTTTTTAAAGAGTTTAAAAGGATCAGTATAATAGGATAAATCCAGAGAAGGGACAGTATGGTTAATATAATTGTAGGAATAATACTTTTCTTTTTATTGTTTTCCATTACTGCTGCACCTCCTTAGATGATGTTGCTTTAAGCTGAATCAGGGCAATGGCTACAACCAGAATAAAGAATACAACTGCTTTTGCCTGACCGATTCCCTTCCACTGTGGTCCGCTTCGTGCATAGAACGTATCATAGATATTTAAGGCAAGGAGCTGAGACTGCTTGGCAGGATCTCCACCTGTAAGAGAAAGGTTCTGGTCGAACATTTTAAATCCATTTGTCAGTGTAAGGAAGGTACAGATTGTAATAGACGGCATGATCATCGGTACTTTAATCTTGAACAGAATCTGTCTGGATGTAGCTCCGTCAATCTGTGCCGCTTCGATAAGGTCAGGTGAAACATTATTCAGACCTGCCACATAAATGATCATCATATATCCGATCTGCTGCCAGCACAGAAGGATCAGCATACCGATAAATCCATTCTTTGCAGACAAAGCCAGCAGCGGTTGTCCCCATTTGGATAACAGACCATTTAATAAGGTCTGCCAGATGTATCCAAGAACAATACCACCGATCAGGTTTGGCATAAAGAATACAGTTCTGAATGCATTGGTGCCCTTGAATCCCTTTGTCAGTGCCAGTGCAATGGCAAATGCCAGAACATTGATCAGAATACTGGATATAAAGGCAAATATCACAGTCAGCCAGAACGCATGACTGAAAGTATTGTCAAGTAATATTTTCTGATAGTTTGAAAATCCTACAAAAGTAACATCCTGCACTGTGGTAAATTTACAAAATGAAAGGTAAATTCCCCAGATAAACGGCCATAAAAATCCGATTATAAATGCAGCCAGTGTAGGCAGGACGAAAATCGGCCACCACTTTTTGATTGTTTTTCCTACCATGGTAAATCTCTCCTCTTCTTCCCATTCTCTGCTTAGAATCTATAAAAGGGAGACAGGAATCTCTGCCTCCCTTATTTTTTTATTCATTATTCGGAAAGTGCCTTCTCTGTTGCCCAGTTGTCAACAAACGCACTCTTAACATCATCCCAGGAGCCAGATCCTGCTGCATATGCTGTAAGAGCAGATCCAAGAGTATTTTTCCACTCTTCAGATGGCATTGTTGTAAAGTTCCATGATACAGGTGTCAGACCAGCTTCTGTATATTCTGCATCCTGTTTTACAAATACATTGCTTGGTGCCTCTGCTGTTTTGAAAGGAATTGTGAATCCCATGTCTTCAGCCATGGATTTTGTTCCTGCTTCAGAGGTTACACACCAGTTCATGAAATCAAGTGTTGCTTTTACATCAGCTTCAGATGCATTCTTATTTACACACCAGTAATTCTCTGTACCGGTTGCAAGACCTTCGTTTGCATCATCTACACCAAAGTAGATTGGGATCATAGCCAGCTCGTCATCTTTGAATGTTTTGGAAAGTTCACTATATTCCCAGGAACCATTCTGATAGAATACTGCTTCACCATTTACAAATTCATTTCTGGAGTCATCTGCTGTTTTTGCAGAAAGCTCAGAACCGTCACAGGTAGAATCTGTAATGTAAAGATCAAATACGTTCTTGTAGTTATCAAGGTATGTACCTTTAATCGCATCTGTATCATCGATTCCGTCTTCTTTATACTCATAGTAGATTGGAAGGTTTGCAAGATGTGTTTTAAATCTCCAGTCAGAGGATCCGTCCATACCTGCGGAAGTAAATGCTCCCTTAATTCCCAGATCATCTTTTTTGCTCTGGATATCATCAGCAACTTTCTTTAAATCATCAAAGGATTTAATATCGTCCAGAGTATATCCTGCTTTTTCAAGTAAGGTCTTATTTACGATCAGACCATAGGATTCGATTACATATGCGATTCCGTCCACTGCATCTCCATCCTTTAAGCTGTAGGAATCAGATGTCAGCTGTGAGTAAATATCGGAATCTTTCAGATCATAGCAGTAATCTTTCCAGTTTTTCAAACCAACCGGTCCGTTTACCTGGAATAAAGTAGGTGCATCACTCTTTGCCATTTCTGACTGAAGTGTTGTCTCATACTGTCCGGAAGCTGCTGTAACAACAGTTACCTCTGTACCAGTTTCCTCTGTGTATTCTTTTGCCAGGTTCTGCCAGTCTTCATCCTGCTCTGGTTTGAAGTTTAAGTAATAAACCTTTCCGGCGTCATCAGCCATTGCCGGTACTGCCGGGATCATAGTTGCTGCCATAAGTACTGCCATTCCCATTGCTGTTACTTTCTTCATCTTCATAATCGTTTTCTCTCCTTTTCCTATGATGTTTTCTGTTTCTTAACTTGAGTATATTGTAAATTTTTCAGCAGGATTTCGCCATGATAAAAAATCAAGAAACATGATAAATTTTTCAGATATTGATTTTTTTATA
>OJNV01001505.1_pt1 | contig 10795 bp, 13 predicted proteins | sample 1597961 | NCBI WGS metagenome assembly OJNV01 (sample SAMN01915220, study PRJEB22387) | human gut metagenome | isolation source: stool | host: Homo sapiens | place: USA
CGGGTTCGACCGGACTTGCCACGCTGGTTCGCTATTTTGGAGCCGGGATCCTGCGCCCGGACGGCGCACTTGACCGTGCAAGGCTTGCCGGAATCGTCTTTACCGATAAAGAAAAGCTTGCCGCGCTTAACAAGATCACCCATCCGCTTGTCACAGAAGAGGTCGAAAAACGCCTTGCAAAGGCGCGCAAAGAAAATATTCCGTTTGCCATTATCGACGCGCCGCTGTTATTTGAGAGCGGCGAGGACAAGATATGCGATGTGACGGTCGGTATCGTCGCCGATGAAAACATACGCTTTACGCGCATATTGGCACGCGACGGCATCGATGAAAACGCTGCCAGAAAGCGGCTTGATTGGCGAGGGCGCCGCTGCCGCGGTCGCCCAGCTCGAGCCGTACGGCGTGGACGCGCTCGTCTGCGGCGCGCTGCCCGGAGACGAGCGGCTCGAGACCGCCGCCGCGGGCATCCTGCTCTTCCCCACCTTCTCCGGCACGCCGGAGGAAGCGGTGCTCGCCTTTTTGGGCGGCGCGGTCGCCCGCGACCCGAACAACAAATGCAACGCCTGCGGCTTTCAGTCCTCCTGCTCGCTGAGCGGCAAGGGCGGCTGCGGCAAGAACTGACGCAAAAAAGCGTTCCGCATCGCGGAACGCTTTTCTCCCATTCTCTTCAGGTACGGCTCAGGCTGCCGGAGGTCACCTCGACCGGCGGCTTGGTGGAAAGATAGTCCGAGCTGATCCAGCCGAACTTGCTGCCGACGGAAACGAAGGTCCAGTTGCCCTCCTTCGCCGCGGCCTTGATCTTTGTGCCCCGGTCGACGAGCTGGACCTTGCCGTAGCTCGTGCTCGGGCCGCTGCGCAGGTTCACACCGGCGGTGGTGTAGTAGGACGCATACTCATTGAACACCTTCTCGGGCAGCACCGTGACCTCGCTGTGACCCGTGAGGTCCAGCCAGCCGACCTTCCTCTTGCTGTCGCTCACGCTCGTATCCGGCTCCTTCGTCTCGTTCGGATCGACCGCGGGCATATCCTCGCCGGGGAGCTTTTCGTCCGGCTCATTCGCGGCCTTCTTTTCTTCCTCCAGCTTCTTGACCTGCTCCTGCAGCTCCTCGATCTGCGTCTCGGCGCCCTTCGCCGCCTTCTGCGCCGCGCCGAGCTTCGCGCCCAGCACGATCACCACGATCAGCAGCACGAACACCGCCGCGACCAGGCACAAAAACATCACATACAGCGGATTGCGCTTCGGCGCACTGTGATTCACACGACGACCTTCCATGGAAAAGCCCTCCTTATCTTCTCTTTATTATCTTATTGTACCGAACCGGGACGTATTATGTCAAGCGTTTGATAGCTTAGACGCAAAAAATTGACAAAAAGTTCCCAAAATTTTATACTGAAGAAAACGTTTCGGAAGGAGGGCAAACGTCATGGCGCTGTGCAGACGCATTTCCTATCTCTATGCCCTTGCCCTGCTCACGGTCTACGCGCTCTTTCTTCCCCTCGGCGGCTACGAGCGCATGATGGAGGGCAAGTACCGCGCCTTCCTGCTGCTCTCGCTGGGCTACGTCCTCGCGATGACGGCGCTCGGCGCGTGGAAAGCCGTCCGCTGGCGCGAGCCGATGTGCCTTGCCGCGCTCGCCTATTTCGCGCTCACCGCGCTCAGCGCGGCGCTCTCGCCCTACGGCACGGCGGTGCTGCTCGGCGGCACGCGCCGGGACGGACTTCTGACCGCCGCGCTCTACGCTGCCGTCTTTCTGCTCCTCGCGCGGCACCTGCGGCCCGACCGCCGGCTGCTCTATGCCGCGGCGGCCTCCGCCGCGCTGTGCGATCTTCTCGTGCTCGTTCAGCTCACGGGGCGGAATCCCCTTTGGCTCTACCCCACGGGGCTGAACTACTTCGACGGCGACGTCGCCTACTCCGGCTTCTACGCCGGCGCCGCCGGCAACATCGACTTCACCGCCTTCCTCCTCGCGCTCTGCGCCGCGGCGATGGCGGCGGCGCTCGTGCGCGGCTGGTCCGGATGGCTGCTCGTGCCGTTCGCGCTGACGATGTGGACGCTCTGGCAGCTGCGCGTCGCCGCCGCGCTGCTCGGGCTCGCGGTCACGGCGGTGCTCTGGCTGCCGCTGCTGTTCCCACGACGGCGGCGGGCGATGTGGGCGCTGACGCTTCTGCTCACCGCGGCGGCGTTTGCCCTTATCTGGTTCTTTCCCGGCGACGGCGGCACGCTCTCCGAGCTGCACCGGCTGCTGCACGGCGACGTCGATCTGACCTTCGGCTCGTCGCGGCTCCTGATCTGGCGCTCTCTCCTGCCGCTCATCGCGGAGCGCCCGCTGCTCGGCGGCGGCTGCGGGACGCTGTACCTGCGCGACGTCCCGCCGTTCTACTGGCAGCGCGGCGGCGAGACCACCTACTTCGCCGTCACGAGCGCGCACAACGAATACCTCGGCGTCCTCGTCGATCAGGGCGCGTTGGCGCTGCTTGCGTTCCTCGCGCTGCTTGCGCTCGCGCTTTGGCGCGCGTACCGCCATGCGGAAAGCGACCGCTGCGCGGTCGCGGGCGCGGCGCTGCTCTGCTACGCGGTGACGGCGTTTTTCTCCGTCGCCTGCTGCATCACGGGTGTCTACCTCTGGCTGCTGCTCGCCATGCTCGCACCGAAGGAAAAATAGAAAGCGAGGGGAAGGTCCTTGACCTTCCCCTCACCTTTTTCACTTTCTGAGCGTCAGGCGGAAGTCCCCGCCCTCACTCGCGCAGGACACGGTGTAGCCCTGCTTCTCCCCGAAGCGGGTCACGTTCTCCACGCAGGTCTGGCTGTCCACCAGCACCTCGAGCGTGTCGGGCGCGTTCTTCTTGACCTCGTTCTGCACCATCACCACAGGCATGGGGCAGGAGTAGCCTCTTGCGTCGATCATTTCGTTGCCTCCTTTTTGGGCATATTCCACAGGGCGATCACCAGCAGCACGACTAGGCCGACGATCACGGCGACCTTGCCCGCAGTGGAGATGCCGCCGACCACGAGCTGACCGGCCTCGTTCTTGCTGTCGGGGTTGCCGGCGAGGCCGAAGTTGTGCGCGAGAGCCGCGCCGACGATCATGCCGAACACGGTCACGGCGCTGTCGCCGTTGCCCTGCGCCGCCAGGATGAGCTGACGCAGCGGGCAGCCGCCGAGCAGCACGCTGCCCCAGCCGACGAGCACCATGCCCAGCAGGTTCCAGACGTGGGCGCTGTGGGCGATGGGCTGCAGCGCGAAGCCAAGGTTGAACTTATTCATGGCAAGATTGCCGACGAGCGTGACGACAAAGATCGCCGCGAAGCCGTAGAGCAGGTGGAAGTCCCCCAGCATCACGGCGTCGCGCAGACCGCCGACCATGCAAAGGCGGCTCTTCTGCGCCAGCGCGCCGACCACGAGCGCGACGATCAGCGCGATCCAGAACGGCGCGTGCATCGAGCCGGGGCCGGCCTCGGACGCCTTGAACAGCGCGGGTACGGTCAGCACGAGGATCAAAAGCGCCGCCATCACGGTCGGCAGCACGCTGCCCTCGGAGACGCTGATCTCGTAGGAGCGCTTAAGCGTGAAGCCGCGCTTGAGGCAGGCGATGCCGATGAGGATGCCGATAAAGAAGCCGATGAGACCGACGAGCGCATTCAGGTCGCCGCCGCCGAGACGGAGCACCATACGCAGCGGGCAGCCGAGGAAGGCGAGCGCGCCGATGACGACGAACGCGCCGATGACAAAGCGCAGCGCGGGCGACGAGCCGGCGCGGGCCTTGAACTCCTTGCCCGCCACGCTCATGAGGAACGCGCCGAGCACGAGGCCGATGATCTCCGGACGGACGTACTGCACCTTGGCGGCGCTGTGCAGGCCGCAGGCGCCCGCGGTGTCGCGCAGGAAGCAGGCGATGCAGAAGCCCATGTTGGCGGGGTTGCCCATCGCCGTGAGAATGAGGGCGGCAAGGCCGACGGCCACGCCCGCGAGGACGACGCCCCAATGGATCTTTTTCATTTTCTCTCCACTCCTTGTTCTTTCTCTCTCGTTATTCTTTGAGAAAGATATTGATGAACACAGTATAAAGTCTCCGTCAAAAAATGGCAAATGGATTTATCCGAAGAAAACGGTAATATCATCGGTTTTTCCGATGATATTACCGTCCTGTTTCCTATGGGTCTGTTTTTTCACAGCGTCATCTCGTAAAAGCCTTCTACCTCCAGCCCCTCGCCGGCGGCAAGCGCCTCGAGCGCGGCGCGCCTGTCGATCTCGGCACGCCATGCCATGCCGCAGTCCGCGGTCAGCGCGCGCGGCACCGGAATGAGCCGCCCCGCAAGGCCGCGCGCCGTGCAGAGCTTCTCCATGCCGATGGCGGCGGCGGTGGTGTGAAAGGTCACGACCAGCCACGTCTTTCTCTCTCTCATCGCGCCAGCTCCTCCACCGCGCGGATGGCCGCGTCGGTCTCCTCCTCGGTGTTGTACCAGCCGAAGCTGAAGCGCACCGCGCCCTGTCCCTCCGTGCCGAGCGCACGGTGCAGCCGCGGCGCGCAGTGCGCGCCCGAGCGCGTGGCGATGCCGTAGTCCTCCGCGAGCGCGTCGGCGACCTCGCCGGAGTCCAGGTCCGCGATGTTCAGCGCGACGACCGCCGTGCGCTCGTGCGTGAAGTCGCCGTAGACGGTCACGCCGGGGATGTCCCGCACGCCCTCATAGAAGCGGCGCATGAGCGCCGTCTCGTGCGCGCGGATGGCCTCCATGCCGGTCACCGCGATGAAGTCCAGCGCCGCGTCCAATCCGGCGATGCCGTGGCCGTTGAGCGTTCCCGCCTCGAGCCGCACGGGCAGCTGCTCGGGCTGGCGCTCGGAGAAGGTCTGCACGCCCGTCCCGCCGACCTTCCACGGCAGGATGTCCGGGTCGCCGCGCAGGCACAGCCCGCCCGTTCCCTGCGGCCCCATGAGGGATTTATGGCCCGTGAAGCAGAGCACGTCGATGTGCATCCGCTCCATGTCGATGGGCAGCACGCCCGCGCTCTGCGAGGCGTCCACCACAAGCAGCACGCCGTGCGCGTGCGCAAGCGCGCCCACGCGGGCAAGGTCCACCGCGTCGCCCGTCAGGTTCGAGGCGTGGGTGCAGACGATGGCGCGGGTCTCGGGACGGAGCAGACGCTCAAGGTCCGCGTAGTCGATGCGCCCCTGCCGGTCTGCGGGAACGAAGTCCAGCGCCACGCCGCGCTCGTCGCGCAGACGGTAGAGCGGGCGGAGCACGGAGTTGTGCTCCAGATCGGTGGAGAGCACATGGTCGCCCGGGCGGACAAGCCCGTTGATAGCGATGTTCAGCGCCTCGGTCGAGTTGGCGGTGAACGCCACATGGTCGGGCCGCGGGCAGCCAAAGAGCGCCGCGAGCTTGCAGCGCGTGTCGTAGATCGTGCGCGAGGCGGTCAGCGCACCCTCGTGCGTGCCGCGGGCACTGTTGCCGAAGCTCCCCATCGCGCGCGCCACCGCGTCGATGACCTGCGGCGGCTTGCGAAGCGTGGTCGCGGCGTTGTCAAGATAGATCATGCGCACTCCTCCCGTCCGTTGTTTCCCGACCATCATAGCACACCGCGCACGGTTTGAAAACGGCTTTTTCCGGCCGTCCGGCATTTTTCATCGTTTTTTCCGATGGAAACCGCCGAATTTTCCGTGAAAGCATTTGACAAACCGCGCCGCGCTCTCTACAATAACATTTAGAAAGCCACAGAAGGAGGCCGTGCGATGGAACGTCTGAATCTCCGTCAGCTTGAGATCTTTTCCGCCGTCGTGGACGCCGGCAGCTTCACCGCCGCCGCGGAAAAGCTCTACCTTGCCCAGTCCACGGTGAGCGACAACGTCCGCGCGCTGGAGGAGCTGCTGCATCTCAAGCTCTTCCACCGCGAGTCCAAGCGGCGGCTGACGCTCACGCTTGAGGGCAAGCGCGTCTACCGCTACGCGCAGGACATCCTCGGCCGATGCAGCGCCCTGCTGCTCGACGTCGCGGTCGACAGCGCGCTCGAGCTGACGCTCGGCGCCTCCACCGTGCCGGCGCAGAGCCTTCTGCCGGGCTACATGGCGTGCTTCGCCCGGGAGAATCCCGCCTGCCGCTGCACGCTTCTCTGCGGCGACAGCGCCGCGGTGCAGCAGATGCTGCTCAACGGCGACATCCACCTCGGCTTCGTCGGCAGCGCCGACGACCGGCAGGACCTCATCTACGAGCCGATCGCCGAGGACCGTCTGGTGCTCATCACGCCGAACACGCCGCGCTTCGCGGCGCTGAAAACGCAGGGCGTGCTCGGGCGCGAGCTGTTCCGCGAGCCGTTTCTCTTCCGCGAACGCGGGAGCGGCACGCAGAAGGTCATCGACAACTATCTCAGCGAGATCCGCCTTGACCCGCAGGTCATCCACACCGTGGCCTACGTCTCCGACCCCACCGTGCTGCAGCGGCTGGTCGCGGAGGGCACGGGCGTATCCATCCTCTCCGCACTCGCGGTGCAGGAGGCCGTCGCGGCGGGACAGCTCTTACAATTCGAGCTGGACGAAACGCCCGTGCGGCGCAGCATCTACATGGCCCGACGCCGGAAAAGCTCCATGAGCTCCCCCGCCCGCACCTTTGCCGAGCTGGTGCGCAAGCAGGCCAAGGCGTCCGTGTAACTTTACCATTTCACCACAGAAAGGAGGCAGACGGCAATGGATCAGAACCGCGAGCTTCGGCTCACGCAAATGACCTCCGCCGCCGGTTGAGCGGCAAAGCTGGGGCCGGGCGCCCTGTCGAAAATTTTAGAGGGTCTGCCTAATGTGTTTGACCCGCGGCTGCTGGTGGGCTACGACAGCAGCGACGACGCCTGTGTTTACAGCGTGTCGGACGACGTGGCCGTGATCGAAACGGTGGACTTCTTCACGCCCATCGTGGACGATCCCTACCTCTTCGGTCAGATCGCCGCAGCGAACGCGCTCTCCGACGTGTACGCCATGGGCGGCGTGCCGAAGCTGGCGATGAATCTGCTCTGCGTGCCGAGCTGCCTTCCGCTCGATACCGTCCGCGCCATTTTGGAGGGCGGGCACGACAAGGCCGTGGAGGCCGGCTGCGTCATCGCCGGCGGACACACCATTCAGGACGACGAGCCGAAATACGGTCTGTGCGTCACCGGCTTCGTTCACCCGCAGCACATCCTCAAGAACATCGGCGCGCAGCCGGGCGACGTGCTCGTGCTGACCAAGGCGCTCGGCGTCGGCGTCATCACCACCGCGCTCAAGGCCGCTCTTGCGGACGACAGCGCCCGCGACGCGGCGTATGCGAGCATGGCGGCGCTTAACGCGAAGGCCGCGCAGGCCGTGCGCGAGGTCGAAAACGTCCACGCCTGCACCGACGTGACCGGCTTCGGTCTGCTCGGGCACAGCTACGAGATGGCAAGCGGCTCGGGCGTCACCGTCCGGCTGCACGGCGCGGCGCTGCCGCTGCTGCCGCAGGCGGAGGAGCTGGCGGACATGGGCATCGTGCCGGGCGGCGCGTACCGCAACCGCGACTATGTGAAGCCGCACCTGCGCGTGCTCGACGGCGCACAGCGCGCGAGGCTCGACCTGGCCGCCGACCCGCAGACCTCGGGCGGACTGCTCGTGTCGCTTCCCCGCGCGGACGCGGAGGAGCTGCTCGAAAAGCTCCACGCCTTCGCGCCGTGGAGCGCCATCGTCGGCGAGGTGCTGCCGCAGGGCGAGAGCGCTTTGGAATTTGACTGAACGGAAAAAGAGACGAAAGCCACGGCTTTCGTCTCTTTTTTCTCATAAATCCTGTTTTTTATGCTTCTTTGCCTCGCGCTCCTCGAGGAACTCCTTCGGCTCCGCTTCGGCGAGCGCTTTGGCGCGGCGCTCGAGCACCTCCCTGGGCTTGGCGGTGATCTCGCCCGCGGCGGTCAGCGCCTCCTTGGTCAGCAGCGGGCCGACCAGCTCATAGATCAGCACGGAGAACAGCACGATGTTTCGCACGAGCAGTCCGTCCGCCGCGCCCAGCGCCTGTGCGCTCACGCACATACCCAGCGCCACGCCCGCCTGCGGCAGCAGCGTGATGCCGAGGTATTTGACCGTCTTTTCATCGCAGCCGACCGCCTTGGCGGAGAAGTGCGCGCCAAAGTATTTGCCCGCGCTGCGGAAGATGATATAAATGACGCCGATGAGCACCATCGTCAGCTCGCCGAACACCTCCAGCCGCAGCTCTGCGCCGCTGATGACGAAGAACACCGCCAGCAGCGGGGCCGACCAGTCGTCCGCGCGGTCCATCAGATCCTCGGAGAGCGGGCAGATGTTGCAGAACACCGTGCCGAGCATCATGCACACGAGCAGCGGCGAGAAGCCGATGACGACCTCGCCGACGCGCCACTCCAGCGCCGCGAGCGCGACCGTGAGGAACACGAACGCGATGGTCATGGACATTCGGTTGCGGTTGGAGTGGAACATGGCCTCGAGCCGCGTGAGGGCCGCTCCCGCGAGCATTCCGAGCAGCAGGGAGAGCACGATCTCGATGAGCGGGTTGACGAGCACGGAAACGATGCTCAGCGCGCCGCTGATCATCGCCTTGGCGATGCCGAAGCTGACCGCGAACACCACCAGGCCCACCGCGTCGTCCAGCGCGACGATGGGCAGCAGCAGGCTCGTGAGCGGGCCCTTGGCCTTGTACTGGCGCACGACCATCAGCGTGGCGGCGGGAGCCGTCGCCGCGGCGATCGCGCCGAGCGTGATGGCGGCCGGCGCGGAGAGGATGTCGGGGCGCAGGAAATGGAAGCCGAGCATGGCGAGATCCACCAGCGCGGTGGCGACGAGCGCCTGCACGATGCCGATGATGAAGGCCTGACGGCCCGTCTTGCGCAGATCCTCCAGCCGGAACTCGTTGCCGATGGCGAAGGCGATGAAGCCCATCGCCACGTCGGAAATGGTGCCGAGCGCGGCAACGTCCTCATAGGCGGCGAAGCCGACGCCCGTGATGCCAAGCCTGCCGAGGCAGAACGGTCCGATCAGCACGCCCGCGACCAGAAAGGCGGTCACGTCGGGCAGACGCCAGCGGGAGAAGATGCGGGTCATCAGCAGTCCCGCGAGCAGGGCAAAGGCAACATTGAGCAAAGCGTACATGAGCGCGGCGTCCTTTCTTTTATGCAGAATGCACTACACTCGTAGCGCACCGATAGTCTATTATAGTCTTTCCCCCCGAAAAGGCAACCCGTTTTTGCCGTTCGCGCCCCGACATTCTCTCATGCTTATCCTGTAAAAATCGCATAAAGAAACGCGGCTCGCGGGAGCCGCGCACATAGTCGTCCCTCTGACCGTCGCGGGACTCGTAGAGGTACTGCACACGGTAGCGGTACTCATTCGGCGCTCCACGACGATAGCGGAAGGAAAGCCAGCCCGTGCCCTCGAGCTGCCAGCCCTCGGCGGAGAGGCGGTTGAACTGCCGCTCCATTTTTTCCGGATCGAGCGTATAGACCGGTCCGCACCAGGTCTTTTTCACATCGTTCATCGTCGTCTCCTTTCCCGGCAGGTCTATTCGTGAACGAGCTGTTCGTCTTTGAGCCCGCGCCATTTCCGGTGCGTGCGCACAGCCACGCGCACACCCCACACGGTAAGTCCGAGCCACAAAAGGCCAAACGCGGCGTACATCGCGATCCTCGGCGCCCACGCCTCCGCAATGCTCGGCGCACCTGCGGCGATCAGGTCGGCATAGAGCTCGTCGAAGCCCCTCGCCGCGTCGAGATCAAGCCACACCCGGAAAAACAGCAGCGCGGCATTGACCGCACACCACACCGCCGCGGCCAGCTGCGCGCTGCGCACGCACTTCGCCTCCAATGCCTGCGACGCGAGGTCGGAGAACATTTCCACCGGTCTGCCGTCGTCCTCCCAACGGAAGAACGCACGATGCCAAAAGCATCCCAGGCAGGTCACACCCAGCCCTTCCACACCCGCGAGATAGTCCCGTCCCCGCTTCGTATCCGGGTCATCCTTCATCATCTGCATGTAATAGCGGTAGCGCGTGCCGTCGCTGCGCTCAAAGCGGAAAAAGAGGAAGCCGACGTCCGCGAGCTCCCACCCGTGCCGGCGGTGCCACGCAAGCCAGCGCTAAAAACGCGCATTGTCGTACAGCAGGTCCCAGATCCATATAACGCAAAGCTTTCGTTTTCGCATCCTTCTCTCCTTTCCGTCACGTCCAGTTCCTTGTCAAGGCCTCGCCGTTGGCGGTCAGCTCCTGCAATCGGGCAAGCTCCGCGCGCACGGCGGCGCGTCCCTCGGGGGTGATGCGGTATTCCTTCCTGCGGCCCTCGTCCTCGCCCACGGCCTCGATCCAGCCACGCTCGGTGAGCGTGGTGAGCGCGCCGTAGAGCGTTCCGGCGGCAAGGCGCACGCGCCCGCCGCTCAGGCGCTCGACGTTCTGCATGATGCCATAGCCGTGCAGCGGCGCGTCGAGCGAGAGCAGGATATAAAAGACCGCTTCGGTCAGCGCGGCGGTGCTCATACGCTTCCCCTCCCCCGTTTTTATCGGCTTCCGATATATCGGCTACCGATATAATAACATGGAGCGGTCCGGTTGTCAAGCAGAAAAATGCCTCGCAGAGTTTCGCGTCCGCAGACGCGAAAGCAGGATGATTCGTTTTCTGCCGCGACCTGTGCGTGGCAGAAAACACCTTGCGCGGAGTGAGCATCGAATTGTCCGCTGACAGCGGACAACCGAGGCGCAGAACGCAGCGAAGCCTTCTCGAAAAAGTGGTTTTGCCACTTTTTCGACAGTAAGCGGCGGTCCTCACGGACCGCCGCTTAGCTTTTCTTAT
>OJNV01001508.1_pt1 | contig 10767 bp, 10 predicted proteins | sample 1597961 | NCBI WGS metagenome assembly OJNV01 (sample SAMN01915220, study PRJEB22387) | human gut metagenome | isolation source: stool | host: Homo sapiens | place: USA
ACTAATAAAAAATCAAAGCTATTGACCAGAGCTCCTTAAATAGAGTATAATTCAACCAAACGATAACAAGGGAATGGTGAACAGATTTCACCGGTTTTAAGGAGGAAGAATAACATGAAATTTTTCATTGACACAGCGAACGTAGAAGATATTAAGAAAGCAAATGACATGGGAGTTATCTGTGGAGTAACAACAAACCCATCTCTGATCGCAAAAGAAGGTAAAGTATTCGAAGAAGTTATTGCTGAGATCGCTTCTATCGTAGACGGACCAATCAGTGGAGAAGTAAAGGCAACAACAACAGATGCTGAAGGCATGATCGCTGAAGGAAGAGAGATCGCTAAGATCCATCCTAACATGGTAGTTAAGATCCCTATGACAGTAGAAGGATTAAAAGCAGTAAAAGTTCTTGCAGCTGAAGGAATCAAGACAAACGTAACACTGATCTTCAATGCGAACCAGGCACTTCTTGCAGCAAGAGCCGGCGCTACATATGTATCACCATTCCTTGGACGTCTGGACGATATCTCTACAAGAGGAGTAGACTTAATCTCAGAGATCGCACAGATCTTCGAAGTTGCAGGAATCGATACAGAGATCATCGCAGCAAGCGTACGTAACCCAATCCACGTAACAGACTGTGCATTAGCAGGTGCTGATATCGCAACTGTACCTTACAAAGTAATCGAGCAGATGACACATCATCCATTAACAGATGCAGGAATCGAGAAATTCCAGGCTGATTACAAAGCAGTATTCGGAGAATAAGAATAAGTAAAGCTATCATATAAATGATTCAGGAGGAACAACATGAACAAATTAGAGCTTATGAAGACAGCCAACGAAGTCCGCAAGGGCATCGTTACTGCAGTTCACAGTGCAAAATCCGGACATCCGGGTGGATCACTGTCAGCAGCAGACATTTATACATATCTGTATTTTGAAGAGATGAATATTGATCCTAAGGATCCTAAGAAAGCAGACCGTGACCGTTTTGTATTATCAAAAGGACACACAGCACCAGGATATTATTCAACACTGGCACACAGAGGATTCTTCCCGGTTGAAGATCTGACAACTCTTCGTAAAGTTGGATCATACCTTCAGGGACATCCGGATATGAAACACATCCCAGGTGTTGATATGTCAAGTGGATCTCTTGGACAGGGCATCTCAGCTGCAGTAGGAATGGCTATTTCTGCTAAGCTTTCAAATGATGATTACAGAGTATACACACTTCTCGGAGACGGTGAGATCCAGGAAGGACAGGTATGGGAAGCTTCTATGTTAGCAGGACACAGAAAGCTGGACAACCTGGTAGTGATCGTTGACAATAACAACCTTCAGATCGATGGAAAGATTACAGACGTTAACTCTCCATATCCGATCGATAAGAAATTCGAGGCATTTAACTTCCATGTGATCAATATTGATGGAAATGACTTTGACCAGATCGAAGCAGCTTTCAAAGAGGCTCGCAAGACAAAGGGAATGCCAACTGCAATTATTGCAAAGACAATCAAAGGAAAAGGAGTTTCCTTCATGGAAGACCAGGCCGGATGGCATGGAAAAGCTCCTAACGATGAGCAGTATGCACAGGCAATGGAAGAATTAGAGAAAGCAGGTGAAGCATTATGTCAGAAGTAAAGAAAATCGCAACAAGAGAAAGCTACGGTAATGCTTTAGTAGAATTAGGAAAAGAACATGAAGATCTGGTAGTATTAGACGCTGACCTTGCAGAAGCTACCAAGACAGGAATGTTCAAGAAAGTTTTCCCGGAACGTCACATTGACTGTGGAATCGCTGAGTGTAACATGATTGGAGTTGCAGCAGGTATCGCTGCTACAGGAAAAGTTCCATTTGCAAGTTCATTTGCTATGTTTGCAGCAGGACGTGCATTTGAGCAGGTTCGTAACTCAGTTGGATATCCAAAATTAAATGTTAAGATCGGTGCTACACATGCCGGAATCTCTGTCGGAGAAGATGGAGCTACACATCAGTGTAACGAAGATATCGCTCTTATGAGAACAATCCCGGGAATGATCGTAATCAATCCTTCCGATGATGTAGAAGCAAAAGCAGCTGTAAAAGCAGCTTATGAGCATGTAGGACCTGTATATCTCCGTTTCGGAAGACTTGCAGTTCCGGTTATCAATGATAACGCAGATTACAAATTCGAGATTGGTAAAGCCATTACACTTCGTGAAGGTACAGATGTGACAATCATCGCAACAGGTCTTGAAGTATCTGAATCCCTCGCAGCAGCAGAGAAGCTTGCAGCAGACGGAATCAGTGCAGAAGTAATCAACATGCACACAATCAAACCACTGGATGAAGCAGCAGTTGTTGCAGCAGCGGCTAAGACAGGAAAGATCGTAACAGTAGAAGAACATTCTGTTATCGGTGGACTTGGAAGTGCAGTATGCGACGTAGTTGCAGAGAAAGCACCAGCTAAGGTAATGAAGATTGGTGTAAATGACACATTTGGTGAGTCTGGTCCGGCTGTAGAACTGATTAAGAAATATGGTCTTGATGCAGACAGCATTTATGCAAAAGTAAAAGAATTCGTGAAATAATTAATAAAGAACGGATAGCCAGAGGCTGCCATTCTGACGAAAAAATTTCGTTGGATGGCAGCCTTTTTTGATTGCCATACGTTCGGAAGAAGCTGCCGGTGGCAGGCTCTGGAGATACTTAAGTATGTAAGAGAAGCTGCTGTTGACAGGTCCTGGAGATGACAAAATATACAGTAAAGCTGATATCTGCAAGGGGCAAACCCAGGTTGACCGAGTTTGAATATATGATAGGAAAAAGTGAAAAAACATTTGAATCAGTCATAATTACACTTCTTTTGTGCATATTCAACCAAAAACAACCAGAGTATTTGTGAAATAACATGATTGAAATTGACTGAGTTTGACGGTATAATGAATTCAACAAGTTGAAAGGGGTAAGAAATATGATTTATACAGTTACGTTTAATCCATCGCTGGATTACATCGTTTCAGTGGATGATTTTAAACTCGGACTTACAAACCGTACAAGCTCAGAACTCATGCTTCCAGGTGGAAAGGGAATCAACGTTTCTATCGTACTTAAGAATCTTGGAATTGAAAGTACAGCACTTGGGTTCATGGCAGGATTTACGGGAAAAGAAATAGCAAGAAGACTGGAAGAAGACGGAGTGACATCTGATTTCATCCAGATTGAAGAAGGAATATCAAGAATCAATTTAAAGCTGAAATCAATCGACGGAACAGAGATCAACGGAAGTGGTCCTGAGATTCCAAAAGACAAAGTAGAAGAACTGATGGACCGTCTGAATACGATGAAAGAAGGAGATATCTTATTCCTTGCGGGAAGTATCCCGGCGTCTATGCCGGATGATATCTACAGCCGGATCATGAAAGAGCTGAAAGATAAGGGAGTTATGATTGTCGTAGATGCGACAAGAGATCTCCTGATGAACGTTCTTAAGTATCATCCATTCCTGATCAAGCCAAATAATCACGAACTTGGTGAGATTTTCGGAGTGACTCTTAAGACAAGAGAAGAAGTCATTCCTTACGGAAGAAAGCTTCAGGAAAAAGGAGCGAGAAATGTACTGATCTCCATGGCGGGTGAAGGAGCGGTACTGATCGCAGAGAACGGAGAGGTCTACAGCTCACCGGCACCGAAAGGCACACTGGTCAATGGTGTAGGAGCCGGAGATTCCATGGTAGCAGGATTTATGGCAGGCTGGATGGAAAAGCAGGATTATGAGCATGCTTTCCATATGGGAGTCGCAACCGGAAGTGCGAGTGCATTTTCCGAATATCTGGCAACCAGACCGGAAGTAGAAGAAGTATATAAGCAGCTGGTGTAAGGCATAAAAGAGAGAAGTGTTGCAAAGAAAATATATTTATCAACAGGAGGGAAAATCATATGAGAATCACAGATTTGCTGGATGCAAGAAGTATTCTTTTGGATGCATCGCCAAAGAGCAAGAGTGAAGCGCTCGACCAGATCGTTGATCTCATGGTAAAGAGCGAAAAGATCAACGACAAAGAAGCATATAGAAAGCAGGTATATGCAAGAGAAGAAGAAAGTACCACAGGAATCGGCGAGGGAATTGCAATTCCACACGGAAAATGCGATGCAGTAACCAAACCGGGACTGGCAGCAATGGTAGTAAAGGACGGTGTGGATTTTGATTCACTGGACGGCGAACCGGTAACATTAATGTTCCTGATCGCAGCACCGAATACAGAAGATAACATTCATCTGGACGTATTAAGTAAATTATCTGTTCTTCTGATGAATGAAGAATTTACAGAATCCTTAAGAAATGCAAAGACAGTTGAAGAATTCATGAACATTATCAATGATGCGGACGAAAAAGAAGCAGGTATTGATGAGAGACTTGCAGGAGCAGATGAAGAAAGCACAGCAGAAGAGACAACCGGAAAAGTAAAGATTCTTGCAGTTACATCCTGCCCGACAGGAATTGCGCACACATATATGGCCGCAGAAGGAATTGAAAAAGCAGCCAAAGCAAAGGAATGTGCAGTCAAGGTAGAGACAAGAGGTTCCGGCGGAGCAAAAAATGTCCTGACGGCCAAAGAGATTGAAGAGGCAGACGGAATCATCGTAGCAGCCGATGCGCAGGTACCGTTGGACCGTTTTGATGGAAAGAAAGTAATTATCTGCCAGGTATCGGATGGTATCAGTAAAGCAGATGAACTGGTAGACCGTGTGATTAACGGAGATGTCCCTGTATATCATGCAGCAAACGGAGCAGAAGTAAAGGAAAGCAACAGCGGCAAATCAAGTGGAATCGGACATCGGATCTATACACAGCTTATGAATGGAGTATCACATATGCTTCCGTTCGTAGTAGGTGGAGGTATCCTGATCGCACTTGCATTCCTGATTGACGGACTCTGTGTAGATATGAATGCATTATCAGCAGCAGACAGAGGTAACTTCGGCACGATCACACCGGTAGCGGCACAGCTTAAGACAATTGGCAATCTTGCATTTGGACTGATGCTTCCGGTACTGGCTGGCTATATCGGCGAAGCGATCGGTGACAGACCGGCACTTGCAGTTGGTTTTGTAGGCGGACTTATGGCAGCAAATGGAAAATCAGGATTCCTTGGAGCACTGGTAGCAGGTTTTGTATCTGGATATCTGATTCTCCTTCTTAGAAAATTATGTGATAAACTTCCGGAAGCACTTGAGAAAATTGCACCGGTACTGATCTATCCGGTATTTGGAATCCTGGGAATCGGTCTCCTTATGAACTTTGCAGTAGAACCGATCATGGGTGCGATCAACACAGCACTGAACAATGGACTGACAGGAATGGGCGGCTCAAGTAAGATCGTGCTTGGACTGATCCTTGGCGGAATGATGGCAATCGATATGGGAGGCCCGTTCAACAAAGCAGCATATGTATTCGGTACAGCGGCAATCGCAGCAGGAAACTATGACATCATGGCAGCGGTTATGATCGGAGGAATGACGCCTCCATGTGCGATCGCCCTTGCAACATTATTATTTAAGAACAAATTTACAAAATCCGAAAGAGAAGCAGGACCGACCAACTTTGTTATGGGACTTGCATTTATCACAGAAGGAGCGATCCCATATGCGGCAGCTGATCCGCTTCATGTACTTCCATCCTGCATTGTAGGTTCTGCAGCAGCCGGAGCACTGTCTATGGCATTTGGATGTACACTGATGGCACCACACGGTGGAATCTTCGTGTTCCCTGTAGTAGGAAATGCGCTGATGTATCTGGTGGCACTGGTAGTAGGAACTGTAATCTCAGCAGTATTACTTGGAGTGCTGAAAAAGAAAGTCGCTTAGGAAATAAATGTTAAAGTACAGGTTTGCCAGTAGAAATATTGACAGACCTGTAAAAAATGAATAGAATGAAAATCACAAAATGTAATATTTATGGAGGTATGAAAATGAAAGAATTTAAGTATGTAATCACAGATAACGAAGGAATCCACGCTCGTCCGGCAGGAGAGTTAGTTAAACTTGCAAAATCTTTCGAAGCATCAGTAATGATCGAAAAAGAAGGAAAGAAAGCTGACTGCAAGAAGATCTTCGGTCTTATGGGTCTTGGAGCAAAGAAAGGTCATGAAGTAACATTCACATTTGAAGGTGCTGATGAAGAAGCAGCATGTGAAGCAGTAAGTAAATTCATGCAGGAGAACCTGTAGGAGGTCATATGCTTACAGAACAGCGTTATGAACAGATATTGAAGCTTCTTGAAAAAGAGGGCAGCATTACCGTAACGGAAGTAAAAGAACTTCTGAATATATCGGAATCGACCGTGCGAAGAGATATCACAGCGCTTCATAATGCAGGAAAACTGGTGAAAGTGTTTGGCGGTGCGGTTGCATCGGATCACGTAGTGACGCCACAGGAGCCTACAGTGGCACAGAAAATTACAGTTCATGTATCGGAAAAGCAGCGTATAGCAGAATATGCGGCTGGGTTGATTGGACAGGGAGAGTTCATATATCTGGATGCAGGAACGACAACCGGATATATGCTGGAGTTCTTCTGTGATAAGGATGTAACTGTTGTTACGAATGCTGTTGCGCACGCACAGCGGTTGGCCAAAGCAGGCGTAAAAGTCCGGCTGGTAGGAGGAGAACTGAAAAGTTCGACGGAAGCTGTTGTGGGAAGTGAAGCGATGCAGACGCTTAGAAAATACCATTTTACGAAAGGTTTCTTTGGAACCAATGGCGTGACTAAGAAAGCCGGATTTACGACACCGGATGCGAATGAAGCTATGGTGAAGAAAACCGCAATAGAACAATGCCAGAAAAAATATGTATTATGTCACCATTCTAAATTCGGAGAGGTCAGTTCAGTAACTTTCCTGGCATTTACAGGTGCAGATGTGATCACGGATCGTATCGCAGAAGGATATCAGGATTGCGGGAATATTGTGGTCATAGAATAAACGAATAAGACGATAGAGAGATAGGAATACTTTTGGGTATTTCTATCTTTTTTTACATTTATAACAGAGGTCTTTAGCTCCTTTTTACGAAGTATGTCGAGAAACAAAAAAGCGTATCGGATATTTTTTCGGACAAGTCCCATCAACTGATAAAATATGCATTCCCTATATGTTATCATATGCGAAAATAATTGCAGCATGGTTGTAAAACGCAGTGTTAATATAACCGGACCGCAATTTAAAATAGTTAAAATGAGGTGAATGTATCATGGAAAGACAACTTCCGAAAAATGTAAGACAGATAGGAAATGTAAGTGACAATCCAAAGATATACGTAGAAGATTACGTGGATACATATTTGAATCAGCTGCGGGAGAAAGCCAGAGAACAACCGGTCGGGGTGATACTTACGGGAGAACTGCTGAAACTTGAGGATGAAAATGCAGTATTTGTATCCGGTGCGGTTCAGATGAAAGAAGTAAAGACAAATGGAAATGATATAGAAATTACAGATGAGATAATGAAAGAGGCAAAAGAAGAAGCTGCCCGGTTTTTCCCGGAATGCCGGATCGTTGGATGGGGGATCATTGAAGATGGCAGTCCGATGAGTCGTAACAGAGAAATTAAACGGATCCAGGAAAAAGAGTTCGCAGAAGAATGGAATCTGTTCTTGTGGAAAAATGCGAGGGAACAGGAAGAAGTCTTCTATGCATACAAATTCGGAGAAATTATGCAGATGGGAGGACATTATATTTATTATGAGAAAAATCCGGAGATGCAGAACTACATGATCAATACAAGAAGAGAGAACGGGGTGACTCCCAGTGAGGTGGTTGAGGATCGAGCTGCAAAGGATTTTCGTAGTGCAGTGAGAGAAAAAATGGAATATAAAGAACAGCATCAAAGTTCAAAATTTGCTTATATAACCAGTGCACTTCTGGTGTTGATTGTGCTGGTGATCGGAATTACAACAGTAAATAATTTTGACAAAATGAAGTCGGTACAGACATCGCTGGAAAATCTTTCAAAAAGCATGGAAAACGGACAGACAGAAGAAGATACAAAAACAACAACAGCGGCCGAGGCTAAAGAGGGAGCAAAAGAAGTATCCGGTACAGTGAAAAAATCAGAAGAGGCAAAGGTCTCTAAGGAGGAAGAAAGCCAATTGACAGATAAGGATTATTATGTTGTGCAGAAAGGAGAAACACTGGCGGGGATCAGTAAGAAATTATATGGAGATACTTCGCATGTAAAGGCGATATGCAAAATGAATGGATTATCGGATGGCAACCTGATCTATATCGGACAAAAATTGTTACTCCCATAAATGGGAAATGTGTTATACTAAGGTACACAGTATCAGAAGAAACGTTGAAAGGATGACCGACGGATGAAACGCAGGAAGAATAGCAATCTCCATGTTGTGAGAGAGCCGGAAGATCCGACAGATAAGATTATCGAAGAGATTATGGATGAATTAAACAGCGAAGATGGAGTGACAGAAAAGGAGATTCAGGAAGAACTGGCCAGAAGGAAAAGAAAAAAACAAAAAAAAATAGGGATTGTGATTGCGGTCATAGCAATTGCTGCGATATTGGTGTATCTGCTGATTAATCTCCAGACATATACGAAAGTACGGGTCAGTGATACGTATGTAGGAGAAGGAGCAGCAGATAATAATTATGTTCAGTTCCTGGATGGTGTATTAAAATACAGTAAAGACGGAATCTCTTATCTGAATCAATCAGGGAAAGAAAAATGGAACCAGTCATATCAGATAAAGAATCCGATGATAGATGTCAGCGACAAGTCGGCAGCAGTAGCTGATAAAGAAGGAAATGACATTTTGATCCTGCAGGAGGATGGCCTGAAAGGTGAAGTGCATACGACAATGCCGATAGAAAAGGTAAGCGTATCAGAGCAGGGAATTGTCAGTGCCATATTGAAGAATGACACATCAATGAAAGTAATCTGCTATGACACTGCAGGAAATGTTCTGGTGGAACATAAGACATCTCTGGCTGGGACAGGTTATCCGGTGGACGTAGCATTATCTGCAAACGGTGAAGTGATGCAGGTTGTGTATCTTTACACGCAGAATGGACAGATGGTGTCAAGATTATATTATTATAACTTCGGGAAAGCCGGAAAGGATGAAGCCGATCATAAAGTATCCGGTAAGAATTATAAGAATACGATACTGGCCTCCGGATTTTTCATGGATGCAGATACATCCGTGGCAATCGGTGATGACTGTATGGCCATCTATAGCGGAAAAGAAGTTCCGAAACAGTCCGTAAAGATAAAGATGGACAAAGAGATCAAAAGTGTATTTCATAATGAAAAATATATTGGTATGATCTTGAAAAACCAGGGTAAAGGCGGATATGAACTGCGCCTTTATAATAAAAGCGGAAAAGTTGTTCTGTCAAAAGAATTTAAAGGCGATTACAGTCACGTAAAACTTTGTGGAAACCAGGTTATTATGTACGATGGAAAAAACTGCAGTATATTTATGAAGAATGGAATACAGAAATTTAAAGGCAGGATGGATAATAATATATTGGAAATGTTCCCGGTTGGCGGAGTGAATCAATATATTGTGTTAAGTGCAAATGGAATGGAAAAGGTCCGTCTTGTAAAATAAGGAGAAACTATGAATTGGTTGGAAATATCCATAGGGATTATTTTTCTTATATGTATCATAACGGGACTGATAAGAGGTGCAGTCCGTATCATAGTGTCGCTTGTAGCGACGATAGTGACACTTGTGATCGTATTCTTTGCGACGCCGTATGTATCGCAGACAATCGAAAAATATACCCCGCTGGATGATATGATAAGACAGAAAGTAGTAAGTACAATGGCAGATGCAGCGACATCGGCGGTCAGTGGTGGAGACTCTTATTCAGACAAGGGCGGCCTTACGGAAGAAGCAGTAAAAAAGGTACTTAAGGCAGCAGGAGTCAGTGAAGAAAAATTGGAAAGTTACGGTATCTCTATAGCAGATATTGTAAGTGGTAAAGTCAGCAGTGATGATCTTGCAAAGTATGGAATTTCGGCAAATGTACTGGATGGATTAAAAAATAGTGGGAATGAATCGGTGGAAAATGCAATTGAGAACGCAGATATACCGGAGAGTCTGCAGGAGACATTGATCAAGTCGGCTGATATACCGGCGGCATTTAAAAATCTGCTGTTAAAGAATAATAATAAAGCAACCTACCAGAAACTGGGGGTTACAACTTTTGCACAATATGTAGGTGCGTACATTGCAAAACAGGTGATCAATATTATTGCATTCATTTTAACATTTATAGTGGTCACGATTATTTTGAGAGCAGTTGTGTTTGCACTGGATATTGTAACAGAACTTCCGGGAGTCGGAGCGTTGAATCATCTGGCAGGAGGACTGTTCGGAATGGGGATTGCGTTAGTTATTGTCTGGATTATATTTATGGTGATCACATTAATGTATACAACAGATATCGGAAAAGAAATTTACAGAATGGTAGAAGATAATACATTGCTGAAATTAATATATGATGGAAATCCGATTATGAAACTGGCGACAGGAGTGAAATATTAAAAAATGTAAAAGGGTTCGGGAAGATTATTTCCGGACTCTTTTTTTAGTACCATACATTTGTAAGAAACTGTCAGTGACAGGTTCTTTTGTATGCTATGATATGTCATAAAGTATCATTTTGTGAAAATGTCCATAAGAGCCCGATAAATTAAACTTGAATTGTCTAAATTGTCTGAATTGCAGAAAATATAAAAACAATCTTGACAATTCA
>OJNV01001517.1_pt1 | contig 10715 bp, 6 predicted proteins | sample 1597961 | NCBI WGS metagenome assembly OJNV01 (sample SAMN01915220, study PRJEB22387) | human gut metagenome | isolation source: stool | host: Homo sapiens | place: USA
AGAGATGTGAGTCCTTTTTACATGCATAAATTTGAAAGGGAGTAGGATAAAGGTGTCCGGAAGAATCCGTGGGAGATGTCATCCGGGTAATAGATTCTTCACTCCGTGTCATATTTCCGCTTTCCTGCTTTCTTACAAAGCATTCTTGTCTCCATTCAGAATGACCGTGGCATGGAAGTCATCATAATGAGGGGGGACGTTAATCGTTATCCTGAACGAATGTGAAGGATCTGTACCCGTGGTGAGGAAATCGGTAAGATGTCATTCAGAGCAGGAGCGAAGGAGGCTTTCTGATTACCTTTTGCTTCATAAGGTATTTATTGCGAACCGGTTTTATAAAAGGAATTCTGCCGGTAAGAATAGGGTTTGGGTGAGCCCTTTTATTCAAAAGAAAGGAAGTGAACCATTTTTAAGAGAGCGAAGCGACACTATAAAAGCGTTTGAAACGCCATACTTGGACGAAAGGAGCGGTAAGGTATGACGGAGGATAGAGGAAGTATTGAATACTAAATTTTAACTCAAATTTTTATGGACACTGGGGAATGCGATAAAACCTATATGTTTGCAAAAGAAGATAAATTTGGGATAAAATAAAGAAAAAAGGATACGGCCAGACAGTATCGCAATATCTTTTTATTTTTTACAGTTATCTGCCGTATAGGCAGCTTAGAAAATTCCCACAGTCTACTGTGACGGAATAGTCCGTTATCTGCCGTATAGGCAGCTTAGAAATGATGTTCCCTAATATCAAGGGGAATTTAATAGTTATCTGCCGTATAGGCAGCTTAGAAATCAAAAGGGGGTACGAGGGTATCTGTTTATAAGTTATCTGCCGTATAGGCAGCTTAGAAAATCGAGGTTTACTGCGGAAGAATGCCGCAAGTGTTATCTGCCGTATAGGCAGCTTAGAAACATGATGACCGAGGCGTCGCTGCCGCCAATTCGTTATCTGCCGTATAGGCAGCTTAGAAACATATATAACCAAGCCAGCGGAATAATCCGCCGTTATCTGCCGTATAGGCAGCTTAGAAATTTCGTCAAAGCCGCTACGGTCTGCTGCATAAGTTATCTGCCGTATAGGCAGCTTAGAAATCAAACCAGTGTTTACCGTGTCCCCAAAACTCGTTATCTGCCGTATAGGCAGCTTAGAAAATTTGTACCTTTGTGCATACCCTGTCGATATCGTTATCTGCCGTATAGGCAGCTTAGAAATTGAATGACTGCCATTTTTTATGACATTCACCGTTATCTGCCGTATAGGCAGCTTAGAAAATACTCCAATTACGATTAACTCTAACCATCCCGTTATCTGCCGTATAGGCAGCTTAGAAAAATTACGAGACGCTCAAAGCACAGCTAAAGACGTTATCTGCCGTATAGGCAGTTTAGAAACGTTCGTGATCAGTGGCAGCTGTATTCCTTTTTCGTTATCTGCCGTATAGGCAGGTTATATACTTCATAGTTCTTTTTTTATGGCTGACGTCTGATGGGGGTCGGCTTTTTGTGTTGCGCGGCTGATGTTGCAGGGCGTATGTGGCGAAGTGGGGGGCTTTTTTGTCAGGGGCCGTTTTTCCTGTGCTATAATTTAGGCATACTTATGTAAAAGAGGTTTATCATATGGATATATATGGACAGTACAAGGATTCTTTAGAGGCGGTCATGCGGATGATGGCGGTTTCCATAGAGCGGTATGCGAAGGCACATAAAGATAATTCGGGGGAGTTGATTTATGAGCATCTGCGTTACCGGCTGAAATCGGAGAAAAGCATGCAGGCGAAGCTGGAAACGCGGGGATTGCCTCTTACCCCTTATTCGGCGCTCTGCGAGGTACGGGATGCCATCGGGTTCCGTGTTGTTTGCCGCTTTATCGACGATATTTACAAAAATATTTCACGAATTAAAAACTTGCCGGGAATCACCGTGGTGAAAGAAAAGGATTATATACTGGATGTGAAATCAAATGGGTACCGCAGCTACCATATGATCCTGTCGGTTGAGGCGCCGTATGAGGACGTTCGCGGAGATAATCCGGGTCATTTTTTTGTGGAAATACAGCTCCGCACCATCGCTATGGATTCGTGGGCGAGTCTGGAGCATGAAATGAAATATAAGCACCATATCAGGAATGCGCCGCTCATTGAGCAGGAGTTGAAACGCTGTGCTGATGAACTGGCGTCCTGCGATATTTCCATGCAGACGATTCGTAAACTTATCCGTGAAGAAGGTGGAACAGAATGAAAATATTGATAGCAGAAGACGAAAAGGCTATGTCAGACGCCCTTGCGGCGGTGCTGAAACATTTCGGCTACGAGGTGGACGCCGTCTATGACGGGCTCGCCGCTACGGAAAAGGCGAGGGAGAACTCCTACAGTTGTATGATTTTCGATATCATGATGCCGAAAATAGACGGTATTGAAGCGCTGAAACGTATCCGTGACAGCGGTGATATGACGCCGGTCATCATGCTGACCGCCAAATCGGAGGTAGAAGACCGCATCATGGGCCTTGACGCAGGCGCGGACGACTACCTCGCTAAACCGTTCGCCATGGGGGAACTGCTCGCCCGCATCCGTTCCATGACAAGGCGCATGGGCGAATTCACGCCGACTAAGCTGAAAAAAGGCGATGTCGAGCTGGATGTGGCGGAGCAAGAACTTTCCTGCACCAGTTCCGTCCGCCTGTCGAGCAAGGAAACGAAGCTCCTTTCCTACCTTATGATGAACGAAGGGAAGACTATTTCTACCGACGAGCTTTTCCGCTATGTCTGGAGTGATGAAGCGGACATGGATATCGGCATCGTCTGGATGTATATTTCCTACCTCAGAGAAAAAATCGAGGCCGTTCATGGAAATATACGGATAGCAGGAGAGAAAAACAGCGACTTCCGCCTCCAGATCGTCTCCCGCTGATTGACATACAGAAACAGAAGGTACTCCTATGGATATGATACGCAGGCTCCACCGCAAATTTATATGGATGGCCACCGCCTCCGTCGTGGCCATCATCGTCCTTGCCGTCGGGCTGATCAATGGCTCCCTTTACGTCAGGGTGCACCATGAAATATCGTCCATCACCGACATCATTTCGCAGAACGGCGGCACTATCCCATCCGACCTCGCGCCGCAGGAGAAAGGACTCTTCGAATTCGGGAACTGGGCGGAAGAAACACCTGAATTCTCCTATCAGGCGAGATATTTCTCCATTCTCTTTGACGCGAACAAAAAGGAAGCGAAGGTCATTAACGTCAACCACATCGCCGCATTCAACGCCAAAGAAGCCTTCAACCTCGCCGTACGGGTTCTCCAGACAGGGAAATCGGAAGATTTCTTCCTTAAAGACAGGGCCTATTACAACTATAAAATCACACAGACCGCCAGCGGTGACACCCTCGTCGTCTTTTTCGACTGTACCCGGGACATCCTCGCCCTCTCTTCCATATTCAGCTACTCCGTGGCGCTCGGTCTCTTCTGCATCATCCTCTTCTTCCTCATCATCACCTTCCTCTCCAGCAAGGCCATTAAGCCCTTCGTGAGAAATATGGAAAACCAGAAACGGTTCATCACAAACGCCAGCCACGAGCTGAAAACACCGGTGGCGATCATTTCGGCGAATACGGAAGCGCTCGAACTCGTCAGCGGAAAGAGCGAATGGACAGGGAATATTATCAAACAGACGAAACGCCTGACGAACCTTATCAACGACCTTGTTGCCCTCGCCCGGGTCGGGGAAATAGAAAAAGAAAACCTGAAACTGGAAGATGTGGATATTTCCCAAGTCACAGAAACCATCGCAGGTGACTTCCGACAGGTGGCGGCTGAACGGGGGAAGACGCTCGAAACCCATATACCGCCCGGCGTCCACGTCCGGTCAGAAGAAAAACTCTTCGGACAGATCCTCGGCATCCTTCTGGATAACGCCGTGAAATACTGCGACGAAAAAGGACGCGTGCAAGTGGAAGTCACGACAGAGAAAAAAGAAAAAGGTTTTGCGATAATAATCTCCAACGACTTTGCAGAAGGAGAAGATATAGACTACACGAAATTCTTTGAACGCTTCTACCGCCACGACATCTCCCACAGCAGCCAGATCAAAGGCTACGGCGTAGGCCTCTCCATAGCTGCCGACATCGTGCAGATCCTCGATGGAACCATAGACGTATCATGGAAAGAAGGGCGCATTTCCTTCCGCCTTGACTTCTGAAACAGAAAAACAGCACTGAAAGAAAAACAGTGCCGTTTTTGAGTAAAGGATTGTAGAGTGTTTTTGGAAATGCAATGAAAATGAGGCGCAGCTTGGATAAGCTATGAGTGGATTTGCCCCGATAATGGGTATTCAGGGCTTTGGAATCTAAATAGAGAAATCCTAAAGATTAACTATAAAATTTACACAGATGCTGTCAACGGATATCTTTTATCTGATTTAACAAGTGAACAATTGTCCTGCAAATATGTAAGTGAAGCGGATGTGCTAAATGTTGTGTTGTTCAATAAACGTGCAAAATAGTGGCGTGAGGGAAATCCGGATCTGAAAGAAAAATGAGGGCTTGTGCAAATCTAAATGAGTTATTGGTCCTTGCGAATATGGAAAGCTGTAATGCAGTTTTAATTGGTAAAAAGATTGATTGGAAAGAGCGAATGGTCGTGCTTAGAAAATTGGCAAGAACCTAATTATTTTCTTTGGAGAATTTGAATACTGAAGGAATGAAAAAGTTGAAGGTTTTGGATAATGAAAAGTAAGGATGATCAAAATATTCATGAAGCTGAGCTATAGAAAAATCAGTACGGCAAATGTATCCATATTAAGAACATCTTGTGGTTGCTGTTTATTTTTATCATGGTGTACAATGTAGACAACTGCTGGATAAGCAGCTTAGAAAACTTAATGAATGATTATAATTATCTGCCGCATAGGCAGTTTGAATTTCATAAAAGATTATTTCCATGTCAAATAAATTCCACTTAATAAATAATTATATTTGACATGGTTTTACTTAAGGGGTAAAATGAGAAAAGCAATAACAAAGAAATTAGTAGATTGCTGTCGATCAGAAATGGATGGATGGTGTTAAATTATCTTTATTACTGTAAGGTATTGATGAATATTGCAAAAGAGAACGTATCTGTATTGCAGTAAAAATTCTGCAGGAAAGAATGTGGTGAGGGCTATGATAGAGGATATTGTCAAGTCGGATTTGAAAACGATTCTTCATTCTAAACGGGCGAATCTGTATTATCTTGAAAAGTGCAGGATCATGCAGAAGGATGGACGTATTGTTTATTTGACGGAGACGAAAAAAGAGAACTTGTTTTGGAATATTCCGATTGCCAACACAACAGTAATTCTTTTGGGCAGCGGTACTTCTGTGACACAGGCGGCAATGCGGCTGCTCAGCGGCGCCGGTGTACTTGTTGGTTTCTGCGGTGGTGGGGCTACACCGTTATTTGCCGGTACGGAGGTGGAGTGGCTGAATCCGCAAAGTGAGTACAGGCCGACAGAATATGTGCAGGGGTGGCTGTCTTTTTGGTTTGATGAAAAGAAACGTCTTGCTGTGGCAAAGGAGTTCCAGAAAAACCGTATCCGTTTTCTGCAGACAGTCTGGGATAAAGACAATGAATTGGCCGATGAAGGTTTTTTTACCGATGATGCTTTGACAGAAGAAGCGATTTCCGTTTTTAAGAGCCGCATGGAAATAGCGGGGGATGTGACCCATGTATTGGCGGCGGAGGCGGAATTCACAAAAAAGCTCTACAGGTACGCGGCACAGAATACGGAAACAGTCGATTTCACGAGGGAGCGTAATTCTGACCAGCCTGCGAACAGGCTGCTTGACCATGGGAATTATCTGGCGTACGGACTGGCGGCAACGACTCTCTGGGTACTTGGTATTCCTCACGGCTTCGCGGTGATGCATGGTAAGACAAGACGAGGCGCTCTTGTTTTTGATGTGGCGGATTTGATCAAGGATGCCATCGTCCTGCCATGGAGCTTTATCTGTGCCATGAGAGGGCAGAGAGACAGAGAGTTCAGGCAGATCTGCTTACAGAAGTTTACCGAACATAAGGCGCTGGATTTTATGTTTGATGAAGTGAAACGGTGCAGCAGACTATATGCGGGCGGTGAACGGTCATGATGGTCATATTTACGAGCAGGAGCGAGAAGAAGGCTATTTATACGGTGCGGAGGATTCTGGATAGTTTTGCAGACAGAATTGGGAATGATACGTGGAAAACGGTCATTACGCAAGAGGGGTTGCTGACGGTGCAGGCGCTTTTGCGACGGACTGCTACCAAAAGTACAGCAGTGGCGTGTCATTGGATCCGATCACGGAGCCATAGCGAGCTGGTCTGGATTGTAGGGAAGCGGGACATGTTTAATGAGGAAGGCATCGTACCTGTCCACTCCACACAAAAGGAAATCCTTCACCATGAGTGGGAAAACGACTGGCAGTATCTGCCGTTGATAAAAGCGCTGGCAGCGGTGGCGGCACTCTTCCATGACTGGGGAAAGGCATCAGCGTTATTTCAGAAGAAACTGGATGAAAAAACATTGAAAATGGATCCCTTCCGTCATGAATGGGTATCCTGCAAGCTTCTTGAAGCGCTTGTTTTTGCTGCAGGTGCGGAGGAAGACGACAGAAAATGGCTGAAAGTACTGGCCGAAGGAACGATAAAGACAGAGGATATAGAAAAGAATCTGCAAATTGACGAAAAAGGAAACGGGCAGGCAGATATGAAAAAGCTGGATGCAGCACATTTGCCGCCGATTGCAAAGTTTCTGATGTGGTTGATCCTGTCTCATCACAGGCTGCCGTCTATGGATAAGAATGGCTGGGTGAATGTAGAGAAAAAAAGTTTCCACAGTATGTTCTTCAGTCTGAATGCGTGCTGGGGATATGAGAGTGAAGCGGAGGAGGCTATTATGTGCCGCAGGAGCTGCTTTGTATTTCCGGAGGGACTCCTTGTGGAGAATGCGGCAGCTTGGCGGAAGGCCATAAAAAAATGGTGCGGCCGGTTATTAAATGATTACGACAGACTGATGGATATTATGGGAGGGGAGACATACAAACCATCATTCAGGGCTATCGCCCACTATACGAGATTGTCTCTTATGCTGGCGGACCATTATGTTTCTTCCCTGCCTGAGGAAACAGATAAGGGCCGATGGGTAAAAAATGATTTGTGGGCGAATACGGACGGTAAGACCGGAAAGAAAAAGCAGTTTCTGGAGGAACATTTGGTCAGGGTCTGTGAACAGGCAACCCATATTGCCCACAGATTTCCTTATTTCAGTGATCAGATGGAGAGCGTCTATGATGTAAAGGCGTTGACAAAGAAAAGCCCGGCAGTTTTCAGATGGCAGGATACAGTTGTCGAGAAAATCAGAGCATTCCGGGAGAAGAATGGGGATGGTGCCAGGTATTTTATAGTCAATATGGCAAGCACCGGCTGCGGCAAAACGTTTGCCAATGCAAAGATCATGCAGGCTGTATCGACGGACGGAAAATCGCTCCGGTATATCCTTGCCCTCGGCCTCCGTACGTTGACGCTGCAGACCGGTGATGAATACAGGGAACGGATACATTTGGACAGGAATGATCTGGCCGTCCTTATCGGTTCCAGTGCCGTAACCAAATTGCATGAGGAAAATAAGGAAGCAGATAAAGGTAAAGAGAAAAAGGGAAATAGAAAGGGGTATTTATCGGAAGAGCCGCTGCTGCCGGAAGAATTGGAGTATGTGGATACGGAAAGCGAGGAGCAGTCCCGGTTTCTGGATATCTTTTTCAATAAGACAGATAAAAAAGGAGTGGCGGTAAATGAAAAGACGTCAAAAAAGAATAAAGCCTTTCTATACAAGCCTGTTCTTGCGGCGACTATCGATCATTTGATGGGGGCTGTGGAGACAACACGGGGAGGAAGGTATATTTTGCCTTCATTGCGGCTGATGTCATCGGATCTGGTGATTGATGAAATTGATGATTTCAATTCCAAGGATCTCATCGCCATAGCAAGGCTTGTTCATCTGGCGGGATTGTGCGGAAGAAATGTGGCGATCTCTTCAGCGACGATACCGCCTGATCTGGCGGAAGGGCTGTACAGGTCATATCAGGCAGGACTGAAAAGTTACAATTCCTTCTTTACGGGGAAAAAACGGTGTGCTCTTGCGCTTTGTGATGAGTTCAGGACAGATGTGGAACCGATGGACAGCGGGGATGATTCGGCTTATCGAAAGATTCACGATCGATTTATCCGTAAACGAGTGGAAAATCTGGGGAAAGAGCCGATAAAGCGTAAGGGATATATACAGCCCTGCGGAGCGGAATATAATGACACTGACGCTGCGAAAGAGACTTCCTATTTTGAAAATATGAGGAAGGCCATAGAAAAGCTGCATGAAAATCACCATGTCATTAATAAAAGAACAAAGAAGCGGATTTCTTTCGGTGTGGTTCGTGTGGCAAATATCACCCCCTGTGTGAAAGTCAGCCTGTACCTCATGAAATGCGGATGGAGCGAGGGGACAGCTGTCCGAGTGATGACTTACCACAGCAGGCAGATCCTTCTTCTCCGTCATGAGCAGGAGCGGTATCTGGACAAGGTGCTCACAAGAAAAACGCAGTCTGCCACAGTGGATTTTCAGGATGAAACCGTGCGGAAGCATCTGGACAGCACACCGGAAGAGAATATCATATTTATTCTTGTAGCAACACCGGTGGAGGAAGTCGGCCGTGATCATGACTTCGATTGGGCAGTGGTGGAGCCGTCGTCGTACCGATCCATCATACAGCTTGCCGGCCGTGTCCTTCGTCATCGTCAGCCGGTTTCAGGAACGCTTGAAAAAAAGAATATGGCAATCATGGCCTATAATCTGAAAGCTTGGCAGGGAAAAGAGCCGGCTTACAGCAAACCCGGGTATGAAACCAAAAAGCGGAAATTGAACAGTTATGACATGCATGATCTTGTGGATGAAGAGGAGTTGGGCAGAAGGATTGATGCGGTACCGAGAATTTTAAAACCGGAAATGTTGGATAAGGAGCAATTCTGTCCAGATGATAAAAAATATTTCTCAAAACTCTCTGATCTGGAACATGCGAGCATGATGGATTTTAACTGCAAGGGAGATTGCGGGCCGCAGTGTATGCACGGATGGATGGAAGAATACTGGTGGATGACGGCACTTCCGCAAGGCTGCAGCCGCTTCCGTGAAAGCTATGGGGAAGAAATCAAGGCCTGCGCGGTGTATGAGGAGGGGGTACGAAAATTTCTTGTGTATGAGGGAAAGGAGAAGACTTTGCTTTCAGATAGTGTAGGAATTACCGACTACAGTGGTATGACAGAGGGAATGGAGGGACGGTTATGGCTTATTCGTGATTATGAAGCTGCCTTGAGGCGGTACGTATCAGATACAAGTGATGTGCCGCAGGATGTGCAAATGAATGAGATTTCCTGCAGATATGGAGAAATCACTATACCCTACGGGAGATCCAGTACAGTGGATGAATGGAAATATTCAGATCAGTTAGGTATGTTCAAGTTAACGGAAGAAAATAGACAGGAGGGATGATTTTGAGCGGATTGACAGCGTACATATCGGAAGCGGCGGCAGGGAAAAAGAAAACGCCACAGAAGTGGCTGGCGGATACGGTTTCTTTGCTTTCCAAATGCGATATGGCGACACATGTCGGGAAATTTACCCATCCCGATGTGAAAGTGTATTTGCAGAGAAAAAATAAAGCGGGACAAAATGCCTATGTAGTGACGGAAAATGTGGACTGTGAAACGGATATCGTATATTCTTCCGCTGCTTACATGGGCGCGGCAAAATTACTGCTTTATGCATTGGATGACGGAAGACCATTATGGAAGCATATCTATGAAAATGATGAAAACGTCAGGAGAGAAGTAGAATCTTTGGGCGTATCCTTTGATACAATGAGACAGGAAGTGGAACGCATGATGGCGACTGCCGATCCGGCAGCAACGGACGGAAGGCTGCGGCAAATTTACTTTCCTGTCGGAGAAGGAGTGTATCATCTGTTGACTGTATTGCCGGCCTCAAGCCTCCTGCAAGTGCTGAACGGCAGAAGCAGGAATATGAGGCAGCACAGGTTTGACTGCCGTAATGAGAAAAGCGAGTTTTATGGGAATGCATGTGATGAAATCATGGAGCGGACAGTCATTGGCTTTGGGGGAACGAAAGCGCAGAATATTAGTGCCTTTAATGCACGGGTAGCGGGAAAAGCGGATCTGCTCATGTCTATGCCGGCTCTGTTGGAAGAGAAAAAAATACGTCGCCCCCACCGTAATTTCCTTGAGGAAACAGTGCCATACCGAGACTATTTCTTCCTGTTCCGAAATCTGCATGAGTTGTTTCTCATGGAACGGAATAATGTGGAAATTCGGAATAAGAGGGAAGCACTGTTCTGTAATCTGATTGATGTCATACTGCAGTCCTGTTACCGCTTACGGGAAGAGCCTGCCGGCTGGAGCAGCGGTGAGGAGTTCCTTAATCTGCCACGGATTCAGAAAATATGGCTTGATGAACAATATAGAGCGGAGCGGACAGATGAATGGGCAAATGAGATAGGAAAGTATTTTGCAAAATGGTTTATTTACAAATATAGAAGGATCAAAAAAGAACAGCGTGTATCATTGGGCGAGGAGGAAATGAAATATATCCGGCACGCAATGACAGAGGTGCTTATGGAGGAGGTGAGA
>OJNV01001521.1_pt1 | contig 10675 bp, 9 predicted proteins | sample 1597961 | NCBI WGS metagenome assembly OJNV01 (sample SAMN01915220, study PRJEB22387) | human gut metagenome | isolation source: stool | host: Homo sapiens | place: USA
TCCACCACATCCAGCCGCCAGCCATCGGCGCCCAGCCTCAGCCAGTGCCGCACAATGCCGTTTTCTCCGCAGAGGAATTCCCGCCAGCCGGCATCCCGGCTGTTGAGCTTGGGCAGGGTGGTAAAGCCCCACCAGCTCTCGTACATATTGGCGGCGGCATCCTTCCAGCAGTACCAGCTGCGGTAGGGGCTGTGCGGATCGCGGTAGGCGCCGCCGGGGCCGTAGCGGCCCTCTTTATTGAAGTACAGGCTATCGCTGCCGGTGTGATTGAACACGCCGTCCAGGATGATTTTGATGCCGTGCTCATGGGCCCTTTGGCACAGGGTGATGAAATCCTGCTGGGTGCCCAGCAGCGGGTCGATGCGCAGGTAGTCGGCGGTATTGTAGCGGTGGTTGCTGTGTGCCTCAAAGATGGGATTGAGATACAGGACCCCGACGCCCAAAGCGGCCAGCTCCGGCAGCTTTTCGGTGATGCCGGCCAAATCACCGCCAAAATAATCATTGCAGCGGAACACGCCGTCGGCATCGGGGGTGCTTTGGGGCTCCTCCTGCCAGTCGCGGTGCAGCCGCCGGTCGGCGGGGACGCCGGTCTTCTCTCTGCCGCTGTTATAGTAGCGGTCCGGGAAGATCTGATACATCACCTGCCCGGCGAATTTTCGCGGAATATCGTAGGCCTTATCGTAGACAGTGAGCTGCCACAGCTGCCCCTCGCCGTAATCGGCGCTGCCATCGGGCGCGCGGTGCAGCAGGGTGCCATCCGAAAGGCGGAAGCCATAGTAATAAAGCCCCGGCTCCTGCGGGGTGTACCGCAGGGTAAAGGCATCGCCCTGCCGGCACAGAGGGGTATGCAGCAGGGGCTGCGGCTGCCCGGCCCGGTACAGCAGCAGGGAGGGCGTGCGGGGATCGCCCTGGGGCAGGGTAAAGCGCAGGGTCATTTCCTCCCCCGCCGCCACCGCGCCGAAGGGCGTTTTATGTTCCGCCAGCAGGCTGTTAAACATGGGTGTTGTCCTTTCGTGTGGAGATAAATCTGCGCCCCCTCCCTGGGGAGGGGGGTGGGGGGTGGGGCGGGTCGCGGGGGGTGGGGCGCGGGACTGCGACCCGCCGAAAGATGAGCCGCTGACCCATGGTTATGGTTAGCGGGGCTATCGGTTTGCAGGAAAATGGAGGGCGTTCCCCTCCCCCGAAGCGGGGGAGGTTGGGAGGGGGCAAATGTGTCACAGACACCTTTTAAGCCCATCTGCGTGCAGTATGGATTTGGATGTTTCGTAACCGAAAAATCCAAATCCGTATCCAGCGCAGCAGGGCGACCGGGTTTTCAGGGCGCAGCCCTGAATGACTTTTGGTTACTTTTCTTCATAGAAAAGTAACGCCCCGCCGGCAGGCGTACAAACTATGATATCTAAAAGGCTTTCCCCACCGGAGGTGACTGCAATCCATCCCCATAACACGCCATCTTCTCAATCCTGTCATTTCAGCAGCTTCTCGCACCCGGCCGCCAGCCGTTCGGCCAGCTCCCGGATGAGGGCAGCGTCCTCGCCCTCCACCATCACCCGGATCAGCGGTTCGGTGCCGCTTGCCCGAATCAAAATCCTGCCGGTATCACCCAGCCGCTCCTCGCACTCCTCGATAAGCGCCTCCATTTCGGGGCTTTCGTGCAGCGCCTCCTTCATATCCCGGTCGGCCGCCACATTCAACAGCACCTGCGGGGTAATGGGCATCCGCCCGGCCAGCACACTCAGCGGCTCGCCGGTCTTTTTCATCACCCGCATCAGCTGGATGGCCGAAAGCTCTCCATCACCGGTGGGCATATACTCCCGGAAGATGATATGCCCCGATTGCTCCCCGCCGATGTTATAGCCGTTTTTGCGCATATTTTCCAGCACATAGCGGTCGCCCACCTTGGTGGTCTCGGCATGGATGCCGTTTTCTTTGGCGAAGCGGAAAAAGCCGAAGCTGCTCATCACCGTCACCACGGCGGCATCGCCGGGCAGGCGGCCCTCCGCCTTCATCTGCCGGGCAAAAATAGCGATCATCTGGTCGCCGTTTACCACATGGCCCTTTTCATCCACCGCCAGGCACCGGTCGGCGTCCCCGTCAAAGGCCACCGCCAGGTCATATTTTCCCTCGGCCATCAGGCTGGCCAGGTGCTCCACATGGGTGCTGCCGCACTCCCGGTTGATGTTGGTCCCATCGGGGGCATCGCACAGGATGGTCGCCTCCGCCCCCAGCAGGGAAAACAACTCCTCCGCCGTTCTTACCGCCGCGCCGTTGGAGCAGTCCGCCAGCACCCGCATCCCGGTCAGCTTTTCCGGCACGGTGGAGGCCAGATACCCGGCATACTGCACCGCCGCCTCACGGTCCTCGCGGCAGGTGCCTATCTCCTCCGGCTCCACCGGGATCATGGGGATATCCCGGTCCAGCAGCATCCGCTCTATCTCGTCCTCCTCGTCATCGGTCAGCTTGTAGCCCTCCGGGCCAAAGATCTTGATGCCGTTGAACTCGTAGGGGTTGTGGGAGGCCGAAATGACCACGCCGGCCGCGGCCTTTTTCTGCACGGTCAGGTAGGCCACCGCCGGGGTAGGAACCACCCCCAACAGCACCACATCGGCGCCGCCAGCCATCAGGCCGCCCGCCAGGGCCGCCTGCAGCATCTCTCCGGAAAGCCGGGTATCCCGGCCGATGACCACGGTGGGGCGTTTTTCGGGGTGCTCTCCCCGGATGACCTCGGCCAGGGCCATGCCTACCTCCTCCGCCCGGCGGATGGAAAGATCCCGGTTGGCAATGCCGCGGATACCGTCTGTTCCAAACAGTCTGCCCATATCAATTCGTCTCGCTTTCTCAGTTGGTTTCGGTGCCGCCATTCCAGCGGAAATGCCCCGAAATGGGGTGATTGCGGTGGCAGCGCAGCAGGGCGTCCTCCTCCCGGCGGGGCTGTCCGCTGTTGTGAATGAGGGACGGTATCCCGTCCCTGTTCCGCTTATCGGAGATAATGCCGATGTGCCGTCCCTCAAAGGTCACGATATCCCCCGGCTGCCATGCGGCGATATCCTCCGGATCGGTCGTCAGGCTTTCGGCGTACCGCTCAAAAAACACACGCAAATTCGGCACCCGGCGAAAGTCGATGTTGGGGTCGGGATTCCCCTGCACCCGCGGGTAAAGCCCGGTATTTTCGGCGATATCGGCATCAATGAGCGCCTTGAGGTCGTACCCGGCGTTTCGGAAGGCCCGCCACACCACATCGGTGCAGACGCCCCTGTCCTCCGGCGGGTAGCCCCCGGCAAAGTAGCCGGGGTCATAGGCGGGGTGGTTTTCGGCATCCTGCCGGGCCCCCAGCATCAAGTCGGTGTAATCGTCGATGCCGTCGCCGTCGGCGTCCAGCGGGCTTTGCAGCGTTTCAATGCCGAAATCCTCCGCGGTATAAGTTCTATGGGGCAAAAGATTCCAATAGTCCAGCCCCAGCAGAATAAGCACAAGGGCCAGCGTGGCCAAAAGCCACGGCCAGCGGCGTTTTTTCCGTTTTTCCATTCTCATCTCCGTCATCAAATTGCTTTAATGAACCGATCCTGCGGCTTATTTGCGTCAAAGTCACAGTGTCCGCCGGCATCAGCATTGCAGTGTCATCTGAGCGTCCGCCGCCCCGTCCGGGGCCTCCAGATGGAGGTGGTTATAGGCCAGCCGGGTCACACAGCGGCCCCGGGGCGTCCGGGTCAAAAAGCCGATCTGCATCAGGTACGGCTCATAAACATCCTCCAGCGTCACGCTCTCCTCCCCCACGGCGGCGGCCAGGGTATCCAGCCCCACAGGACCGCCGGCATAGTTCTGGATGATGGTGGAGAGGATGCGGCGGTCGATGCGGTCCAGACCGAGGTAATCCACCTCCAGCCGTTCCAGCGCTTCGGCGGCGATCTCCGGGGTGATGACCCCGCTGCCCTGCACCTGGGCAAAGTCCCGGACCCGCTTCAAAAAGCGGTTGGCGATGCGGGGGGTGCCGCGGCTGCGGCGGGCCAGCTCCATGGCTCCCTCGGCCTCACAGGGGATGCCGAGGATCCCGGCCGACCGGGTGACGATCTGGGAAAGCTCCTCCGGGGTGTACAGCTCCAGCCGGAACACCACGCCGAAGCGGTCCCGCAGCGGGGCCGAAAGCTGCCCGGCCCGGGTGGTGGCTCCCACTAGGGTAAACCGCGGCAGATCGATGCGGATAGAACGGGCACTGGGGCCTTTGCCGATGATGATATCAAGGGCGTAGTCCTCCATGGCGGGGTACAGTACCTCCTCCACGCTGCGGTTCAACCTGTGGATCTCATCGATGAAGAGGATATCATTTTCATTGAGGTTGGTCAGCAGGGCAGCCAGATCGCCCGGTTTTTCGATGGCCGGGCCGCTGGTAATGCGGATATTGACCCCCATTTCCGCCGCGATGATCTGCGACAGGGTGGTCTTGCCCAGGCCGGGGGGGCCGTAAAGCAGCACATGATCCAGCGGCTCCCCGCGCAGGCACGCCGCCTGCATAAAGACCGAGAGATTTTCCTTGACCTGCTCCTGGCCGATGTATTCCTCCAGCGTGTGCGGGCGCAGGGAAAGCTCATTATCCCGGTCGTTTTCGGTCACCTCCGGGGCGACAAAGCGGTTTTCCAGGTCCATCTCGTATTCCGGCTGTTTGCCTCTATCGAACATGGTGTGATCTCCTCTCTTTGGGAGTAGTGGGTGGGGCGGCCGCAGGGCGGGGCGGGCTGCGCCCCGTATCCCGGTCCCTGCACAAATTCAAAGCTGTTTACTTGCCGCGGGTAAAGGATTTGAGGGCCCGGCGGATCAACTCATCCACAGCCAGCGAATCCTCCATGGGGGCGATAACGGCGGCGGCATCGGTCTGGCCGTAGCCCAGCGCCACCAGCGCACTGATGGCCTCGCTTTTAGCGGTATTGTGGATGGTTTCCGCCACGGTGGAAATGGTGCCGATCTCATCACTAAACGGCATGCTGATGTCCTCATCGCTCACCTTATCCCACAGCTCCAGGATGATGCGCTGGGCCAGCTTGGCGCCGACGCCCTGGGCACGGGTGAGGGCCTTGGCATCCCCGGCGGCAATGGAGAGCATCAGCCGGTCGGGGGCGGAATCCGAGAGGATGGCCAGGGCCACCCGGGGGCCCACCCCGGAAACGCCGATGAGCATCCGGAAGCAGCGGCGCTCCTGCTCGGTGGAAAAGCCGAACAGCTCCATGCCGTCCTCCTTGACCCACAGGTGGGTCAGCAGGGTGACCTCCTGCCCACGGCCGGGCAGACTGGAAAGGGTGTGGGTAGAGGCGGAGCACTGGTAGCCGACGCCGCAGGCTTCCACCACGCAGTAGGTGGGGGCCACCTGGCGCAGCAGCCCGGAAATGCTGTAAATCATGTTTTCTTCTCCTTGTAGGTGATGGGTTTGCCGCGGCGGTTGCCGCCGCGAATCTCAGCCAGGGCGGCGGTAGGCAGGCGGCTGCCGCCATTGTGTCCGTGGCAGATGGCAATGGCCAGGGCATCGGCGGCGTCATCGGGCTGGGGCACGGATTTGAGATTTAACAGGCGGCGGGTCATTTCCATCACCTGCTCCTTTTCGGCCTTGCCGTAGCCCACCACCGCCGATTTGACCTGCAGCGGCGTATAGTTGAATACCGGCACGCCCTGCTGCTCCGCGGCCAGCAGCAGTACTCCCCTCGCTTCCGCCACGGCAATGGCGGTGGTGCGATTGGTGGTGAAAAAGAGCTGCTCCATGGCGACGGCATCGGGGCGGTACTGGGTGATGAGTCCCACCATGTCATCGTAGATCTGCCGCAGGCGGGTCTCAAAGGGGAGCTCCGCGGGAGTGGTAATGGCGCCGTATTCCACCAGCGAAAAGCGGACATTATCGTAATCCACCAGGCCCACGCCCACGATGGCATAGCCGGGGTCGATGCCCATGATACGCACGCGTAAGCCCCCTTTCCCGAAGTCCTGTTTTTATCGCATTAGGGCATGGGTTCCCATAATGATTTATTTTATATCGTACCACAAGAACGGATGTTCGTCAATAACAGAGAGCGATTTTTTAAGAAATATTCACAGATGAAAAAAGCGCCGGGCGGGCTGCCGGCATAGCGGGAAGGATGAAGCGGCGTTCGCGCCCTTTTTTGTGAAAGCCGATGATTTTTTGCAGGAAAATTTGTAGGAACGGGAGAATTTTTGGGGGATATGTTGCATTTTTGCTTGTGATACGATTATATAGTAGTGAGGGGGATTGATAATAGAAAAATTTAATGGGGGTGATGCCGATGGTGGTATAACGGCTATGGAGAAATTGTAGATTAATTGATGGAAGAGGAGACTGCACAATGAAAAAGATTAAGATTTTGTTGCTTGGAATAGTTTCTGTTTTTCTGCTTTTGGGAACTGCCTTTGCCATTGAAGCCACCCCCGCCGACCGAGAGGCCATTGAAAAAGTCTGCCGGCAATACCTGTTGGATTATGATGCAGCATACCTCTTGGGCAAAGAACCTACCACCGATTATTTTGCTCCCGGTTTGGCGGCAGAGTACCAGGCAAAAAAAATGGAGACCATGAAATGGAATGCCACATTAAACCGAGCGCAGGTGGAAATTGATGAAGTAATCGCCGAAAGGCTTACGGTGGAGGCGATGGAAATCGATGGGGACAGTGCAGAAGTATCTGTCGCATGGGTCTGCACCTACCGTTATGCTCTTGATCCGAACACTTTTGAAGGGGTCGGCCTGGACTCGGAATACGGTGTGGGGTTTTGCTTCCGGCTGCTGCGTCAAAACGGTCAATGGCTGATCTGCGATATTGCCAGCGGCGATGACTATGATTATGTTCACCGCACCCAATGTGCTGAAAGGTATAGCTTTGCTCCCATAACGGAAGAGCTTCTTGCGAAAATAGATGCAGATATTCAATCCGTCATGGAGAAACAGAAAAAAGAATTAAAAAATATAGAGGAACCGGAAACAGTCTTGGAGCCGAACACATCTAACCTTTACCTTGATGATCTTGACACGAATGCTATGGCAAGCTATGCCTACAATAATGCGGCTAAAGCATCGCCGTCCAGTGGTGATGGGGTAACGCCCTATTATGATTTTAGTTTAATAACGGGAAATTATGATTGCACAAACTTTATTTCCCATTGCCTGCTTGCCGGAGGAGCTTCTAAAAATGTTTCTGCTCTAATGGTTGGTATTATAACACTCTTTCAGATCGAACCCCATCGTGGTCTAATGTAAATTATTTACACAATTTTTTAGTACGTAATAGTTCTACGCGCGGGCCAAAGGGGGTAAGTTCAGAGTACCCGGCTGGAAACAGTTTAACATCACTTTATTCTTCCTGTCGGATCGGGGATTTAATTCAGATAAAATACAATGGAGCATCTAATTACGGACACTCCACAATAGTAACCGGCAAAAACTTTTCACAGACTACTATCCTCATTACATCCCGAACAAGTCAAAACAGTTATAATAAAAGTGCAGTATTAACCGAAGTATATAGTTCCAATGCAGTTAAAAGTTACCGTCTTGTCGACTTAGAAGGCAACTATACCGGCTAGTTTGCTTATCACAAATCTGGATTAGTGAAAAAATACAACATAGAATCCAAGTCCCCATGCGGAGCCCTGCGCTCCTTGGTTCACCAAAAGAAAAAAGACGCCCATGGGCGTCTTTTTTCTTTTGGTGGACGATACAGGACTTGAACCTGTGACCCTCCGCACGTCAAGCGGATGCTCTTCCAGCTGAGCTAATCGTCCATTTTAGCTGCTCGATTATTTTACCACAGTCCCGGCGGCGCTGTCAAGTCCTTTTTGCGTGGCCCGCCGCAAAAAAGTCGTCCCCGGCCCTCGCGTGCGTGTACGCGTATGCGCGCGCTGAACGCGCGCGAGAAGGCCCCCAGCCGCCTTGCCAGGGGTGGGCCGACCTGCTACAATGGAGAGGCCAACCGCCTGCCGGGAAATGCCCGCGGCAGGCGTTTTTTCTAAAAAAGGTCAGAAACCGTGTCACAAAAGTCGGGCGGGAGCGGTTATATAGGGTGTAAGGCAAAAAGCCCTCCGCCCCTTCGGCCCCGCTTTTCCGGAAAAACGACCCAAAGGAGAAAACATCATGCTGCCGCTTTTTATCATGGCTATCGAAAATGACACCGACCGGCAATTTGTTGCCGGGCTGTACCAGCGCCACCGGGATTTCCTGCTGCGCTGCGCCCAAAAGATACTGAATGACCCCGACCGGGCCGAGGAAGCCCTGCACGAGGCCATGCTGCGGGTCATCCGCTCCCTGGAACGGGTGCGGCAGATCCCCGCAGAGGAGCTGCTGCCTTACCTGGTCACCATTGTGCAGACCGCCAGCATCGACCTTTACCACAAAACCAACCGGGAGCGGCAGGCCGCGCAGGGCCGGGAGCGGGACTGGGCCGAGAGCCTGAGCGGCACGGAGGATACCGAACTTCTCCTCATCCGCCGGGAGCAGGCCGAGCTGCTGCGGGAGTGCCTGAAAACACTGCCCCAGCGGGAGATAGACCTGCTGAACTACGCCTACACGCTGGAGCTGTCCTCGAAGGAGATCACCCGGCTGACCGGCCTGGCGCCGGGCAATGTGCGGCAGATCCTGACCCGGGCCCGCCGAAAAGTGCTTGCCGCCTATATCGAGAAAGGAGGTATGAACCATGAGTAACAACAATTATCCGCTGGATGAAAAAGCGTTGGAGGAGCAGTATGCCGATCTCCTCCTCAAGATCGCGCTGAAGGAATACCTGAAGGAGCAGGCCCTGCAGATGAAGCAGCAGGAGGCCGAAGCCGCCCCCGCGCCGCAGCCGGCACAGGAGAGCAGCAATGTGGTAGCGGTGGCCTTCCGGCAGGTGGGCTGGCAGGAGACCAAAGAGACCCTACTGCACGGCCTGAAGAAGGGTGTCACCCGAGTGGCGGTGGTGTTTCTGGCGGCCGCCCTTACCGCTACCACAGCCTTTGCCCTCTCCCCGGTGGAAAGGAAGGAAAGCATTCTGGAGAAGGTGATAAACACGATCCGCAATTATGCCGATATGCTTACCAACACCTCCACCATGGTGGAAGTGCCCCGCTACCGTTACGAGGAGTATTCCTTCATCGAGGTGCCGAATGAGCAGGTGCAGGAGGTCATTGATACCTGGGTGATCTTCCGCAACAGCGTCAATTTTACCGAAAAATCCGGCATCAGCCTTTCGGCAGTGATGAAAGCGATGTACTATTACTGCGAAGCCAAGGGGCTGGAATACCCCTACACCGATGATACCCACACCTGGGTAGATGCCAAGGCGGTGCAGCAGTTTGCCGAATATCTTTTTGGCGCCACCAAGGAGCACCTGGACTGGGAGGTGTACCTGGAGCCCCGCTACTACGATGCCGAACGGGACGCCTACCGGGATATCCACTACGAGGATGGTTACCCCAATTACACCACCATAGCCCGGAGCGGGCTGGTGAGCTATACCGAGAATGAGGACGGTACCTTTACCATAGAGCTGGTGATGGAACCGGATAGTGACTGGAATGAGTATTGCTATTCCCCCGTAATTATTACGGCGGATTACAGCAGCGGCCATCTGGTACTGGTTTCCGGCACGGTAAAGGACATGCTCAGCGAAGCGGAGCTTTCGCTCACCCAGCAGCGCCTTGAATACGAGCGCATAAACCCCACTGGCCGCCGGTAAACCTCCTCGCCGCCCGGCACACCAAAGCCGCCCCCGACCGCAATGGCCGGGGGCGGCAGTATTTGGGGCAAAAGCAGCCGGGACGGTTACTTCATCCGGCTGACCTGCTGGCGGATCAGGGCGCGCTTGAGGCGGGCTTCCGCCAGGGCCAGCTCGGGATCGGTGAGATCGCCGTGGCCCAGCTTTTCCCTGGCCCGTTCCTCTGAGGCGTGGCTGCGGGCGGTGTCGATGTCCTCGGCCCACTCGAAGGTGGTGGCGGTGAGGGTGACGCGGCCGCCCAGCACCGAGACCATACCGCCCATGCAGGCGGCAATGTGCTTATTCCCAGCGGTGATGACCTCGGCGGGGCCCATGCCCAGCGCCGTGACATAATCGGTGTGGCGGGCACGGATGCAGAGATCGCCCTCGATGGAGCGCAGCCGCAGGCTTTCAGCCCGGCCGGAGAAGATCTCGCCATCCGGCGTGACGATATCAAGCGGGAATTCCGTCATGGCTTACTCTCCTTTTTGGGCCTTTTCCACCACCTCATCGATGGTGCCGGCATACAGGAACGCGCCCTCGGGCAGGTCATCGTGGCGGCCCTCGATGATCTCGCGGAAGCCGCGGATGGTCTCCCGCAGCGGGACATACTTGCCCGCCATGCCGGTGTACTGCTCCGCCACATGGAAGGGCTGAGAGAGGAAGCGCTGGATCTTACGGGCGCGGCTGACCGTCTTTTTATCCTCCTCAGAGAGTTCCTCCATGCCCATGATGGCGATGATATCCTGAAGCTCCCGGTAGCGCTGCAGAATGCGCTGGACGGCACGGGCGACCTCATAGTGCTCTTGCCCGACGATCTCCGGCGAGAGGATGCGGCTGGTGGAATCCAGGGGATCGACCGCCGGGTAAATGCCGAGGGAGGCGATGGCACGATCCAGAACGGTGGTGGCATCCAGATGGGTGAAGGTGGTGGCAGGGGCCGGGTCAGTCAGGTCGT